>Ga0210051_1004094_pt1 | contig 14322 bp, 18 predicted proteins | sample CryGey092014_all_FD_185464 | JGI IMG/M metagenome (GOLD analysis project Ga0210051, IMG submission 185464) | Groundwater microbial communities from aquifer - Crystal Geyser CG23_combo_of_CG06-09_8/20/14_all (SPAdes) (version 2) | ecosystem: Environmental > Aquatic > Deep subsurface > Groundwater...
GTAAAAAATGGTAGCCACAGAATGGCACAGAAAAACACAGAATTTTTATACAAAGAGTGAATTAAAGAGATTAATTCTTTAACTTTCAGTGAAATTCTGTGTGGTTCTGTGGCTGAATTACAGAACCGCAAGTAAAATAGGGGAACAAGAGATGGAAAAGATAAAATTGCATCGCTTATTGGCGATTGTTTCAATTTGAAATTTCAAAATGGAATATCAAGTTTTTATCAGATTTGAAGATCACAATAATAATGTTACTAACAAGAGCGGAATATACTTTACATGGAAGATGGTGTCATGCTGAACTTGATTCAGCATCTATAGACCCTGAAACGAGTTCAGGGTGACAGACGAAGTACTTTACGGATGTAAAGTATTTTATGCTCCCCTTAGTAACTACGGCAGGGGAAGTGAGTGAAGTTTTTGTTGCAGAAGTTTCTTGTCTATGATTTTTGTTTTATATGTAGCAATTTTCACTGGCGAAATCGCTCTGCTTAATGCTATACGGACAACTTCCGAATTCTTTTCCTTACAAAGTATCAGTCCTACCGACGGATTTTCAGTTTCAAGTTTATTTTGTTCATCCAACGATGCAAGATAGAACTGCATTTTGCCGATATATTCGGGCTTGAATTTACCAATTTTTAATTCAACCGCTACCAAACATCTTAATAACCGATGATAAAATAGCAAATCAATTTTATAATCCTCGCCACCTACAGCAACCGGATATTCCTCGCCCACAAATGCAAAATATTTGCCGAATTCAAGAAAAAACTGTTTTAGATTTTGGACTATTGCTTTTCTTAAATCCTTTTCCGCAAATTCATCTTTTAAACCAAGAAGGTCAAACATATACTCGTCTTTGAAATGTTTTAGAGGTTCTTTTTCTTTTGTCTTTGGGACCAACGTATCCGTCTTTTTAGATAACATATACCTTTCATACAACGACGAGTCAATCTGCCTTTCCAATTCTCTGAAACTCCATTTTTCATTTATACAGGTTTTGAGATAAAACTCTTTTTCTTCTATCGCTTTGGTCTGATGTAAAATAAGAATGTTGTGAGACCAGGGTAATTCTCTCAACAGTGTTGAGAGTTTTGAGTTATCCTTATAAGTCTCATACATCTGTTTCATTCTCCACAAATTCTGTCCTGAAAATCCTTTCATATCCGGCAATCTCATATGTAAATCACCGGACATTTTTTCTACGATACCCTCGCCCCATTTGGCAACTTCTATTTTTTCATAGACACTCTTACCAATATACCAATACAATTCTACAAGTTGCCTGTTCGCTGTTTGATATACATTCTGGCGGGTCTGTTTAATTTTTCCAACAAGAGCGACAATAAAATCCTGATATTCCTTACTTTTGACAATATCTTTGCTCATTTTTTAACCTTTCTTTAAGGCGCCAATTCGGCTCCTTAAATTTTTCTTCTTCATATTGGTTTTGTTATACTTTTACAAAACAAAAAGTCAAGGCAACTTTAACTCTTATCGTTTATTATATTTTCGGCGAAAATTTGTTATTATCTGACAGGTATGCTATGATAGAAAACTCACCACCGACTAAACTCAGATGCTAATTTTTCTACTGCTTTTTGAACCGGGGCGGAAAGACATTCGCCGAAGCGGGTTGATTTTGGCTGGATTCCGATGAAAACTATCTTCGCTTTCGTCTCTTCTTTTATATAATCAACGAACAAATTCAGGGGCATATTATGGGTGGTGAAATACCCGGAAGAAATGTCTTTATCGTCAATAATTTTTACCGTGCCGGGCGGTTCTTTCATCTCAACGGCATCAATGAAAATAATAGTTTCCGGATTAAAATCTTTTATTTTTTTTGTGTAATTTTCCGGCGCAATTCCACAGTCAAGAAGATTGAGATTCTTCGCTCCGCTCAGAATGACATCATTTTTAATTTTTAATTGTAAATTTTTAATTATCTCGCAGCCGGCGCCGTCGTCACCTTTGAGAGAGTTGCCTATTCCTACAATTAAAAGATTTTTTTTGCCGGGCGGTAAATTAAGAAGTTTTGTTATAGTCATCAAAAACCCACTGCTGGTGGCGGCATTTCGGACATAAAACCTTGAATGCCGTTTGTCTGCGGAGCGGTTGAGAGGGGTCGGTAATTAGCAAAGCGTCTGCGGAGTTGTTCAAAAATTCCTGCTGCGTCAGAGCAATTATATTTATATTGCTGTATGCCTGCGTCCCTAATTTTTTCGCCACATACAAAATTTGGTCTTTCGGCGCAATAATTTCTCCGCAATCCGAACAAATTACAAGTTCTTTTTTGATTTCCGAAAACATATTATTACGATTTAAATCCGCAAGGTCAAACTCGTTTGATAATTTTACTCCCTCTTTTGTCGTGCAAAGCCGCTCGCACTGGCCGCAAAAAATACAAAAATCATGCCGCCATTTGAGAATACGAACCGGCGGATTTGCCGACAAATCATCCGTAATTAAAATTGCTCCTGGCGGGCAAACCTCCGCGCAGGCGCCGCAACCGATGCATCCTTTTTCATCAGGAACCGGCTTCCCCCTAAATCTGGGAAAAGGCGTGTGCGGCTCAAACGGAAACTTTGTTGTGTAAGGTCCTTTTATTAATGCTTTTATCGCTTCTCTAAGTTCTCTCAGTTTAGGATATTTCATATTAACACCAGTGAGTAGGCAGTAGGGAGTAGTTACTAACAAGAGCGGAATATACTTTACATGGAAGATGGTGTCATGCTGAACTTGATTCAGCATCTATAGACCCTGAAACGAGTTCAGGGTGACAGACGAAGTACTTTACGGATGTAAAGTATTTTATGCTCCCCTTAGTAAAAACCACTTACTACTTACTACTTACTGCCTTTGATATCGCATAACCAATTATAGGAACAAGAAACCATAAAAATATCACGGCAACAAGTGCTCTTATACCCATCTCATCAAACCCAAGTTTAATAAATACTCCGAAAAGTATCACAGAAATCCCAAACGGAATAGATTTCGTTATCACATCCACCCGGGAATAAAAATCCGGGAATCTTACAAAACCAACACAGCCAATTAAAACTATTACTGAACCAATAATGATTATTATTTCAGCCATAATTACACCAATTAAAAATTAAAAGTTAAAAGTTAAAAATTCTTCCGACCTTGATTTTAATTTTACATTTTTCATTTTGCATTTTTAATTGCCTTTCTATTCGTCCAACTCTTTACCTTGTAAGTATTTTGACACAGCAATCGTGCCCACAAACGCAAGTATCACAGTATCTATTGTCAAATCAATAAGGAATTCTGACTCGGTTTTGAGCGCATAAATACCAAGAAATCCCATAGCAATATGTGTCATAATGATTATAGATAAAAACCTGTCGGCACCGTTAGGCCCTTTAATAAATCTCCATAAACACAAAAAACAGGAAATAATCAATACTGCCAATGCGAAATTCATACAATCACCTTTGCGATCAGTTTTTCCAATTTTTCTACATCCTGTTTCACGGACTTTTCACATCTTCCGAGCGAGTTTATTAAAAGAGTGCCTTCCCTTTCCCCGGTTACAATTATGTTCGGCGAGAGATTCAACGCCATTATCAGAAATGCTTTGCTTTTGGCATCTGATGTTCTCAATTTTATTTCAAAATTTTCCGGCGCCGGTATTTGCGGCGAAACCGAAATATAAATTTGCACAAATGCCGACTTAATCCACGACCAGAATGTCCTCGCAAAAAACAGGAGAAAATACCCGAACCGGATTTTTCGACCGGAGCCGTTTTCCTCCAAATTACCGAATAAAAATGTTACAAAAACGGAAATAACAACTCCGACGAATATATTTTCCCGGTCCAGTTTCCAGACGAGTAAAATCCAGAATATAAAACAGAAAATAAAAAGTGAAAGTTTTTTCATATTTTTTAACCACAGATTACCCCCGATAAAATCATTCGGGGGCAGGCGCCGATTGACACAGATGACACCCCGAAATACATCGGGGTAAACTCCGTGTCACCCTGATGAAAATCAGGGTCTCGAGATGCTGAAATAAATTCAGCATGACATTTCTTGTGAAAATCTTGTGTCAATCTTGTGGTTTCATTTTTTTATAGCCCTAAAATCAAACTACCGTAGCATGTTCCCAATGTAAGAACGGAAACCGCCGGCTCAACTACAAATTTTAAAATCCACGGAAATAAAAGCCCAAGTAAAAGACATGCAACAGCGAGCGTAAGCATAGAAATACGCATTAAAACCGGCACCTCTTTAATAGTTGGAAGTCGGAAGTCGGAAGTCGGAAGTCGCAAAAACACATTTCGCTGGATTTTCAAAAAATACGCAAGCGTGAAAACCGCACTCATTACGACCAAAACCCCGACGGTCAAATATCCCGCTTTGAATAATCCCAAAATTATCAAAAGTTTTGAGAAAAATCCGCCGAACGGCGGCACTCCTCCTAAAGAAAATGAAGCGGAAAGTGATGACAAAAAAGTTACAGGCATTTTATCTGAAAGCCCGCCTAATTTTGTAATATCTCTTTCACCTGTTGAATGTTCAACCGCACCCGCCACCATAAAATATAGCGACTTAAATGTTGCGTGATTTAAGATATGGAAAAGTGCGCCCGCATAAGCCAACGGTGTTCCACAGCCAAGACCTACCATAATGTATCCGATTTGGGAGATTGAAGAATATGCGAGAAGCCGTTTGAAATCCGTCTGTTTTAACGCTGAAAACACTCCGAAAAATATTGAAATAAGCCCCGCGTAAAGAAGAACCTGATGCAACGCAGTCGAAACACCCGTCACACCGAAAAATATTCTTACAATACCGTAAATTGAACAGACCTTGGAAACGGTCCCGGCAAGCATCATAGTTACAGGTGCGGGCGCGGTCTGATACGCATCCGGAAGCCATGCGTGAAACGGAACCAGCGCCGCTTTTAATGCGAACCCGAAAAGTAAAAGCGGTATTGCAAACATGATTGCATTATTGATACCCGTTCCCGCAATAAATTTTGACATATCCGCCAAATCAAGCGTACCAGTTACCGAATATAAAATGCCGATTCCTAAAAGTAAAAAGAACGAGCCGACGGTTCCCAAAACCTGGTATCTTATTGACGCTTCCAAATCCTGCTGTTCAACACCGAATGCAACAAGCGCATATGAGGAAAACGCAACCATCTCCATAAACACATAGAAATTAAAAATATCTCCCGAAAGAACGATGCCGTTTAACCCTGCAATTAAAAATAGATGTAAAATATAAAATTTCGCTTTTGCAGTGAATTTTTTCATATATTCAACTGAATACAGCATTGAAAGAAATCCGATAAGGTTGACGACAAAAAGCATCATCGCCGAAAAACCGTCAAGCACCAGATCAACACCCAAGGGTGATACCCAACCGCCCATGTGATACACGACTGCTCTGCCGTTGAGAGTAAAAATTATCACACCTGCAAATGTAAGCAGCACAAATGCCGTCACCGACGAAAGCCAGTCGCCGGCGGCATCATCAAACCGTTCAAGGATAATTAAAACCAGCGCTGAAATTATAGGCAACAGCGGAAAAAGAAGTATTAGCATAAAAGTCAACATGTAACCACAAGATTTCACAGATTTTCACAAGAAATGTCATGCTGAATTTATTTCAGCATCTCGAGACCCTGATTTTCATCAGGGTGACACGGAGTTTACCCCGATGTATTTCGGGGTATCATCTGTGTTAATCTGTGTTAATCTGTGGTTTCGTAAAATTTTTTATCCTTTAAGTTCTTTTATTTTTGAGATATCAAAAGTGCCGTATTTTTCATACAGACGGATACAGGTCGCAAGCATCAAAATTACCGCCGCAAGTGAAATAACCATAATCGCAGGTATCAATGCCTGGGGCAGGGGGTCCACAAAAACCCGCTGCGTTCCTTCAACTATGAGCGGTGCAGAAGCATCTTTTTTCCAACCAAGAAGTACAAAAAACAGACATATGCCGTACCCGATGATTTTTACTCCGATAACAATCTTCAAAAGATTCTCTTTTGAGACCACACAGTAAAGCCCAATTAAAAATAATAAAATACTTGATAGATAGATTATGATACTCATACACATATCGCTGATTACCGCTAATATGTCATGTTGAGCGAAGCGAAACATCTCGTTCTTTGAGATTCTTCGGCTTCGCCTCAGAATGACACCTCGTGTCATCTGCGGCAATCTGCGTCTTTCCTCCAAACAACAAGGTATCCAAACAACGCATAAAACCCAAACCCTACCAAAACACCCAGCAAAACATTCAGAATAGGAACAATGCCGCCGGAAAACAGATGATGCGGGTCGCCCTGCGGCAGAAAATTATCAAGGAAAAAACTGTGCCCTTCTCTCAATCCCAAAAATCCTAAAAATCCGACGGCAATAAGAAGCAACCCGGATATCGCCGAGACGGTAAGCGCGGTTGATATATTGAGCCGTTTTCTTGCGACATCTTTTCCGTAGACAATCATACATAAAATAAACGCGGAGGCAATAAGTAGCCCGCCGTCAAACCCTTCACCGGGAAGTATGTGCCCGTAAATAACAACATAAAAACCAAAAACGAGGAACAGCCCGATTACATAACCGGTTAAGATTCTGATTGTTTTATCCATATAACAACCACTGAACTGACGCGGAACTTATACACGAAACTGAAGCGGAACTGTTCTGTGTCTGTTCCGTGTCCCCACTCAATGCGGGGCTTCCGTGTCTGTTCCGTGTCTTCCTTTCTTCCTTAATATAACCGCGACGCCTACAATCATCACAATTATCACAAACGCTTCCATCAAAGTATTCCATGCACGGAAATCTAAAAGCACTGCGGTAACAATATTCGTGGCACCGATTTCTGACAGCGTTTTTTCAATGTGTAAAGAAGACGCGCGCATCACCGGCGCTCCAAAAACCGGCAAACTTTTAATCCCGCGGATAGCAAAGACCAAAAAAACCGCTCCGAAAAAAAACATCGCGGCAGCGGAAGTAATCTCACGGATAGAATATTTGCTCGTCTTATCAATCTTTGATGTTTTATAGACAGTGGCGACCATTATTACAAATGTAATAACCTCCAGCACAAGTTGCGCGGTCATAACCTCGGGAGCAGAAAGAAACATAAAAACAATTGCAAGTCCGAATCCGACGCCGCCCAATGCCATGACACTAGATAACAAATCTCTTGTCTGGACGGCAAGAACCGCCATTATCAGAATAAAAACCAGAATTAAAATTAAAAATATCTCAAACATTTTATCCGCACAAAATAAAAAGTAAAATCACCAGACCGAACAAAGACCAGTAAAGATAAATCTGTAAAAGCCCGCCCTGCAGTTCCGATGTAAATTTTGAAACGATTTTTGTCAGGCGGTCAAAACCAATATACATATTTTCAAGCATCCTGTCAATACATACAAAGATACAGTCCGCGGATGCTTTTGCTAAACCAATCGCCCAACCGTAAAAATCAAACACCCTTTGCTCCGCTTTTCTATAAATTGCGGAAAACGGCTTTAACTCGGAAATGGTCAGATAAAACTCCGTTCCTGAAAAACCTTCTTTGAAAATTTCCGGGTCCTCGCCGTAAATATATGTTTCTGCTTTTCGAATCGTTTTTATCGTCCCTAAAAGATAGATTACTGCACCGATTACAAGTCCCGCAATTATCAATAATGTCGCAAGTGACGGTTGCCAGACGCCGGAAAAAATAGAGGGTAGAGGGTAGAGGGTAGAGGGTAACGACGGGAAAATAAAGTATTTTAACGGAATCTGATAGGCAAAAACTCCGAACAACACACAAAGAAACGCCAAAATTACCGTCGGAAGCCACATCGTCCAGTTAACTTCGTTCTTGAGTTCTTGGGTTTTTGAGTTCTTGGGTTGACCCAAAAAAACTGAATGGATTACCTTGATAAATGATGCTAAAGTTAATGCTGAGCCGAACATCGCCGCCACCAGGAACAAAAGAGTGGGAAGCGGGAAGCGGGAAGCGGGAAGTGAACTGATAAGACCCTGATAAATCATCCATTTTGAGAAAAAGCCGTTAAACGGCGGCACGCCGGAAATTGAAAGCGCAGCTATCAGTGTTGCAAAAAATGTTATTGGCATCGCTTTTGACAGTCCGCCGAGTTTATCTAACTCCGTAGTGCCTGTTTTTTTCTCAACAGAACCGGCACAGAGAAATAAGCAGGATTTGTATATGGAGTGATTCAACATATGAAAAATTCCGCCCAAAATACCGACGGTAGTTCCCGTGCCTATTCCCAAAACCATATAACCGACCTGTGAAACCGCATGATACGAAAGCAATTTTTTCAGGTCGTGCTGGACAAGTGCCATAAAAACGGCAGCAATTATTGTGAAGGCGCCGATGAACATCAAAATAAGATTGAGATTGATATTAAGAGTAAAGAAATCAGCATAAATTCTCGCTAATAAATATATTCCTAAAAGTTTATCAATTGATGCGGGAAGATATGCCATAACTTCTACAGGGGCATCTTTTGAAGCATCCGGAATCCATGTATGGAACGGCATTGCACCCGCTTTTGCCAAAGCACCTATTGTCATCAAAAGGAAAGCGAAAAGATTGTAGCCGCAAAGCGAAGCTTTGCTAATGGTGGTAATTTGGAAACTGCCTGTTATATTCCACAATAAAATTATACCGAGCAAAAGACAGAAATCGGAGAAGCCAATAATGTATAATGCCTTTGTAGCGGTTTTGTATGAATTGTCACCCTGAACTTGTTTCAGGGTCTCAATAGATGCCGTCCCGAATTCATTTCGAGATGCTGAATCAAGTTCAGCATGACATCTCTGTGTAATCCGTGTTCTTATTAAAAGGTAAAGCATTACTGCCGCAATCTCCCAGAAGAAAATTAAAATAATAAAATTGTTGGAAAGTAAAGCACCGTTTACCGCACCGAGATTGATAAGAATGAAAGAAAAATATTGTGCGATTGTGCGATTGCGCGATTGCGCGATTGAATAAAGGCAAATTAAAAAGGCAAAAAGTGACGCAAATAGAATACAAAAAGATGAAAATGTGTAAGCACGGAGCGAAAAATCAATCCCGAAAGAAAGCCAAGGAACAGAATAATTTATCTCGCCTGTTAAAAATATTACAAAACTTAAACCCAAAACAATTAGTGTTGTAAGTAATGAAAGAAATTTGGCACCTTTTTTAATCAGCAGTATTACAGCACCTATAATAATCGGTAAAAAAATCGGATAAAGTAAAATGTTCATATCTGTTTTGCTTTTTTCATCTTACTATCATGAATGGTAATCCAGATAATAATAAGAATACCAATTACTAACATTATCCCAAAAAAAATAGTAAGTGGATCATTCATTTTTATTGTTGTTTCGCCTTCCTTATCTTTCTATCATGGGTTGTAATCCAGATAATACCAATAAGTCCAATGACTGACATAATAATGTAGAAAATACCAAGTTCCTTTGTCATTTTTCTTCCTCCTGTTCAAGCAAATAACCAAAAATTAGAAATATTATTGTGGAAACCATTCCAGTAATAAATATCCAAAGAATAAACTTTTGCGAAATAATCTGTCCTAATACCAACACTGTAAAATTGATTTTACTTATATCGTATAAATATTTTGCTAAACTTTCTCTTTGTTTTCCGGTCATCGTATTATCTCAATAAAACTTAAAAAAACCTGCGGGAACAGTCCCGTTAAAAGTGAAAGAAGTCCCAATACCAAAACTATAACAACCATCCCTTTAGTTTTTTCTGTCAACGGGTGAATAAATTCACCCCTACTTGTAGGGGCGGGTTCACCCGCCCATTGACCCAGGAAAATAGCATTATACAGTCGGAAAAGGTACAAAAGCGTTAAAACCGCGCCTAAAACTGAAAGTGATGCAATTAAAATTTTCCCTTTTTGAACCACCGACATTATCACATAAAGTTTTGAGAAAAATCCGCCAAACGGCGGAAGCCCTATAATTGATAACGCACAGAGAATATATCCGATTGACGTTAAAGGCATTGTTTTTGCCAACCCGCCTAATTTTCTGATATCTTTTTCGCCCGTGTTATGTTCCACCACACCCGCTGCCAAAAAAAGCCCCGCTTTTCCCAGCCCGTGGACCAAAATGAAAAAAATCGCGCCGGTTATTCCGACAGCGACATTGGTCGCAAAACCCAAGAAAATATATCCGATTTGAGAAATTGTTGAATATGCAAGAATCCGTTTAATATCATTCTCAACAAACGCAACCGCACCTGCAACAAGAATTGTTACGACAGCCGAAATCATAACTATATTTTGGAACAACGGCGTCATCGGAAATGTAAAAACGAAAATCCGTGCAAATGCATAAACGCCTATTTTTACAAGAACCGCAGCGTGAAGAAATGCTGTAACCGGCGACGGTGCAACACCGGCATCAGGAAGCCACAGATGAAACGGCAATTGAGCCGATTTTGCGAGCATACCGCACAAAATCAAAACCATGGCGAAGGTTGGAATCTCTTTCCCGCGAAGTGCTAAAATGTTCAGTGTATTGTACTGGGAATATACGAGAGCAAGCCCCGCAATCATAAGTCCTGAACCGAGAAATGTTAAAAGAAATGCGCGGTCTGCTGCAAGAAGTCCCTTTTCATCACGGTAAAAACCAATCAGCCGCCAGGAACAGAGCGCCGTAATTTCCCAAAAAATATAGAGCAGAACAAGATTCGCGGAAAAAACAAGTCCGAGCATACTTCCTACAAAAAGCGTGATATAAAAATAATATTCCGTCTGGTGTTTGTACTCTTTCATATAACCAAAAGAATAAATTAGTATCAGAAGTCCGATAAACGAGGAAACAACCGCCATAAAAACGGAAAGCCCGTCAACAATAAAACACACCGAGAAAAAATCAAAGAAAAATTTTTCAAAAATCACGGTATTACCGTTAAACACAACAGGTATTAAACTTGCGGATAATAAGAACCCTAACAATATCAAAATAAATGAAATTGTCTTTTTCAGTTTTTGGGCAAGAAAAATCAGAACCGAACCTAAAACCGGTATTGCTATTGCCAAATTTTGTATATTTTCACACATAAAATTTTAATGTTGTCATGTTGAGCGTAGCGAAACATCTCTACTTTCAACACCAAGATTCTTCGCTTCGCTCAGAATGACATTTTTCTCAATAGTTCCGTTTTCTTCTGGCAGAGTTTTATTAAATCAAAACCGTTCATCAGTTTTTTATTTTTTTCTTTATCTATAACCGCAACCCTTTCCGTGCAACAATAACATGGGTCAACTGCTGCAAGAATTATCGCGGCATCAGAAATTGTCTCTCCTTTTACAGCATATTGGTTTGACGGAACATTTACATAACTCGGCGCGCGGACTTTATGACGGACGGGTCTGTTTGTTCCATCCGAACGGACATAATGATAAACCTCACCGCGAGGCGCCTCGTAATGACCTATTCCTTCACCCGACGGTATTTCTTTTACATTTAAATCAAAATTTCCTTCCGGTTCTTTTTTGAGACCGGAAAGACAACCGCGGATAATTTTTATTGATTCATACATCTCCAGTATGCGAACGACGGCTTTATCAAAAACATCCCCGTTCTGAGTAACAATAACTTTCCAATCAACCAAACTGTATGCACTGTTTTGCGGGTCGTCCCGACGAACATCAATATCAACCCCACTCGCTCTTGCTGTAGGACCTACAACACAATAATCAACCGCAACTTCCCTCGGCAAAATGCCTACACCCTTTGTTCTTGCGTGAATCACAGGGTCATCCATCACCGCACCTTTGAATAAATCAAGCGCAGGTATTAAATCATTGCACATCTTTTCAACCTGAGGAATATCTTTTTTCTCAATATCCCGGCGGACACCACCAATCTTCATCATCGCATAATGCATTCTGTTTCCCGTGATAAACTCAAACATATCGTTCACTAATTCACGGTATTTCCAACTCCACATCCAGACGGTATTGTAACCGAGAAAATGTCCGGCTAAACCAAGCCAGAGCATATGCGATTGAATCCGTTCAAGTTCGCCGATAATTGAACGGATATATTTTGCACGAATTGGAATTTCAATTCCCGCTAAATCTTCAACTGCATTGACATAAGCAAAAGGGTGGCTGGTTGAACAGATTCCGCAGATTCTTTCAACCAAAAATGTTGACTGGTCCCAGTGTAATGATTCTGAAAGTTTTTCAATCCCACGGTGGTTGTAGCCGAGTTCTATATCCATATCCACAACTTTTTCGCCTTCAACATAAAGTTTGAAAAACTCCGCTTCTTCCTGCAAAGGATGATACGGGCCGATAGGAATTATAGTTCTTTTTTTATCAGACATTTTTTCTGCCTTCTCCCTGTCCCTGTCTCAACGGATAATTTTTTTCCGGCCAGTCATCTCTCAATAAAAGATGTTTAAGATTCGGATGCCCTCTGAAGTTTATTCCCAAAAGTTCCCACATCTCCCTTTCAATCCACTCGGCACCTTTTACAATTTTTGATATTGTTTCAATTTCCGGCTTTTCTTTATCGGCAATCAAAACGCGGACGGAAATAACGCTCCCGGATTTATCGTCTGAAAAATGATAGAGTATTTCAAGACCGTCAGGTCTGTCAATACCTGTCGCAATAATAAATCTTAATTGAAGTTCAACGAAAAGAATCTTGGCGGCAGAAACGACATCCGACGGTAAAATATCAATGTAAAATCTTTTTGGATTATATTCTACAAATTTTTTAATTTTGCTGCCGAGTTTTTCTTTTATCAGATTAATCGTATTCTCGTTCACTTTTTCACCTTTTCACTTCTCACCTTTTAACGCCTTTATTAACTTGACGACACTCATTATTATTGCTTCCGGTTTAGGCGGACAGCCAGGAATATACGCATTAACCGGAATAATTTTATCCAAAGGTCCGCAGGCATTGTAAGAATCTCTGAATATTCCCTCTGAACAGGCACAACCACCAACAGCGATAACCACACAAGGTTTGGGGGCTTGCTCATAAATCCGTTTTACTCTATCTACAACTTTTCTGCCCACCATACCGGTAACTAAAAGTGCATCCGCATGACGAACAGAACCAACAAGTTGAATACCAAATCTTTCAACATCATAACGAGGTGTTAAAACATCCAATATCTCTATATCGCAGTTATTACACGGACTGCAAGCTAGATGAAAAACCCAGATTGATTTTGTTAACGCTTTTATTTTTAATGATGCCGGCATTTTCAGTATCCTATTAACGCTAATACTATCGCAAAAACAGAAAAAATTAGACAACTTCTCCAGAAAAATTTTACTGCCTGGTCAATTCTTACTCTTGGATTTGTATTTCTTATTAAAATTATCAAAACAAGAACTGCAATAATACTCCAAAGTTTCCCTCCAAAAAACAGCACTGCTGCAAAAACCGGAATTACAAACAGAAGCATTATACGATTTAACTTGTGAATTGCAAGCGGAACGCCTGAATATTCTATAAATACCCCGCCGGCAATTTCCGTCTCCGCCTCGGCCATGTCAAAAGGCACAAGCCCTAATTTTGCCTGAATTGTTAAAAGAAAAACAATAAATGCAACCGCACCGGAAAACGAATTAAAAACAACACCGGATAACTGTTGCGATGTAATTATTTCACCTAATTTTATCGTTTGTAATTTTACTACAGGCACAAGAATAGAAAAAATAAACGGAAGTTCGTAAGAAAGATAAAGTTTCATTTCACGGCTTGCAGCAAGTGATGCAATCGGATTGCCGGAACTAGATGCACCCAGAATTACAGCGATTGGTGTAAGTGCTAAAAGATAAATCACAACGATTAAATCACCGACAAAAAGCGATTGTGGGTTAATTATTGCCTTCCATAAAATTAAAGATGCTACGGTAGTTGCCGCAATTGCTAAAAGCGGTGCTAAAAGAAAAACTAATGAGTTCGCTGATAATGGAACAATTGTTTCTTTACCGAGAAGTTTTACAAAATCATATAGCGGCTGGAGAAACGGAGGACCCTGCCGCCACTGAACCCTTGCAGTAACCTTTCTATCAATCCATGAAACAATCATCCCGGCTAGAGCCGTAAAAATAAATCCCGGAAAAATAACAAATTCAAAAAGTAATTTCATATTATAGCCACTGAATTGACACAGGGTTCTGTAATTCAGCCACAGAATTTCACAGAACTTCACTGAAAGTTAAAGAATTAATCTCTTTAATTCACTCTTTGTATAAAAATTCTGTGTTTTTCTGTGCCATTCTGTGGCTACCATTTTTTA
>Ga0210051_1004096_pt1 | contig 14321 bp, 17 predicted proteins | sample CryGey092014_all_FD_185464 | JGI IMG/M metagenome (GOLD analysis project Ga0210051, IMG submission 185464) | Groundwater microbial communities from aquifer - Crystal Geyser CG23_combo_of_CG06-09_8/20/14_all (SPAdes) (version 2) | ecosystem: Environmental > Aquatic > Deep subsurface > Groundwater...
CTTCATGACTTTGAAAGGAGAACGTTCATAATTTTCAATTTCATGCCGGCGATCTTGCCAGAAATCGTCACGGTGTCTCCATTTTTTACTGCGTGGGAAGTGAACATCTTGACCAGATGACCTTCGTCGGTACGCATCATCACGATATGCTTGATACCGTCATGACAGTAAGAATACTAACGACCTTGATATGCAAAAGAACTGAGAACGTGTCACTGAACTTGTCCTCTTGTTCAACTTCTTCCGCAACGAATTCTTTGAACGATTTCATGATAGTCATCCTCTTTACAATCTAATATTGAGCGAATGACTACATGTTACAGAAGATGTTAATTATTGTCAATCACTGTAAAATTACCATGTTTTGTCAGCTTTAGATTAGCATCGAAACGATCCCCAAGGTTCTCCCGATGACTGATCACGAACAGATTTGTGTCCTTTAGTGATTCAACGATGCTCAAGAATCCATCGATGCCAGCTTGATCAAGTGACTGATCCATGATTTCATCCATGATCAAGAGGTTCGTATTTACAGATGACTTTAGACGAGCAACGTCACGAAAAACAAACATTAGAGCCAAGTTTATTCGTTGCTGCTCCCCCGCACTAAAGGATTCGTAGGTGAACGTGTCGCGGTGTCTACTCTTTACAGTTTCGTTGAAATTTTCATCCAACTCAAATGAAACAAACAGATCCATCAGGTCAAGATATTTTTTGATCAGCCCGTTCAAGACAGGTACGTATTGCTTGATGATTCTAGTCTTGATGCCAGTGTCCTTGAGCATTCCAGAGATAGCATCATAGTACGATTCCTGTTTCTTCAGTTCTTTTTTAGTTTCGGACGCCGACAAGATATCTTTAGCTAGGGAACTCAACTTTTCCTTTTCATCATCGATGGAACCGTTGTCCTGCAACATGTTTCCGAGTTCTTGATGATGTTTTGATAACAATGAATTGGCAATAGCAATCGCACTGTTGCATGTTCCGATTTCGCTTTGTAGTTTTCTTATCTGATCCTGCGTTTCGCTAATACGTGCGATTTGCTCATTGAACGACTTCATGCGTTCTTCGATTTCCTTTAGACCTTCTTCGAACTCAACAATCTTGCTGGTCGACTTCTTGATCAAATTTTCCCGATGATGTTCCTCAATGCTCTGGTGACATGTGGGGCAAATATCGGTGGTTGCGTAGAAGTCTTTGTCCTTGTCTTGCTTTGCGATGTTCGTCTTGATCTGCTTTGCGATATTGAGCAATTCGGACTTCTTGGTTGTTATCCGTTCGAAAGCGGTATCGTCCAACTCTGCTGCGTTGATGCCCAACGTCAACATTTCTATCTTTACGAATTGTGCGTGAACTTCTTCATTCAGTCGAATGATTTCCTTCTCAATGTCAGATTTCTTACCCTCTTTTTCGCTCTCCAACTTTTCCACAAACGACTGCTGCATCTTGATCTTCTCTTTCAAGAAGTTGATGTTTGTGGTTATCTTGTCAAGTTCTTCGTAGTGTGTTTTTACTTGTTGTTTCAATAAGTTATTCATGACAGAAAAAATCTTGATATCAAGAATGTCTTCGATGAACTCACGTCTTGCTGCCGCCTTTAGTCTCATAAAAGGCACATAATTGCCCGAACCCATAATGACCACTTGAGTGAACGTTTGATAGTTCATCTTCAAGATTGTTTGTTCAAGCACCTTCTGGTAGTCTCGCGTGTCCGCGTCTTGATTGAGCAACTTGCCGTTCTTGTAGATTTCAAACTTCTTAGGCTTGATGCCTCGTACAATGCGATATTTCACCTTGTTCACAGTGAAAGTAAGATCGACCTCAAGTCCCTTCTGATTTACGGAATTTATAATCTGGGGAATATTGATGTTTCGATAGGGTTTACCATACAGAGCAAACGTCAAAGAGTCTAGCATAATGGAACTTTTTCCTGTTCCATTTGTTGCGGTAACAAGTACAGACTTTGCTTGATTGTAGTCGATAACGAGAGGCGAATTGCCGACCGACATGAAATTTTTTAGTGTGATTGAACCAAACTTGATCATACGACTTCCATTTGTTGTGCTTCCGTATAGAGTGCGCGGAGCATTTTCTTGAGAACTTTTTTATCTAGAACATTATCAAGCGAGTCCACCGCTTTGTCAAGAATTTCTTTGGTGCTCTCAAGATCAAGTTTTTCGCCGGACTGTTCCTGTTCTTGGACGTTCTCGATGATCTTCACGTCCGCAGGTCCTTGCGCGTACAGCTTGGACAACAACTGATCGAATCCATATAGATTTGTTTTGCTTGAAACGATGATTTTTACATACTTACCTGCTAGACCAGAAAGATCAAACGATTTGTAATGATTGTCTGGGTCAAGTTGATCATCATAGACCATACGATGGAACAACAAATTAGGATTTTCGATGAATGTCATTTCCAGTGTGGACGTGCCAAATACGTGGAATCCCTTTGTGGATTCATGGTCGACCCACGTGATCTGATATGGCGTACCAACATAAAAAACATGCCCATCATCATTGCGGTGATGAAAGTGCCCAGAATATACAGAATCAAACTTCTTGAAGTCTTTAGTCGAAAGACCGTCCTCATGCTTCTGCCCTTTATCCATCTGAAAGCCCGCGAACTCGAAATGACCAAATGCGGCAATCGCTTCCGACGCTTTCACCTTTTCCAGTGTAGACTCAAGATTGCTTGAGTTTATCCAAGGGATGTACATAAATTTTGAGGTGCCAATGGTTACGTCGGTAGGCTCAACAAAAACGTTTATGTTATAATATTCGCGCAAAAGAAGAACAGGAGAACTCACATCATTCGTATTCCGAAAATACACGTCATGATTGCCTAGCAACACGTCCATTGTAATTTTCTCGGCCTGCATATAATCGAAAACTTTTGTCTTCCATTGATTTAGAACAACAAAGTTTACGAACTTTCTACGATCAAATATGTCTCCTAGTTGAATTATATGTTTGATCTTATGCTTTTTCATGTACGGAAACAACTGTTCCGTAAAAAATGAGATATGATAATCAGCAAATACTTGGCTATCGTTTCTTGCACCGATATGCACGTCACCCAATACAATAACTTTCATGTTATTTCTCTTCCATAAATTCTTCGAGAGAGTCCTTTATCACTTTCTTTTTCGCAGCCTTTGCTGCCTCATAACCTTTTGTGTCAAAGTAATATTGCTGTCTCATATCTTCGATTACGGCGCCTATCTCACCATCTTCAGTGTTGATAAGTTCATTGATAGGCATACTCTCGATAATTTTTGCTTTGATGTAGGATTGTTTCTGTTCAGTGCCAATTCTACGAACAAAGGCATACCAAGCAATTTGTGTAAAGTAAGCAAATGCGTATTTTGAGATTTCGGGATCATAATTATCAACGACTCGTAGACAATTTTCCAGTGCATCGCCAACCATTTCTTGGCGGAAAGAATAACCTATGAAGTTTGGGCGATATGATAACTTGTTACAAATATCGAATATACACTTGGCAATATAATCAGAAATAACAGGCTTTTCTTCATCGGGAGCAAGTTTCGCTAAAATTGCTCTACGTTCGGTAAGTGCAATAATAAAATCATCATTCGAAACATAATGATTTGTTTGTTTTTTCATGTTTATTTCCTTATGTTACATAAATACATCACTGAAGATCATAAAAATAAAATACGCAAATCAATGACAGGAATAAAAAGAGAACGTATCATTTGTAGAATCTCTGTTAGAAAAGAAATGACATTGATGGGATTCAACAAATATCTAAAGCATCTAAATAATTTAGTTGACATAATTTGATTTGTGCTCCGGGAAAGTGCTAGAAACTAAACTATAAAACTGATTATGAATGTCTTTTAGTTTTGGTTTCTCCATGTTATACCGATTAGATATTTCTAGTAATGACATTAGCATATCACTAAGAAGAATATCCAGTTCTTCGTTCAAACGAACGTTTAGTTTTACTGCTGTTACGATTCGATCTTTTAAATTGCGCATGACGTTTGTGGCTACAACGCTGCCGAACAGCCGCTTATGTTGCTCATCCATATGACAAACGTTTAGAATCTTTGAAATATGCACAAAATATTCTTCATCTTCAGAGAACGGAACCCATTGCATTAGTAGTATTTGATTTTCGTTTGCTGTTACCCTATGCGGCAAATATAGTGTCATAAAATCGTTCTCATCAGCAATACCATCAGTTTCTGTAAATAGGGTATCTCCATTATCCAACATTACGATAACTGGTGCTCGTTCGTTCTTGTTCATTTATTCTCCAAATCAATGTCTATGATACTATATTCGAATCCCTCTTTGGAGTAAATTTCCAGTCTTTTTTCAAAGTGGTCCCACGTATGATTTTCATGCTTACCAATTCGCAAATCATCCGCTAGATCAAACAAGGTAACGTGTGTCTTGTCTTTGGACATTCTCAATCCTCTACCGATACTCTGAATAACTCGAATGAGGGATTTTGTCGGGCTGGTAAACATGATGTTGTGTATTCTCTTGACGTTCACACCGGTCGAGAACACACCAGATGATGCTAATACTATAACATCATTTCCAGTCTCAATCAAATTTCGTATCGATTCCCTTTCCGCTGGTGGAGTTCCGCCATGAACGTAGTAAACGGGTCTATCGCCGGCAGACTCGCTAATAAGTCTATGCAGAACATCCCCATGTTTTTCGATAAAATTGAATAATATAAGAGTGTTTCCCGATAGAGATAATGCAAGATTTCTAATAAATTTATTACGTTTCTCATGACCAATGATAAAATCCATTTCTTTAGCATATTCGGTCTTTCTTAGTGTTTTACAGGTATCAGCAGAATACTTGAAAACTATGTTCTTGATTTTTATGTCGCTTAAAAGTTTTCTCTCTTGAAGTTCTTTTGTTGATGCTACCTTTGAAACTTCACCAAACAACGAAATGAGCATCTGTTTGTGGGTCTTTGATCTATCCAATGATCCAGTAAAACCCACTTTATACTTAGCGTTGATGCATTTTTCTACAATACTAGAAATCTCTTTTGATTTGCCTTGATGAACTTCATCCACAATAATCGCATCAAACTGAGCAAACCATTCATCTGGTATATTAGACTTTGTTTGAAGTGATTGCCACGTGGATATAAAAAAACTTTTCTTTGAATTTTTAACTTGTCCAGCATATATCACATGAACATTATCTTCGACGTTCCATTCATTCTTCGATGAGTAATCAATGAAATCGGATTTCATTTGATTGACAAGAGACACAGTAGGAACCATCAACAAAACTCTAAGATCAGATTCAATAAGATATCTGGCTATCGCATAGATTTGAAATGATTTGCCTGAACCTGTCGGAGATAAAATTAGTCGTCTGTAGTTTCTGAGTGCCCGATATATTGCTTCATATTGATAATCTCTAAATTCAATTAAATTACCATCAGAATGAAGATTCAATGACTTTACAAAATCAACAAGTTCTGGTGCGGTCACAGACGATTTCTCAATTGGAAGCCCATATTGAGAATCACTCATAACGCACTCATAATTTCGGGATTCGCAAAATTCAATAATCTGCCGGGCGATGCCGACGTGAGTTTTTTGCTTATATACGGATATCAAATGGACATATCCGTCCCATACCTTATTCTTGAATTGTGGCGTATGTTGAAACCCAGGCATTTGGAACTTGAATGCATCGTCTAATTCTTGAAGCATCCAGACTTCTGCATCTAGGTGCAACCAGGACTCGTTCTTTTTTGTTATTGTTAGTTTATCTGTCATATATTGTAAGTATCATATCTATGTTTTTCCCGAAGAAGCATTTGTTCTAATTTATAACGCTGCTCCCTTTCTTCAATTTCTAAGAGTTCCTTGCGTAGTTTACGATTGAAACTTTCATTACCAATTTTTTTCAAAAATCTGTCGCAATGCTTCTTGTCGTTTCTCGGTTAGTGAATCGTCTATCATATCAATTTCCCTCCATGAACTTCTGGTAATCGAACAATGTTTTTAGTGAATATCCTCTCGAGTTAATTTCCTTCATGATATATTCAATCGTACTCAATGAAGTATTGTAATACTCAAGACGTTCCTCTTTTTCGTTCAATTGAGCGTCTTGTTCAAATAATTGATTTAGTTCTGTGGTGTTTGGCTTTAGACCTTGCCATTGCGGCCAGTTGTGATAAATGAGATCATTTTTAGTAAACTCGCCACGGTAGTATCTGCGTTTCAGATTCTTGAGTGCACTAAGTGCACGAATTGCCGCCGCCCGTTTTGAGCGAAATTCGACAAAGTATGCGAGGTACTTTGAATGTAGAAAAGGAACACGAGCAATCTCCTCAGCAATTTTGAGTTGATTTATCTTCGAGTCCTCTTTCCAATCTAGTAGAATATCTTCAATTTTTGACATAGTATGTTCATAGTTTTACACATATGACCATAATACTATATGAATTTGGTGAAGTCAAATTTACTGAATGTCGAACCACTCAACGGCGAATGCGGCCGTAAACGTGATTGGATCAGCGTCCGTTGGATTCGATCTTAGTTTCATGGAAGGAAGTGATATTGGATATACTCCGTTCATGATAAACGACTTCGGTCCAACAGTTACGTTACAATTAGACGTATCAGTTGTCTTGATTGAATTCAAAACTGATAGATTTCGCATCCAGTTGTAAATCTGGAGATACGTTGTTAGATTCTTATCAAGCAGAATCTCAACCGTAAGATCAGTAAACTTTATCTTCTCACCTGGCAAAGCAATATCGTGAAAGCGAGTTGCCATATATGCGCTGTTCATCACCATTTCGGGCAACACGATAGAATGACAGTAAAAGGGTACACCCGGAATCTTACTGAAATTCAGTTGATAAGAAGTTTGTTGAAACAGACTAAAATCGTATTCGCAACCTATATCAGGCATTTTCTTGTCTCGCTGGATAATTCTTGTTTAGGAAATCTTGTTGAAGATCGTGAAAGTCGGTGTGAATGACCGGATATCCCTTCTCTACTAACCAAGATGATGCAAAGGCTGCGATATCTGCTTCTGATACTTCTTGTGTGTTTATTCTGTCAGTGCTACTCAATACATCTAGATATTTGTCTATGCTCATTTGTTGACCTCACATGTTGTGTATTTATCGAATGCCAAAAGTTAGGGTGCCACAGCCCCATATTCTCTCTATGCCACGTTCTTTCAAAATAATCCATTCAGGGCGATTATCATTTGGAGCGATTTTTTTCTTCATAAATGCTGCCCTATGCATTCGTACATGTTGTTCTTTTATATTGACGTACCAGTAACTAGGAGGATTAATCTTTATCAATTCAAAACCATTTGACTGATATACATCACCAAAAGACAAACATCTATCTGCGTAAGAAATTATCGACCCCGAGTGGTCTTTTCTAAAAGATTGAAGTAATTTAGAAAATCCTCCAACAACCTGAGTGTTCTTTTTGGTAGCAAATCTACTCAATTCCCAATCAAATTTTTTGTTATATCTCGATTTACAAAAAGTCATCACACAAACTAGATCATTTTTATAAAATAAACCATAAAAAAACGACGAAAAATCACTGCCTTGAATATGATTTTCTTTTAAAAACGTTTGCTTAGTTTGCTTGTCTATTTGTTTTACATCACAATTTTTAGCGTATAATCTATCGGTATAGATACCCAACTTTGATGCTATTATTGATTTGACTACATTAGTATTGTATGACCAATCATCAGAAAATAAGTGAAATAATTTATAACCAGACTTTTCAGCAAGTACCGTTTTATTCAAATGATAGTTAGAGTCTTTTCTGGCAGAAACGGATTTTTCATTTTGTCTATACAGATGATGAAACACACCATTAAACTCAAATGCAATCTTTTTACTTTCAACGACAATATCTAATTCTTGACCATTACCAAGCAATTTTCTATCTCCAGTTTTTGTTGAAAATCCAAGAGATTTGATAAAATCATTGACTTCTTTTTGTTGTTTAGATTCTCTGGTAAATTCCCGATCATAAGAATTTGGGGAATTTGCTTCAATTTTGTGTTTTTTTAAGTAGACCGACAAGGTGGATTTTGTTGTTCCTACGTCTTTTGCAATCTCATCTAAAGTTCTATGTTTTACTTTATGCTCATGATATAACCATTCATAATCAAGAACTTTTTGTTTTACCGAGTATAAAGATTCATTATATCTCACTTTAGGTATATCATGAATCTTACAGTATTTCTTTATCGGAATAACTGATAAGCCTAACTCATTAGCAATTGAGTCATACGTTCTTTTAAGTGTGATTCTTTGTTCGTATAACCATGATTTGTCGCTAAGTTTTGTTCTTTGATCATCAGACAATCTTCCATGTTTTTTTGAACAAGCATCGGAGCAGTATTTTATAAATTTATCAGAATACGACTTGTCATAAGATGCATATTTGCCGCATACAGGACAAGTCGGGCAGTTTTCTTCTGTTATCGAATTCCGTTCCAAAAACTCTAGGAAATTAGTTGGTGTTTTTGGATAAACTGAGGTGTACCAAGAATGTTCTGTCATATTAATTAGTGTTTATTTATCACGTCTATATTAACACATATGTTTAATATTGTCAAATAAAAGGGGAGCCTATAGGCTCCCCCTCAAATACATCCAAACTACTTTTACTTATTAGGTCAGGTTAGCGACCTTGGTCATGCGATAGTAACCATTCTTCTGAGCAGCCATGCCAACGTTACCCAGAGAGTCTGCATCGGCGCCAGCCAGTGGGTTGCCAACCATACCGTATCTCGTCTTGAAACCGATCTTAGGTTGGAAGGTGTTAGGATCAACTGCGCGAAGCATTTGCAGCGGAACGTATGGGCAGTAGAACATACCAGCGTCATAAGGAGAAGAACCCTTATAACCAACTAGGTAATACTGATTCGATGAACCATTTGACATGTACGGGTCGATATAAACCTTGTACTTGCCATTTAGAACACCAGCGAATGTTGTGCTTGCTTCATCAACTGTCAGATTAGCAGAGATAGCAGGAGCGTAGTCCAGCATACCAGCCATTGTCAGAGCAGATGCAACGTCGGCGGAACACAGAAGCATGTTACCACGACCACGACGGGTGATTTCTGCGATACGGTTAGCATCACGTTCGATTTGGAACAGCATACCCTTGAAGCGTTCAACTGACCAACGACCATTTGCGTCGGTGTCAAGGTCAAATGTGCCAGCGTTGGTAGTACCGTAGTCAGCGCCAGGCATAGCGATGGTGTAAATCTTACGGATAACTTCACGGTTGATTTCTGCGGTGATTTCACGGGACAGAATGTTGCTCAGTTCAGCCTCAGCATCCAGACCATGAACAGCCTTAAGGTCTTGTGCCAATTCGATTGAGTATTCAGCCTTCAAAGCACGTGACTGGGCGGTCACGGTGTGCTTCTCTATGGTGAAGCCCATGGTAGCAGGAATAACACCTTCAGCAGCAGTCGTAGACATAGCCAACGTTGTGTTGATATTGACACCTGAACCAGTTCCGTCGTTGATACCTGACGTACCAGCGGTGTAGCCAGTAGTAGTATCCCAAGGGGTATTGCTAGTTGCTTGAGCAGCGAATTCACCACCGGAGTAAGCAGAGTTAGCTTCTTGATACAATGCTTCTGTACCAGCAGAAATCGTGCTTTGATCGCCATAACGCGATTTCAGAGCAAAGACCAAGCCAGTAGGCAGATTCATAGGTTGAACACCGCACAGGTCATATGCAATCAGCATAGGCATTGCACGACGAACTAGACCGATAAGCACTGGGTCAAACTTACCAACGTTACCGGTAATGTTACCAGGAGCAATACCAGCAGTGCCGTTTTCGTTAAGGGTTTCGCGTTCTTCACGGATAGCCTGTTCTTGGTTCTCAAGACAGATAGCTGTAACAGCACGACGGTAAGGATCCTTGATTTCGGGCATGTCACTGTGGTCAATGACTGGCGCCCACTTTTCTTGGAGTTGTTGAGGAGTTAGTTTCATTTTGTTACTTCCTTTTCTTTGTGTTTATAATTAACGCTTGAATGATAGAGGACCAGAAAGGACGTTTACGTATGCTGCCATCGTGTTATTCAATTCAACGGATTGAACTGGAGTATCCGACTCAGCAATTACGGTTGCCTTTTTAGTCTTGGGGAAATGACTTTCCTTTATTGTTTTGACCTTTTGTTCAAAAGTCTCTGCTGATTCAAAGGTAAGACCTTCGCACAAACCAACAAACTTGTCTTTCTCTGTTGCTGTCAGTGTTGACCCTACATTCTCTACAATGTTTGCGCGCTTCAATGTAACAATCTCTTGTTCCATGTTCGCCATAGTAGAAACAGATTCATCAAGGGCAGCGGTCAGTTCTTCGATTTCGCTTGCTTGTTCATCTAGAATGTCCAACTTTTCCTCAGGTACATCAATGTAATGCTCAGTGAATAAATTCTTCAATCCATCAATAAAGTTTTCAATGATTTCACCTTTAATACCGCGTTCAAGGGCCAATTCGTTCGCTTCCAACCAAGTGTTAATTGCCTCGGTCATGTATCCATCAATATTTTCAACTAACTCATCCCTTACTGCGTCTACTGCCTCGTCAAGACGTTGAGCATATTCTTCATCTAGACGATTCAATTCTTGTTCAACACCTTCGGCAATTGCCGCTTCCATGATCGTTGCTGCTTTGACCATGAAGTCTTCTGAGAGGTCTTCACCAAAAGAAAGTGCGTCCATATGTTCTTTAACTGAGTTACCAAGTTTCTTTGACTTACCAGCATCGATCTTTGCATTGTCGGACTTTGTTTGCCCGTCTTGACCGCCACCAGCAGGATCACTTGTATCCATAGTTCCGTTATCTAGCTTCTTTGACTTGCCTGTTTCGGCCTTTGCATTGTCGGAAGCGGCTTGGGCGCCTTTGTCTACAGATTCATCGGATACAGCACCTTCTTGGGATGCTTCATCGTTTGAAACTCCTGGCAGCTTCTTGCCTTCCAGCAAGTCTTTAATTTTTGATTCGAGACTCATTTACAACTCCTATAATTCGTAATATTATTTAGTACAACTGCGATTTTGCTCACTATATTCATCAATATTATTTTCTACATCCTTATATTTACACATATCAAAATGATATCTAATCATAACTGGTTTGCCGCAAGCTTGCCGCAATAAGGACATGTTACTCTATTCTCTTAGTAAAGACTCGACGAAAAATTTGAATGCCGCTAATTTACGTTCTTCTGTGATTTTTTTCTTTTTCAGTTGTTCTATTGTAATTTCTTCAATCTCACCTGTTTTGGATATTACCCATTCACGCCCTTCAAGAAGACCATTTACCAGTGCTTGGGAATATGAGGGGTCGCCAACAATATCAACTGTATTCATCGTATAATCACTTTGAACCTCTGATAATCCATTACCGAGTTGTTTGATCGAACCCAAACCGCGAGTAGAAACTCCAAGTTGGGCACCGCCTTCCAAAAGATTTTGAGCAATCTTGCCCATTGGCGTGTCTAGAATCTTTGCTCGACCTAGAACGTCTTTACCATTAGAATCCCATTTCATATATTCAATAAGATGGGATACTCGATCAAGATTAATCGTTGGTCCAGCAGGATGATTTAATTCACCCATGGCACGTTTAGCTTCGATAATCGGCTGAAACTTCTTTAAAGCTCCATTTAGAACTGATTCATTATATATACGTTGATTTCTGTTTGGCGCAGTTCCAGTAAAGATGCCCTCAATAAAATATGTTTTCTTACCGCCGATAGATTCGGTAATCGTCTGTACTTCTTCTGATAGTTCTGATATGAGTTTCATTTATAATTACCTAATTATGGAGTTATTGCACTGAAGCCTTGTGAGTTCGAGAATCGCCTAGCCGCACGAACCAGAACAGCAGCCCGATCAGTAATCTGCGAGGGTTATTGAACAGCACTTGGTATTACCCTCGTCAGCCCAATCATCGCCAGTCGTGACCAGATAACCATAGCAATTGCCAGACGCATCCAGTTCGATAACTTTGTTGATCTGACTGATTTGCGCGTACAGCGAACTGCCGTTGACTGCCATTGTTGGCAGGTCAATGTAGCCGATGTAGCCGGCGTAGCCATCAGGCAACCCATGCCGCATTATCCGAATACGCTGACGCGGGTGACGCACTGCACAAGTGGGGGCGAAAATTAGTCATGCCGCTAGGGACTGAGGTGGCAAAAATGCGCAGCAACACGTCGGTCACATGAACGTGCCATTGACTGCGCCAATGCTCGCAAACGTCTCACATCAGAACCACCACCAGGCGGGCCAACCACGTCGCCAGCGGCATATGCTGTAGTATCGGATGGACGAGTCACGGCGACCAGTTACTTCCTGAAACAAATTGTTGTAAACTCATTATGGATATTCCTTCTTATGACGCTTGCATTATTGTTAACTGAGTTGCTGCACCAATACTAGTGATTGATGCTCTGACAAAATTTATGGTAGGGTCAATAATCGTATACTGAGTATCGTCGGTAACCGATGAATGTGTTATAGTATTTATATTAATCCAGTGAGACCCATCCAAACTAATTTGTAGAGTATAAGCAGCGCCACCAGTTCCAGTAACGTAGGATTGGACCACTCCGGGGCGAGTAGAATTATTTTTATACGATACAGCCGCTGTAGCACCAGTAAATCCTGTTGTGTAATATGAAGCAGTCACAAAACAGTCGATTTTTGGATTAGGTCCAATGGGTCCGTTTCCAGTTGATGGTACGTTAGCAGTTAATGATGTCCCTGTTGGAGTGGATGCAACAGTGGTTGTGAATGCTACTGGAGAACCAATCCACTGCACTTTAATTGTTTGCCCAGTAGTCAGCAAATGATTAGTTGCAAAACCGAACGTAAGGACTCCGCCGGCGAGAGTAACCTCTGTGGGCGTGAATGTTTGAGTAAAATAAACTAATTGAGTCATTTTTATTCCTTGTTTGCAAGACGCTTTAGATGTTGATGAAACATTCTGGCAGTGGAACCAGAAGCATATTTCGACTTACGATATCCGTATTTCTTGGCATGTGTCAAAAGAGAATGAACTGCACTTGAAGACAGTTGATAAAAATCTTTGTCACCATGTTGACTAAGAATTGATTTCGCGGTAATAGAGTCGAGTTTTTCTTTTGCTTCGTCCAGAGACATGACAATACCACCACGAATCACAACGTTTTCCTTTGTTTCTTCATTGAAGAAGTAAACGCCGGAATTGTTGCCGGTAACAACAGTATTTGTCTCGGCAAAACCTTCGGAGATAAGTTCTTTCTTCAACATCTTTAGAGCAAGAGCGGACTTGATGGAGTCAGTCAACGTCGGATATTCTTCAGCAGCCTTTTCCATCTTCTTCTTACCATACTTCTTGTCGCCAATATATGCAGCGACCCTTGGTCCTACTTTGGCAGCGAGCGTGGCGAAGCCGACGTGAGATTCATTCATACCAAACTCTTTATCTGGGTTATTCATATATGCAGAATTTTCGCGGGAATTTTTAATATATTCCAGCTTTTCTTTAGCTGCTTTCGCAATTTCAGGATCAGCATGATTCAAATGTTTTGTTGGATAGTGTTCCGTTGAAGCAATGCGTATGTTGAATAGAATCTTCTTCTTTTCATCATCGGGAGTATGTTCTTCACTATGCATCTGTGAGTAACCATGCTTCTCAAGGTCTTCGAGATTCTTACCACGATGTTCTTCACCAGTTTTTGTATTCTTAACAACCACTTCTCCATTAGCATCTTTCCATGCTTTATGGAAAGTACCATCACGATACACGTTACCGACGAAAGCGGAACCTTCCTCAAGTTCAACTTCCTCAGTCAAGTCTTTCCAACCATCTGCATGAATGTTTGCAACATGCTTTCCTGAGACATCCTTGACTATGATGGATTTACCTAGATTTTTTGCAGCAGTCTGCATAGACTTAACTGCATTTGAGGTTTTTCCCCACTCGGCAGGTTGTGAAGTAATTAATCCACCATGTTCAGGATGATAGAACTTATATCTTATCCCCCCCGATACCATGTTGAACGTTTCATAAAGTGCCTTAGGCATGATTATGCTCCTTTGTACTTTGTAGACTTTTTGACCTTAGGTAATGCGCCCATCTTTTGCTTCAACAAGTCAGCAATTGCAGACGAATCAAAGTTCTTGCCGCCGTGTTCGGTTGCCGTTGAAGGGCGACCACGACCACGCTTTACTGGAGCTTCTGCTTTTGGTTCATCGTAAACTTCATCACCCAATTCATCAGTTTTTACTTG
>Ga0210051_1004099_pt1 | contig 14314 bp, 23 predicted proteins | sample CryGey092014_all_FD_185464 | JGI IMG/M metagenome (GOLD analysis project Ga0210051, IMG submission 185464) | Groundwater microbial communities from aquifer - Crystal Geyser CG23_combo_of_CG06-09_8/20/14_all (SPAdes) (version 2) | ecosystem: Environmental > Aquatic > Deep subsurface > Groundwater...
AGCTTTCTTTTAAATAAGAACTAAAAATTTCGGGAAAAATGGTAATGACATCAAAAATTATCATAAACGAATTAGCATACGAATTTTATGCAAATTATATACTAATAATTTATTCGTATATTCGTAATTAGATTCGTAATTCGTAGGGGTAAACCCCGTTAGAAGTCTATCCATATAAAATAATGTTTTTAAATCGAAAAAAAACACGATACTCTGGTATTAGTTTATCCAACGACACGCGAAAAAAAATTAAAAATTAAAATTTTTTCGCCAAAAACTTCTAACGGGGTAAACGAAAACGGTGCCATCAATTTATGATAACACCGTTTCCGCCTAATTGTAAAAGATTTTTACAGACTTAGGTCTTCGAGCTCACCTTTTGCAGATGAACCTCGTTCTACTCGAGGCATTCGTCCGCCTTCTGGCTCTTCGATCTTTAAATTCACTCTGGCGTGATTTTTGAGACCGACGATTCTAACCAAAGATCTTATAGATCTTGCGGTTGAACCAGCCTTTCCGATGATCTGACCCATGTCTTCAGGATGAACCTTTAATGAGAGTAAAACTCCCATCTCGTCAACCTTGCGGTCAACTTTGACATCTTCAGGGTGATCAACTAAAGACTTGATAATGAATTCAAGGAATTCATGATCGGCTTGTGCTTTTGCCATAATCTTAGTCGTTTCTCCTTTTTGTTATTAGCAATCCGGAGATTTCATTTATTCATACTCTTTCGATTTAGTAGCCCGACCTTTCAGGGACAATCTCCTTTCTAATCAACCGGGAGAGCCCGAAAAGCTACTATTTACTATTTTAATCTTCTTCCTGGATGTTGTCAATAATTTTATATATGTTACCATAAATCAGTATTAACATTGCTCATTCCAAAATATGAACTACCACGGGCAAAGCCCGTGGTGCTCGCGGAACAAAAATAGGAGGTTAAAATGAGAGACTTTCTTCTGATTGTTTTCAGCTATCTCGTCGGTTCCATTTCTTTTGCTTATATTGCCAGCCGGATTTTCAAAAACATAGACATTAGAACTGTTGGCGACAGAAATGCAGGAGTGGCTAATGTTTTTCGCCACATCGGAATAACAGCAGGAATTTTCACGGCAGTTGCCGATATTGGCAAGGGAACTATTGCTATATTTACGGCTCAGCTTTTTTGCGCTAACAACATTACTGTCCTTTTATGCGGTATAGCCTCCATTCTCGGCCATGCCTGGCCTATATTTTTTGGCTTTAAAGGCGGCCGAGGAGTAGCGACTACTACCGGCGTATTCCTTGCATTAATGCCTTTACCCACATTCCTTTCGTTGATGGTTGTAACACTGATTATTTTAAAAACTGGAAATATGACTTTCGCAGTTACCGCTCTGTTTGTCTCTATACTGACATTTGCCGCGCTGATAGAAAAATCATTGATGTTTTTTCTGTACTTTTTGCTTCTTGGTTTTCTACTAAAAGTAATCGATGTCGTTATTGATAAAAATCTGTCTGTTGGTGAACTGGAAGAAAGCAATCACTTAAGAATTCACAGGCATCAGAAAGTATAAACTAAAGCCCCGCACCGTCTGGTGCAGGGCTTTTTTGATTTAAGACCAAAGGTGCTCCCCTAGAAGGGATTGCTCATTAACGCAGACATACGGAGAGAGTCTGTACGTCGCGTTAAAATATGAGACAAAGTTTCGCCCGCTAGGAGAGCGCCTTTGACCTCTATCAATCTTTCCCATACTTCACCCGCCTAAAGCTAAAGCATTATAGCGAGTAAAGTATGGGAAGGAAGCCGACTAAATTATAAGTTGGTTTCCTTGTATTGCCTTCACGAAAGAGACCACATAAAAAGTAGTCCGCCGACGCAAATGAGAGAAATGCTGATTACAAGTTCAGCAATCTCCCTTGGTTTCCAAGACTCCCTGCCAAAAAAGTCTATAAACAGTATTCCTCCGATGAACGTCAAGATTAAGCCAAGAAAAAACATGCAACCCATCGCATCGCCTCCTTTCCACAGGCAAAGTAAAAACGCGACTTATTGTGAATGTGCTTTCCCCTGCTTCAAACCACAAACTAATTATGGACTGAAGTATGGAGGGGAAGCCGATTATGCTCGGCTTCCTCTTTTTTGAACGACTACCACTTCGGGTTCTTCCTCTTCTCGAGGCGGTCACAAACAATCGCGAGGACGATGAGGGCGACCAGCACCACGAAGAACGAAGGATCGAACATCTGCGTATCAAATTTCATCTTTTCCTCCTCGGACTTATCGTGTCCTCGCTTCAATTTATGAATTATTCACGAACTAAAGTGAGGAGGCCAGCTGCAGTTTGTGCAAAACTGCGGCTGACCTTTGCTCTACCACTCTTCAGGAGGAATATCTTCAATCCCCTGGAGAGGAATATCTATCTCATCAGGATCGTCAGGATCTACGTAGGATCCGTGCGCCTCGTGGGTCGCGACGTCTGCCCGTTTTAGGAAAAGCGCGCGATCACCATCGAGTAGATCCATAGTGGCATCAAAAGCGTCTGCGTCAGCCTGCTCATCTGTCAGGATGACAAAGTACCTCTTTTCTCCATTCTTCTCGAACTCCCTGACCTCGATATCTTTGCCCGAAGCCTTAGCCCAGGCTTCGCGGTAAACGGTGGCCGTGTAAAGATCATCCGTTTCCAACATACCAAGACTATCAGTGTAGCCCTCCGGAAGACCCCAAAGCACAATCGCTTCAGGGTTCTCGCCGCCATATCTGTCGATAAGTGCGACACGCGCGAGGCGGTTCTGCCAATCCATTTCTCGCTTCATTGCTGACATCATGTCGCTGGACCGTACGCCGAACTGCACCAAGTTGACACAATCTTGCACCAACCGCGCGCAGTGGACAAACGCGATTTCTGTGCCCAAATCCCGATGCAAGCGCCACAAGTTCGTTCCAACCATCTTCAGCTCTGTCTCATCCACGATCCCTGTTTGTCCACGAACAAACAGAGCGTGCCGGACGCAGGCCAGGGCCCAAGCGACGTATCTCCTCTCTTCTTCTCCAAGAACGGCCAGATTGATATCCTTTACCCTTTCACGGACATCATCTACATTCACTTTCGTCCCCCTTCGTTTATTTCCGGATTGTTCCGGTTTTTAAGGTGCCTTCTCTAAATCCGCACTGAGTTTATCGAAGTGTGAACTCGGAGAAAACGGCCAGCCCCTTACAAAGTAAAGCTGGCCAATAAAAGAACAAAACGAACTAGAGCCAATTATCTGGAAGCTCCAGCAAGAATTTGCCGAATTCAACGGCATCTTCCTGCAGTTTCGCCAATGGCCGGTTTCTATCTTCCGGTATCAACCTCAACCACGAGCCTTCCGGCCGGATTACCCACGTGTTATGATTCTCGATCTCCCGAGTCAACATGGGACGGTTCTGGCGCGCGACTAACTGAGCCAGCCTCACCGCTTGACCCCGAGGAACATCCACCCACGGATATGGTGCCCCATGATTAAGATGTCCTTCACAAGACATCTTGGTCCTGATCCCCCATTTCCAAAGACTTTTCACAAAATCTCGAATATAAGGATCGAGACACAATTCCATGGCCACCAACAATCCTCCGCAGTGCGGGCAAAACGCAACGCCTTGCCCATCCATCAACACACGTCCGCACTTTTCACATGCTTTCGGTTCCATCTCTTTTTCTCCTTTTGTCTCCATAAACGAAATGGCTTCTCCTTTTTTGAGCCTAACAATCTTGTTTTGGTAAACTCAAAAAAAGATAGGAGAGCCGCGCGTAGTGTGCATACGCGTTGGCTCTCCCCTGACCAGAAGTGTTTAGGCCGGACGAATCCAGCCCTTACGGTCGCGAGTACTGAAGTGTCCATGGAGACGCTGGATACCAACAGATAACAAAATCATCCAGCTCTCATTGGAATCGTCCTCGCGCTCGATGGACAGAGTTCTAGCCCTTACAGCATGGTCGACAAGACGATTCGAGAGGCCGGTGTAGCGGAAAGTAAATTCCACTTCCCTGCCCTCGAACAGACCAAGCATCAAATCGTACTTGCTCGGTCCATTAACGATCGACATCGTTTCCGTTTCGGTTGCCATACGGCACCTCCTGATATTTTCGGCCAGCTTAGCTGGGCCGACCTAACCATAACGGTTAGGATTTCCTAATTTCAGTCCGCGAATCGGAACTCACGGACTCAATCTAGGAGGGCAGGCAAAGTGCGGCCTGCCCTAAGAAGGCTACTCGCCCATTCTACCTCCGAAAGAACTACTACGCCAGTTGGAGGTGCGGCTCGGCTTCAACGCGTATGTTGGCGTATGGAGAAAGAAAATCGTCCATAAAAGGCAGACAGACAGCAGCCCAATCCATAGGATATACGGTTGGGTACAAGCAGACTCCACTGCTAACTGACTCGCCTATGAGCCAGCTATCTGCCTCCTTGCCGCTGACGAGGTCGGCCACGCTGAGGAGCTTGTCTACATTGAGCCCAATACGCCAGTGTCTCGATTCGGTGTTCACATGAACTATCACGTTCAAACCGATCTCTGACGCTTCCTTCAGCATGCGCCAAAGCTCGTTGAGCCTCGCAACGCGGTACAGGTAAACATCCGACTTTACCTTCTCCTCGATTGCTCTTTTTACCACCACAAGAGCGTCCATCTTGACCTCCCTTAACCAGCTTTCCTGCTGGTCATTGATTGAAGGCTTTCCTTCTCTGAATCCACACTGAGCTTGTCGAAGTGCGGACTCGGAGAAAGTGGCCAGCTACAGTTTGTGCAAAACTACGGCTGGGCGACTCGAGTGCGATCCGATTGTTTTCCGCAGGGAGAGTTCGGATCAGACTCGCCCTTGCAACTTGGTTTCGTGAACTCCAAGAAACAATTCTTTTTGCATCTCTGCTTAAAGAGATGCCGAGGCCATCTTGACAGTGGCTCTGTTGGCAGCGGTAGCTGCCAAAGAATTCCTCTGCATTGCCTCGTTGCGCAATGCCGCCTTACGAGCGGCAATGGCTGCGACTGGGTCTACCGAGACCTTAATCTCAGCTGCTTCCCGCCTCGCGTAAGCGAGCGGGAGCTCTGGGCAGTCTCGGCGGCAGTAGGTCTCCTCGTGATTGTCCGGAAACCGGACAACCCGCTGGAGTCGCCGATCCGCGATTACATTTGTCCCACACGTGCAGTGAAAAATGCCAGCCATCTCAAACCTCCTTTCGGTTTCTCTGGCTATTTCTGTCCCGTCTAAGCGGGACAAGAATAGCCAGAGAATTTCTCGCTTTTCTCATCTAAATTCAACACTGAGCTTGTCGAAGTGTTGTTCTTAGACGAGGAAGCGAGTGCAAGTGAGTGCTTCCTCTACTATTACCATCGTCGGGCTTGCGCTGTGCTTTCTCGGGACTGGCGCACCCGACTCTTTGGAGTTTCCGCCTTGGGCGGATTGGGATTATCCCCGCTTCCACGGCCTGATCCAAGAGGCCGCCACTATAACCCGTTGGTGGGAAGGCTGCCAATCGCGCTACTTTGCTGTAGCAGCGTTTGGCGTCCCGCCACGGCTTTCGACCGTGACGGAATGGCCGCCCTCGAACCCGAAAGTCCGAGTTGAGCAGCCGCTGCTTTCCTCTCGGAAAGCGGCGAGGCCTCTGGCGCTCCGCGAGAACGGTTCATCCCCGCGGAGGCTGGCCGCGACACGGCTGTTAGCCGCGTCGCGAATCACCTGCGACATTTTAAACCTCCTTTGTTAATCTCCCCTCTTCCATGGCATCAACCGCCGGATTCCGTCTGTTTCACCGCAACAGATCGGAAGGAAGAAGAGGCTTTTCTCTGGCTATTTCTGTCCCGATAAAAATTATAACGGAACAAGAATAGCCAGAGAATTTCCTAATTCCTGCTTCTATCTCTACTAACGACTGCCTTCTCGGCGTTACCAGTTTTACCCAACAACCCCGAGAGGCGCACTCGTTACTAGAAGAGAAACTTATTCGAAGATTGTCAGACCGCCCCTGGCGAACCTTATCTCGCTCGAGCGCGAGCACAACCTTCAAAATCGTTATCCCTTTTTAAAATCGCTAAAGAGCAATTCGGTCGAGAACTGTTCTCGACCACTCTACTTTTCCATTTTTCAAACCTCGTCCGCCAACTGGCGGATCTCAAGGGCTGAAGTATGGAGAGGGGCTGATGTGCTCAGCTCCTCTTTTTTCTGTTGACGACTTTGTCGAAGAAGAGAAACAAGGCGACGCAACCGATCCAGGTGCAGACGCCGAAGAGGACGATGACGAAAGCCGAGGCAACTACGAAGCAGGCGGCGCCTGCTAGGAAGTTCATCAGCCTATCTTTCCTCTCCTGCCGGCGTCGCTGTTCCTCAAGACGCTTCAGCGCCTGGAACCTATGGTAATGAACTCTGTTTCCTCCGCGAAACATTTGGACTTCTCCTTTTCCCTCTCCAGTCATAAGACCGAAGCCGCGTAATGATTTACGCAGAATAGGGAAAGAATAAAGGCCAAGCTAGATGTTAGGTATTAGATGTTAGATGCAAGTACGGGATATAAAGCTCCGTACCTAAAACCCAATATCTATCACCTCACACCTGTCCGCTGGTCTCCATTCTTCCCCCTCCCCCTTCTCCGCCAACTGGCGGATTCGGGGGATAAGGACATCCATATTTGCCTTCATAGTTTCCTACTCCGGTTTATTTTTCAATGTCCCTACCTTTCTGGATAAATCTCGCCCACATTGCTTCGCAAAGTATGGCGGATAAACAACAGCCGGCTCCCATTTGAGAGAGCCGGCTGGCGTCTATATAATATTATAATTAACTGCTTTGTAGAGCTTAGTCTCTAACGCTCTCTCCTTCGTCGAGACTAACGTTATAGATAGTGTTTTATGTACGAATTCTTTTCTTTTATTCTTACAACCCCATTATAGCATACTGTTATAATTTGTCAAGCCCACTTCACTTTACGTCCATCTTATACCTTGCATCTTACATCTCATACCTTATATTTTATGTTTCCCTATCAGCTGCCCTCATTTCTATTAACCCCGTTAAATTGTCGCCTTCGGCGAATTTAACAGGGGTAAAGGACATTTGACAGGGAGAGAAGGATAATCGCTAAGGAATCTCTATCGCTGAAAGTATTTTGTTACCACGACTGAGCGGGTATGATACTTTCGGCTGATAGAATAATTCCTGCGATTGATTGGGTTCCTTCTCTTTCTCGTGGGGGCTTTTTAGGGCCTCCCGGATTTATTGATATTTTATAAGGTGCAAATCTTTCTTTTCAACCTTTGAACCAGAATGATTTGAACCTTATTTACGAATCCCTAATATTCCTTACTCTTTCTTTATCACTCTCATTATAGCATATCCTACAATTTTGTCAAGAGCTGAAAGCAAAAACAAAACTCTCTCAAAAGGAGCTTTGAAAGCTATGTTAATTTGTATTAAATTTGTGTTAAGCTCCGTTGTGTTAAGCTCCGTTTAGTTGATAGTTGAAAGCTGGGTTAAGCTGTGTTAAACTCCGTTTAGCACAAAGCTTTTTATTGAATTTCTTTGAGACTTTGAGAAAACGAAAAAACTCCCCGTTCTGGGGAATTTTTTGAGGTTTAAATATTTATATTACTTTTGTGGATTTTCTTCTTTCGGAGCTTCAATGACTGGCGTTTCTGAAGCTGTCGGTATTTCTTTTATCTCTGCCGGTTCTTCAACGACTTTTGGCTCTTCCGGAGTTGCAGGAGTTTCTACTTGAGGAGTCTCGGTTTTCGCTTCTTCCACCGGAGGAACCTCTACTTTTGGTTCTTCCGCCTTCGCCGAGGCTTCCTCCTTCGGTAAACCTTCGGAGGACGAGTCGGCGGACAAGTCAGCAGGTTTTGGTTCTTCAGCTGTCTGCGGCGTTTCTGCCTTTGGTTCTTCGGCTGGTTTCTCTGGGATCGGCGCAGTTGTGACAGGCACGGCTGTTGAGATTGGTGCTTCACTTCCCTTCTTTTTAGATTTCTTGTGGACAGGAATTTTCTTGTCCTCAATCACTCCATTCTTAATCAACATATTAAAAACCGTGGCTAAGGGTTTTGCTCCAACTGAAATCCAGTATTTAATTCTCTCTGCTTTCAAGTTTGTCTGTTTTGTTAAAGGATTGTAAAAACCAACTTCTTCCACAAAACGGCCTCCTCTTGGAGGTCTTCTTTTATCTGTTACTACAATTTTGAAAGAAGGCTGATTCTTTTTGCCAACCCTGAATAAGCGAATGACTAACATAAAATTATGCGAATTCTGATGCAAATTATATTCGAATTATATGCGAATATTAAATCTTACCGCTTGAGTTGATTACCCTTTTTGGCTCTAAAGATCTTTGTCTAAAATTTACGATAATACCCAATTTTCTATTAGTAGCTTTTAGGTATCTTTTCATCTGCATAAAATCAGCTTTGGTAATATATTTCTCTGTCTTTATATCAATGGGAATTGTATTGTCTACCAGAAAATCTATTATATTGCCTTTGACCAATTCTCCTGAAAATTCAACCGGTGTATCTATCTCTCTTTTGTAATCCACTCTTTTTTCCTTAAAAACAATCTCCATTGCGTCGGCATATTGTTTATGACTACAATATCTACCTAATTTATTGTGTATGTAATAGAAAATTCCATTTAGTTTATAAGAAAGGTTTTTGTGGAGAATTTCTTTCTCCATATTATTATATTCGCATATAATTAGCATTCAATTCGAATGATAATTCGTATGCTACCAGTGTTTTACCTGTAATCCGTGCATTGCTGCGTCAAGCTCTGCTTCCTGTTTTGAAGAACCTTCCCCTTTGGCTATCAGCTCATCTCCTAAAAATACTCCGATAACAAAATGTTTGGCATGATCTGGGCCCCATTCATCAAGAACTTTGTAAGTAGGTGTAATTCCGGTAACATCCTGGGCCTCTTCCTGAAATCGGGATTTAGCGTCTTTTGAAAGTCCTTCTTTAATAATCCTCAGTAACTCTTTTGTTAAATGTTCTTTAATAAATTCCTTGCATACTTTATAACCCTGATCGAGGTAAAGCGCCCCTACAAAGGCCTCATAAGCATTGGCAAGGATATATTGACGCGCCTTTCCTGTTTCTTTGCTCTCCCCTTTTGATAGCAAAAGAAATTCGTTAAAGTCAAGATTCTTGGCAACGGCTGAAAGCATCTTAGCATTAACTAACGCTGCCCTCCAATTAGTTAATTCGCCTTCTGGTTTTTTTGGATATTTCTGATAAAGATATTCAGTTACAACAAGCTCTAAAACTGCATCACCTAAAAACTCCAATCTTTCATTGTGCTCTAAATTAAAATCCGGATTCTCGTTTAAATAAGACCGGTGAATAAAGGCTTGGGTTAACAAATCTTTGTTTTCAAAAGAAATACCCAACGCCTTTTCTAACTTGGGGAAATCTTTCACAATAATACACGAATTACCATCCGAATTACATACGAATTATATACGAATACCGGAAATTTCTATTTCGAACGAAGTGAGAAACAAGGTTCTTGCCGAAGGCAAGGTTCTTATTTCGAACGAAGTGAGAAACAAGGTTCTTGCCGAAGGCAAGGTTCTTATTTCGAACGAAGTGAGAAACAAGGTTCTTGCCGAAGGCAAGGTTCTTATTTCGAACGAAGTGAGAAACAAGCTTTGCTTATTCGCATATAATTAGCATAAAATTCGCATTTAAATTCGCATGGGTTATTTTTTTTCCTCGTTGACCTTTTTTTCTGGCTTATTTTCTATTTCTTTATAAACTGTTCCCAGCACTCCGTTTATAAATCTTCCCGAACTTTCGCCACCAAAACTTTTTGCTAGTTCAATCGCTTCGTTAATCGCCACTTTTGGCGGAACTTCTTCTCTGTTGGCATGAAGCAATTCATAAAGGCCTATTCTTAGGGCGTTCCTGTCAACTATTGTAATTTGCTCAATGGGCCATTCGGGAGCTGCTTTTTCAATAATTTTATCTATCTGGTCAATGTTTTTAACTACACCATCGACTATCTGCCAGATAAACTTTGTATCCTCCAGGCCAGGCCCGAATTCAACAATATTCCTTTCAACAATCTGCTTTAAATCGTCGGGTTTTTTCCCGTAAAAATCCCATTCGTACAATGATTGAAGAACAATACTTCTTGATAGATGACGACTGGACATAAAGATATGCGAATTCTAATGCAAATTATATACGAATTATATGCGAATAATATTTGCATAACAATTCGCATATAATGGTTTTACTTCTTGCTCAGTTCTTCCGCGCTTAATGGTTTGGCACGCTTTTCTTCTCTTTCTTTTGCTTTCATTTCTTTTTCTCTTTTTTTCCTTTCTTTCTTTGTCAATTTTTTCAAAACATCTATTACCTCTCTTCCCTTATAATATCCGCAATTCCAACAAACACTATGCGGCAGCACAGGTTTTGCGCATTTTTGGCATATTGCCAAAGCCGGAGATTTAGCAAAAATGTGCATTCTCCTTTTGTTTCTTCTGGACTTTGTGTGTCTCTGCTTTGGAACTGTCATAGTAGTGGTAATACACGGCTGGTCGCTCACCCTCTTCCTGTGCTTCGCACAGGCGCTCGGCTTTGCCTCGCTTCGGGTTCACTCTCCAGAAATCCTCGGTTTCTGGCGATCGCTCCGCGACCTGTTTTCCTATACGGGGAAACCGAAGGGTTTCCCCGACCCCCTTCCGATGTGGAATGGAAATACTAAAACAAGCTGGTTTTTATATTAACAGAAACAAAAAAATATTTCAATAGCTAACCAAAACTCTAATCCCTGTGGGGTTACATTAAGAATTTTAGATAATTTTTAAGTACACTGCCAACGTTCGCCAAAAACTTTGAAATCATTGACGTAGGAGGAATTTCTTTCCATTCAGGAAGCGGAAGTTGAACTCCGACAGGACTATCGCCAGAACGAGTACAAATGCCGACGTTATCTCTGATAGTTAAATTTACTGTGTAGCCTAACGGGTTAGAACTAACGCTGTTATAAGTGTGTGAGGTACTGCCAATGGTTCCAATGGTATCTCCGTCACCAAAATCCCATAAATAACTAATAGCCGTCGTCGTACAGGACACTTTGTTATTCCCATTATCCCAACAATCAGAAGTATCGTTAAAATTCACAACTTCTCCTACGCTAGGACTCAATGGAGTATGGTTAAAGCTCGGACAAGGATATTTATGCAGGGGCGTACTAAAAGAGATTCCCGGTGGGGTTGTAGAATCCGGTGGATAAATCCATACAGAGGAATCTCCTTTGCTATCCCATACTTTTGCGCGCCAATAGTAGGAGGACGTATTATACTTTAGCCCATTCGCAGAACAAGCAAAATTGGGGGCTGGACCTGCTGGAACAAATCCGCTCAGTGGATCAGGACAACCTCTTGGAGGAGTAGTGTCTAAAGGATCAGAATCAAAATTTGTATCGTCGTCAATCTGAATCTGATATCCGGTTAGATAGTCGCCTACGTCTTGGTCGGTAAAAGTTCCGCTTAGTATGGCAGGCGGATCATTTCCCCAATCGCAGCAAAAATCACTAAAACTCACTCCAAGGCTGTTAGCTGATGGTGCCCGGTTGAAATTAAAAGAAGTGAGAACTTTGTAATCTGATTTCGAAGCACAAATATCTCCTCCAACAATCCCCCCCTCTTTGCAGTTAAAAGAAATCCAACCGACTACTGCTTTTTTTGTCCAGTCACCGTTTGTTTCATTCCCCCCCCAAGCGTATTGGTGAAATTGAATTGGGTTTACGTTTTCGTCTATCCAGACTCCATAGTTGCTTCCGTTCAACCTTATCCAGCCATCCCAACCGCCAGTGCTGGTGGTTGGTTTTAATCCTCCGCTGCATCCAGACGCAAAAACAGAACAAGCCCTCGCCCAACCCATAATTTTTTTAGGAACGGCATTATAATCGGTCCATGCCTTACAATCACCGCTCGGACAACCAAAAAGAGAATCAATCGGATATTTTGGATTGGTATTTGAGTTAAAAGAAATCCAACCAATATTTGACGACCAAGCATAGCCAGAAAAAACTCCAGTAGAAGTATCTACATTGACTCCATAATTTGAAATAGGCGTACCGGCAGAAGGGCATCCAGCACCTCCGTCTGATTTAAAATCTTCACCGGTTGGAGCGCATCCGTTGTCACAATTACAACTGTTAAAGCTAATCCAACCAATATTACTGGAATATGCCCAGCCCCAAACATTATGATCTGCTTTTGCAGCCTGAACAGAGAAAGAAATTACAAAAACACCCGACAGAATAAAAGTTAATAATCCTATAATTTTAAGAACCCCTTCGCTTCGCTCAGGGAACCTTGAAACACTTTGTGTTATTCTAAGAACCCCTTCTCCGCCAACTGGCGGATCAGGGAACCTTGGAAAACTTCGTTTTATTCTTAAATGGCGCATATTTTTTTAATGTTTATCTATTCCGCGAATACCACGGGCTTGACCCTGTAGTAGTTCATAATTTATTTAGTTAGGGAATCTGTTCTGGCGTTGGGCTTATTAATATTGCCGCTATTGGACTTTGCTGTAAAATTATACGACTTGCTTCAAAACGGGTTTTCGTTTTTATATTTTCATTTGCTTCAACATTTATCTGGTCGCCAACTTTCAAATCAGCAATAGTTATTTCTTCTTCCACAAAAGGCATTGGCGGAGTTGGAAAAATAGTTGTGACAGAAGGTTCTTTTTGAGCTTCTTCAAGTGCTTTTTGATAATCCGCCATTTCTTCTTGTAATAATTCAGAATCTTTTGGCTTCTGTTTTATAATCTTTGTATTTTCAGTCACCACCACCTCTCTAACTTGGGGCAATTCTTCGAAAGGATTTGAATAAGCTCCACTTTTCAGAAAAATTGTATTATTTTTAATTTCCTGAATTGCACCCGAAAGGGCTCGAATTTCTGACACAGAAGGAAAAAACTTCTTTGCTTTTTCTATCTGATTTTGCAGTTTAGAAATTTCAGCCTCGTATTTGTCAACCAGCACTTGAGCGCTTCCTCCAAGGCCAAGTAAATATCCTAAAACAAAGCTTGCCACAAAGAATACTAAAATAAAGACTTTTTTACCCATTTTGACCGGTGTTTTAACCTGGGTTTTTATTTGTGGTTGCGATTGGACTTGTTGTGGGACTACCGGCTGATTTTGTTCCTTTTTTTCCGGCGCACTTGCCGTCTGTTTTGTTTTTTCTTGCATAAGTTTACCTCGTTAGAAGTCTGCTATCTGATATTTTTGGCAACAAAAGTTTAAAAACTTTTGTTGCCCCTGTTTGCCATAGGTTTTTTTATTTTAGGGAAAAATTGTTTTACAATGGCAGACTTCTAACGGGGTTTATTAAAATATAGTTTTTAAGACCTATAAAAAGTAAATATATACTCTTTAAAGGTATTCCGCCCTCACTTTTTGAAAAAGCGAGGAACGGCCAAAGGAGTCAGCTCCTTTGGAAACCTCATTATTTAGTTCCCCGTCGCTCTGTGGCGGGGAACTAAATAATTAATCGACTTAAAAAATTTCTAATTGTTTTCAAAGATGGTTCAAAAATTGAAGCTAGGAAAGTTTTCCCGTCGGAAACGCCCGAACTATTTTCCACTGCTATGGTTAACCGGTTAAACTGGACGGACTGTTGAAACAACTGTTGAATCTTTTCACTAGTTTTATTATCAATAACGAATTTCTTTTCCAAAGGCAAAGCTGTAAAACCGCAGCCCGAAGGAATGCAATCGCCGCAGGGACGAGATGGACCACCTCCACATCCGCAATCCGCAGGGGCGCAGCTTGGCCCCGTGAAAAAGTTAACCCAACAGTGCCCATCACTGTGACATTTTCCATCCCATTCTTTTCTTTGAGCACCTGCTCCTCCTCCAATTTCGCTGCACTCACAACCACTATAACAATTACCGTCCCAGGTACAATCACTGGTTGGACCGCCCATTACCCATGAGCACCCCGCTAAAACCTCCTTCGGCAAAAAAACAAAAAAACTTATCAAGGTTGTAAGAAAAAATAAAGTTGTTATTTTAAACATATCTATCTCAAGCTTATTAAAACCAAAATTTTCCCTTCTCCTTCTTTTAATTCTTCAAGCGCTTTACCCAAAACTACGCCAGGCATTTCTTTGATTTTTTCTGGGTCACCTTTCATCGCATAGCCGGGTTTTGACGAAGTAACTAGTAAATCTCCTCTTTTAACAGATCCATTTTCTGTTGTAACTTTGCAAGGAACCCTTCCAACCAAAGAAAGCTCGACATCTCCCTTAGCCGTATCTCCTTCAAATCCGCTACCCAAAACCAAACCAGGTT
>Ga0210051_1004100_pt1 | contig 14314 bp, 13 predicted proteins | sample CryGey092014_all_FD_185464 | JGI IMG/M metagenome (GOLD analysis project Ga0210051, IMG submission 185464) | Groundwater microbial communities from aquifer - Crystal Geyser CG23_combo_of_CG06-09_8/20/14_all (SPAdes) (version 2) | ecosystem: Environmental > Aquatic > Deep subsurface > Groundwater...
TCGCTTTAAATAATTCTTTTTCGGTTTTCTCCACCCGCAATAATTCCCCCGGCACTTCTAAATTAACTTCCGCCCGATAAATCTGGCCGCTATTCTGTCCGCCAACCGACATCCCGACTTCGACGTCGCAGTTTAGGACCTGGGTATCGCCTAAATATTTTTCCACCATATCCATTTTTTCCTGGATATAATTTTTTATTTCCGGCGTTAAATTAATCTTTGTCGCTCTAATTCTAATGTTCATATATTGTAATTTGTCCCGCCACTTTATTATAATATTTGAAGGCGGGATCCCGCCTAGGCGGTGATAAATTAGTAATTTGTCCCGCCACTTTATTATATTTATCGCTCCGCCACCTTATCAATTAATGTAGGCGGAGTCCCGCCCGATGGCGGTGATGGGCCACCGCCATTGGCGGGGGAAACGGGATCCCCCGCCCCTCGCGAGGAGCGGGGTGATAAATTAGTAATTTATTATTAAGCACCAAATAACAATCCGCCGGCTGGCGGACAAAATTTTAATATTTAAAATTCAAAACTGTAAAATTCAAAACTATTTTGATTGATTCTGCCGCGGCGGCAAAAATCTTAAAAATCCAAAGTTCTAAATCCCAATTTCCAATAAAATCCCAAATAAAAAGTACTTCAAGATTCTTTCTGCTAAATCATAATTTTTTGGCTTGGGATTTGGAGCTTTATTGGATATTGGGGCTTGGTTATTGGGATTTTCTACCGTTTTATTTTCCATTCTGATTCTAATTATTAGAACTTAATTTGTAATTTTGGATTTTGGATTTATTGCTAAATTACTAATTACCGATAATTCTCTCCCAAAGCATTTTGAATTTGTCCCCAAACCTGGCGACGTCCCGGAAAGTCACGACTAAAACCAAAAGCATTAAAAGGGCAAAACCGATATTATGGATCGCCGCTTCCAGTTCGCGCTTAACCGGCGAGCCCTTTATTTTTTCTATAATTAAAAACAGGACCCGGCCGCCGTCCAAAGCCGGAAAGGGGAAAAAATTAATAATCGCCAGATTAATGGAAAGGAGAGCGGTAAACTGCAGAATATAAATAAGGCCCATCTGCGCTACCTGGCCGGTTAAAGCCGCGATGCCTATCGGCCCGGCCACGTCAATCGCCACTCCCCGTCCCATAATCAATCCCTTTATTAATTCATAAAAAGCCACGATTATCGCCCAGGTTAAAAGCGCGGTTTCCCTTATCCCTTCTTCAATCGCCAGATACCAGGGGTATTTTACCAAGCCGGTGGTAGCGATGGCTATGCCTATGCCTCCCCGGCCGGTTTCTTCTCTTATTTCCGGAATGGCTTTAAGGGTTATTTCCTCTTGGCCCCGTTTTATTTTGTAGGCCAATTCTTTCCCGGTCTCTCTGTCCACAAAATCCTGCAGTTCTTCTTCAACCGCGAATTCTTTGTCATCAATAGTTAGAATAGTGTCACCGGCCATAAACCCGGTTTTGGCAGCCGGGGAATCCGGCATAATCTGCGTTATCTGAATTTTTTTATCAGAAACTCGAGCCCGGGAGTCTATATTGTCTAAAGCCTGGGGAAAACCAATCGCAAGCCCCAAAGAAATTAAAACCGCGGCTAAAATTACGTTCATACCCACTCCGGCGGAAAGGATTGTCGCTCTTTGCCAAATTTTTCTGGAAGCAAAGCTGTCCGGCTCGTTTTCATCTTCTCCGTTTTCACCTTTGATTCTGACAAAGCCGCCCAAAGGAATCCAGTTTAAGGAATAAATTGTACTAACGGCATCTTCAGCCTCTTTATTGCCTCCTACCTGTTTCCACCTTCCCTCTTTATTTTTATAAATTCCCCAAATTCTTGGCGGGAAGCCAAAGCCGAACTCTTCGGCCCGGATTCCGAATTTCCGGGCAAACCAAAAATGGCCCAGTTCATGGGCAAAAATCAAAAGGGAAAATACTATTAAAAAAGTAATTATGGTTAGTAGCATAATATGAAAATTCCTAATTTCTCCCGCCACTTTATAAATTTATTGAAGCGGGATCCCGCTAAAGCGGTGATAATTCACCTAATTTCTAATGAATTACCCCGCCGCAAGCGGACGGGGTATTAAAAACCCCAATAAAATTATTTAAAACCGATATCCTGATAAATTGATATTCTTTCCCTGATATCCTGTTTAAACTGATATTCTAAAAGGTAATCAGACAATCAGTTTATCGGGGAAAGGTTATCGGGCAATCTGTTTATCAAAAGGGTTTTTAACTATTATTTTAATTTTGACATTTTATTAGAAATTAGAAATTGTAATTTAAAAATTTATTCTGTTTATATGGTTAAAATCTCCTCCTCTTTCTTGTCCCTTATATTTTTTAACTCCTCATTTTTCTTTCCCACTTCTTCGTCAAGCTCTTTCATAAATCTGAATTTGTCGTCTTCGCTGATTTCTTTTTCTTCCTCTCCCTTGGCTATCGCTTCTTTTATTTCATCCCGAGTCTGCCTGATAGTAATACGGGACTTTTCCATCTTTTCATTCAACTTCTTTACTAATTCCCGCCTATTTTCCTCGGTCATGGCCGGAATAGTTATTCTTATCTTATCTCCCTCATTAACCACGCCCACGCCTAAATTAGCCGCCACGATGGCTTTGGCAAGGTCTTTCATTATATTTTTATCCCAGGGGGAAATCACTAAACTTTTAGCATCGCTTACGCTTATACTGGCCAGCCCATTAAGCGGGGTTTTCGCCCCATAAGCTTCGGCCATAATTCCTTCTAGAATCGCCGGGTTGGCCCGGCCCGTGCGCAAACTGGCAATATCTTTTTTGAAAAAATCAATGGCTTTATCAAATTCTCCTTGTTTCGCTTTTAAATATTGATTCATAATGTTGGAAATTAGAAATTAGTAATTTTTATTATTAAGCACCAAATTCAAAGCACCAAATAACAAATAAATCCAAAATCCAAATATTTAAAATCCAAAAACTATTTTGATTTTTCTAATATTGCTGCAAAAATTTTTACTAATTCGGTAGTTTCCTGCAATAAGGGTTTAATTCTCTCTTTAAAATCAGGATTAGCTTCAATAATTAAATTCAGCCAATAAATTGTTTCTTTTCCTTCTTTCCGGCAAATTCTTATTCTGTATTTAAAATCTTTCTTGGTTTCAGTTTCATTGGCTTCTCGGTAATTAGACCCCATTGAGGTCCCGGAGCGGATAATTTGATCTATCAATTTAAAATTTATTGTGTTTTGGGGCAAGGCCTGGCACATCCTGATAATCCTTTTGCCAAACTCCAGCGTCCTGTCTTCTAAATCATATATTTTATTAGGCTCGGGCATTTTATTATCTGTTTTGAATTTATTTATTGTGATTTATTTGGAATTTGTCCCGCCACTTTATTATATTTATAGTGGGCGGGATCCCGCCAAGGCGGTGATAATTTTGGATTTTGGATTTACCGCTAAACTACTAATTACTAATTAAAAACCCCTGTTTTCCTCTATTTTTCTTACGCCCAGATAAAGAATATTCGGATTCTCCGGGTTAACCAGTAATTTCCAACCGGCCCGGGTAGTCGGCAGATTCTTTGTGGACCAATTCGTCCCGCCGTCTAGAGAACGGTAAAAAGTCGTATTGGTGACATAATAAATCTCCTTGGAATTTTTCGGGCTGACGGCGATAGAATTAATGGTGGCTTTCTTCTCCGGAGTGATTAACTCAATTTTTTCCCAATTGTCGCCGTTATCAGCCGATTTTAATATTCCATAATTCGTCGCTAAAAATATTAATCCTTTATCAGCGACCACAACGGCTAAATCTTTAAAGTTAAGACTGTCCTTAAAATCCTTTAATTTCTCCGCTAAACCCGCCCAATTATCCCCGCTGTCGGTCGAACGGAAAATCCCCTTTTTAGCCGTGGCGGCAAAAATTAAGCGGCTGTCAGCCGGACTGATAATAATTTTCTCTACGCTATTTTCAAGGCGGCCCACGGTTTTCCAGCTCCCTCCCCGGTCAGAACTCTTTATTACCTCGCCCCTGGAAGTGCCAATATAAACATTAACGCTATTATAATGGTCTACGGCAATGGCATTGACTCTCGTGTTAACATCATTGTCATAATAAACTTGAGCCCAGGTCCGGTTACAGTCGGTTGACTTATAAACTTTATTTTCCAAACTGGCATAAATTATGCATTTTGAACTTGGGTCAACGGCGATGGCATTGATTGTCGCTTTCCCCAAGCCCTTGGCCAAAAACCAGTCTCCCGCTCCATTATAAGTGTAAAGAAGGCCGTTGTCTACGCTGCCGAAATAAATCGCCCCCGGGTCGCTTGGATCCATAACTAAAGAGGAAATGTTTAAATTGCCGAAACTGCCCGGCTGGCCGCTGGTTGTCGGGATTAAAACTTTCTGGGCCCAATTATTGCCCTGGTTGGCAGTTACGTAAACGCCGCCGTCATTACCGCCCCCGGCTCCGCTTTTGAAGCTGATTGAGCAACCGGAAACAGTCAAAGCTAATATTACTATTAAAAAAAGAGTGATTAAACTATTTTTTTTATTTACCATATGTTTGTTATTAGTTATAAGTTATTAGTTATAGGTTATTAACTATTTTACATAACTTATAACCTATAACCAATAACTTACTTAAGAATCACTAAAACTTTATTAATAAAAAATCGTCGTTAAATATTGATTGCGATATTTTCTAAAACCAGCTTCGGGTTGACATTGGCTTTTAAATACTCTTTGCCCGCTTCTAGATTTTTAATTATTTTTATTAAAACTGCAGTCCCGGCCTTAAATTTTTCTCTCTGCTGAGTAAGTTCTTCGGTTATTATATGGTGCTGGATTAAATCTTTCTGCCCTAAATCCAAGAGCAATAAGTCGCGAGCCACCCCTTGCCATATTTCTAATACCCGCAAAGCTCTTTTACTACCTTCCTGCCCGGAAAAACTGGATTCGATTATTTTTTCTATCCCGAAAAACCGTTCATTTATATCCTGTCTGGCAAAATCCAAAAAAATTTTTGCTTTATCCGTATAATCCTTGTAGAAATTTTTATCTTTTAAAAATTTAACGGCCAAGGCCGGCCGGCCCAGAGAAATTTTAGATAAATTTTTTGCTAGACTCCTGGAAACCTTATGTTCTTTTAGTAAATAATTATAAATAATATCGGTTTTAACCGGATAAAAGTTAAGAACCTGGCTGCGGGAAACAATGGTGGCCGGGATTAATTCCAAATTAGCGGCAACTAAGATAATAACCACTTTCTCTTTTGGCTCCTCTAAAGTCTTTAATAAAGCATTAGCGGCTTCCAGGCTTAAACTGTCCGCCTCCTTTATAATCCCCACTTTATAAGATCCTAAAAATGAACTTAGATTTAAACCTTTTATGAATTCCCTGGCTTGTTCAATAGAAATATTTTTTTTATCCTTCTCCCTTTCTATTAAATGAAAATCTCCATGAATTGCTTCAAATCTATCTTCCTCGCCGGCGCTGGAGTCGTTTTTTTTAGCCCGGGCAAAGGCTTGGCAGGAAATACACTGCCCGCAAGGCGAAACGATCTCGCCTTTTCTAAATTTGGCTTTACCTTGACAAAGCAAACACTTGGCGAAATAATTAGCGACCGTAGTTTTACCTAAATCCTGCGGCCCGAAAAAAATATAAGCATTGGCCACCTTGTTATTAACAAGGCTTTTGGACAAAAAATCAATGATATGGCTATTGCCAACTAAAGGCCAACTCAATTTAACGCTGCTATTTTCCATAAACTTATTATAGCAATATTATAGATTGTAATCAACTAAAAATAACTGTTATAAGTTATGAGTTATAAGTTATAAGTATAATTATTAAATAACCTATAACTTATTACTTATAACTTGCGGCTAGACGAACAAACATAATTTAAAACTTGGATTTGACTTTAATAGGGAAATATTACTATAATATTCCCATGAACAATAAATTTAAAAAATTTATCCTTTTGGCCGGTGATATCGGAATCCTTTATCTTTCCCTTTATTTAACTCTTTTAATCCGTTATTGGAACAAGCCGACTAACGAACTCTGGCAAAGCCATGTCGGGCCTTTTACAATAATTTTTGCGGCTTGGATTCTAATCTTCTATATTTCCAATTTATACGATTTAAATCTGGCTGCCAATAACGCAAATTTTTTTCGCTTAACCGCCAAGGGTCTTCTTATATCTATCTTGCTATCTATTGCCTTCTTTTATTTAACGCCGCAGATAAGCATTGCCCCGAAAAGAAATCTGTTAATTTATGTAATAATTTTCGCGGTTTTATTTTCTCTTTGGCGGCAATTTTTTAATTGGTCTTTAAAATCATATTTGCCGAAAAACAATATCGCTTTTGTCGGTTTAAATAATCAAGTGCTGGAACTAATAAAAAAGTTAAGGGAGAAGCCGCACCTTGGCTACAGCGTCGCTTTCGTGGTTGATGATAAAAATACCGGGCAAAAAAATATTGACGGCGTCCCGATTTTTAATGACGTTTCCCGCTTATATTCGCTCATTAGCTCCAAAAAAATTACTAATATTATTCTTACTTCCGACCCCCATCAGTCAGAGGAATTGCGAACCATTCTTTTTAGCTGCCTGCCTCTAAAAATCAGCTATACCGACTTGCCTAATTTTTACGAGAACATTACTGGCCGGATCCCGATTGAATCAATCAACCAAATGTGGTTTCTGGAAAATTTAAGCGAAGGCCGGAAATCCCTGTTCAGCTTTGCAAAACGCCTTTATGATTTTGTCCTGGCTTTATTAATTTTATTCTTAACTTTTATTTTCTGGCCAATCATCGGGATAGTTATAAAACTGGAAAGCCAGGGGCCAGTCTTCTTTAAGCAGACCAGAACCGGCAAGGGCAATAGGCCTTTCAGAATAATTAAATTCCGCACCATGACGGTTATAAATAATAATTTTTCTCCGACCGCCAAAGATGATAATCGCATTACTAAATTCGGCTCCTGGTTGCGCCGGACCAGGATTGACGAAATCCCCCAGGTAATAAATATTCTGCAGGGGGAAATGAGTTTTGTGGGACCGCGCCCGGAAAGGCCGGAATTAATAGAGGAACTGGAAGGCAAAATCCCTTTTTACAACGAAAGGCTGCTGGTTAAGCCCGGCCTAACCGGCTGGGATCAGGTTTCCGGCGAGTATCATTCCCCCAGCCGGGAAGACACTTTAAAAAAACTGCAATACGACCTCTTCTATATAAAAAACAGGTCAATTTACCTTGACCTGTCTATTGTTTTAAAAACTATAGCGACGGTTTTTTCAAAAGGCGGAATATAGAATTTTGTTATCCAATTTAAAATTATTTAAAAAGCCTTAGGGCTTTTTTTATTATACTTTTCGGGGCATAGAATAAACAAAGAAAAAAACAAAAAACACCCGCTAAAACATCACCAGACTTATAGCGGTGATAAAATATTTTATACCAATTATAAAAATATTGTTTTTTATTCATCAAAGAAGAATATTTTTTAGTAAATTGATATATTCCCTCGGCAATATTTTTATCATCAGACAGTCGAGAAGTGGCTTTGTGGTATCTGGCTATAACCTGATTATCTGGCAGGGTAGTTATTTTTTCTCCTCTTTTTATCAATTCTATAATTAAACTCTTGTCCTCTGAGGTAGGCAATTTAGGGTCATAGCCGCCAACAGCAAAAAACAGTTTTTTAGAAATTACCGTATTGGGCCCACCCGTGCCCGGATTCTGCACTAAGAGCTTATCTAAGGTAATTTTACCGTGAGCATTTTTGCCCGGGACTATTTTCCCGTCAATTAACATATCCAAGCGGCTGATAAGACAAACCGCGCCTTTGGCAATAGCTTGAGAAACATTTTCTAAATAGGCGGCACTCCATAAATCGTCATCATCTAAAAAAGCTAAATAATCTCCAATAGCGACTGAAGCGCCAAAATTTCTGGCTTGAGCCGCCCCAACATAGGGGGCAATATCATGAATTTTTACTTCTTCCGCTATCTGGGGCGGTAAATTCAAGGGTCCACGCCCATTATTTACTATAATAATTTCTGCGGGCAACAAAGTCTGCTTCAAGACGGAATTGATGGCTTCTATTAAAAATTCAGGCCGATCGCAAGTTGGAATAATGCAGCTTATTTTCATATTCTTTTAGTTTTGGGTCTTAATAGTTCTTCAAGATAGCTAATGAAATTAAAATATTTTTTTCTTTTGTGCTGGTTAAATGCTCTCATTACGGAAAGCGCCCTTATTTCCTGGGAAACTTTCCAGACAGCATAAGCCATAAATAATTCCGGTTTAATTTCTATCCCTTCTATCGCCTTCAAAGAAAAATTGGCTTCTTTCTTCCAGGCATCTATCCAAGACTGACCATTTCCTTGTTGGGAATAAATATAAAAGTCAATCAAATCAAAATACCTCGAAGAGGAATGGCGGTAGCGCGACCAGTCAATAAAATATAATCTGCCGCCATCCACCAAAATATTATTTTCATTGAAGTCGCCATGAGAAGACGATTGGGGCAAGAGGTTAGCCTTTAAAAAATCTTGCCAAAAATTATAACTAGCCGGTTTATTTTTAGAAATGAAATCAAAAAAAATCTCAGTATCTAGCAAATCCTTAAAGGATTTAACCGGCCAGCTATCAGCTTCCCGAAAAGCTGATTGAAAATATTTTTTAATAAGTAGTTTGTTTCCCCCCTCATTCTTAAAAACAGGTAGTCGGTTGGTAATCGGGTAGCCAAAAAAATACTTGTAATCCAACAGGAAAGAAGAAAAATATGGGTCGCTCTTAACTTTTTCAATGGCCAATTTTTCTCTTTGCAGTTCTTGCCAGGTGCCGAAAGTATAAGGAATTTTTATAACCCACTTGCCAAAACACAAAATAAAAGTTTTTGTATCACCCCTTTTTATTTCCATAAGCTAATTCATTCTTTTATATCTATCGGCTTGAATAAACGACTTAAAAATATATCGCTCTTAAAAATTTCTCTTATAACTATTGCCGCGGATTCCTCGGGACTATTGGAAGTAGTGTCAACAATAAGTTTCGGAGAAGGCAATCTATCGGCGACTTTCCGCCATTTCAACATATCGGCTTTAACTTTCTCTAACGAATGCTCTTTCTTTCTCTCCCAAATCTTCTCGGGGGACCCGTCCAGTAAAATAACCAAATCTATTTTCGGCATAACAACTTTGTAAATCGAAAGAATTATCTTGTTACCCAAAAAAGCAAACCCGGGTATTCTATCTATTAAAACAAGCCTGAATTTACTGAAACGGCGCACCCTAAAAACCCTCAATAATAAATCAAGAGGATAAAAAAAGTATATATTAAGTAAATTTAAAACGGGAATATCCCCGCCTTTAGAGTACAAACCGCCAACAAATTTAAGCGCCCAGTCTTTCTGTCCTAAATATAATTTTGAAATTTTGAAATTCAGAGATTTAGTTATCTGGTTAATTAAAGTAGTTTTGCCGGAACCGTTTGTCCCTAAAAAAAGAAGACAAAAACCTAATCCGGATCTTCTTTTTTTATCTTTATCGAAAACTTCGTCCTTTCTTTTTTTAAAATACTCAGTTATAATTTTTCCCCAATCTCTTCGCTTTATCAAATTTTTCACTTTTTTAAATTCATCTTCTTCCCTCTTATCAATCTCTCTGCCATAAATATCTAAATATTTTTCTAGCTTGCGGAAATGTCTTTCCTCCGTTATCTTCTTTTCCTCTATGATGTGAATTAAGTATAATAAAATGGCACCCAAACCTTTGGGCCTATAACCACTACCATTATTTCTAACTATGCTATTTATAACTCTTTCTTCATTTTTCAGCTGCCAAAAACTTTTTTCGCTTAAACCAAAACTTAACTCAAACCTCACGTCCAAACAGATTAAACAATCGTCCATTATTTTATAAAAAAAATTGTGAAAAAATAAATTGGGCGGTTCGCGCCTTTCCAGCCAACCATTCCTTTCCAGTAAAAAGAGAAAAGAAACTTTATCTTGCGGGGAAACAAAAATGTCTATATCTCCGTGGCTATCGTCAAAATCTTCAAAATTACTGAGAAGAAAATAAAAAATTCTTTTTTCTTCCATCTGCCTGAAAAATTCTCTTAATTCTTTTTCTCTGCCTGCAAACATAATATTATTTAATATTTCTTTCTATTTCCCCCTTATAAAGTTGCCAAAGATTTTCCATGTCATCACCCTTGCCTTTCGTCCAGACGGTATTATATTTAAAATCAAAACCAGTGTCATAAACCGCGGCCACAAAATTTTCTAATTTTCTCTCGTATTCTTCATTGTTTAAATTAATTTTGAGAACCTCTTTTATTTTATCTGATAATGTTGTCATGTCGGTATGTTTAAAAACATTAGGTAACTTTAAAGTAATACCCAAATTGCCCAACTGAATGGCTGGTTTAATTAAAAAAGCTGCCTCGGCGATTGTTGTACTATTGGGACTAATAATAAGGTCGGCTCTCTTTAATACTTCTTCACTGGAAATTCTATAATCAATTAACTTAACATTAGGAGTCCTGGCCACTTTTTCTATATATGAAGGTGGTCTTAAACCAACCATGCCGGGATGCTCTTTTGCCACCAAGGTATAATCATCCGGCAAAGATAAGGCTATCTGGCGAGCGGTTTCTATTTGATTGTTAAAATAAGGCGCCATCACATCAATTGTAGCTTCTGGCTGAACCTGAAGAGGAAAATAAACAAATTTATCGATTTTGTTAAAATCATAATAATTGAAATTATCCATAAACTTCCCATATCTCTTCTCGGCATAATGATCCCTTAAAATATACTTGGGCGGCTTATAATCCGGGACAATACCAGTGCTCTCCTGATAATTTTTAGAAGGTCCCTTTATGTACCAGCGTAAAGCCTGCTTATAGGGGGATAATTCATGCCTTATCTTCTGCCATATCGGCTCCCTCCCGGAAAGTTTAACCGCATATTCCGGTTTTATGAAATTTTTTCTGAATTCTTCTATATATTCCCTTGCTCTTTCTTTATTTGACGATTCAGTTTCCCCTTTATTGAGTTTATCAACTCGGTCAATAAAAAGACCTTCATCATCAAATTGACTGTAAGAAAAAATATAATAACCCCTTACCTTGGAATCGGTAACCGAAACCATTTTGATCCCCCTCTTCTCGGCAAAAAGCTTAAAGGCTATATGGGGAAAAGAAATAATGTTTGGAGCAATAATAAGATCGGGGTTAAATTTGTCAAAAAATATCTTTATATACTTATATACCCCCTTTATATAGTCCACCATCACTTCATCACTTACATTCTGTTTGAAGCCGTAATAATACTTATCTTTATAAGATTTAGAATAATTCCTTATGGTTATAACGAGTGGCCAGACAGAATCCACCCCCAGGCTGTCGCATATCTCTTTAAGCGAAAAATCGTCTTCTCCTAAATATTTTTTAGGGTTGCTAACCACCTCATCATTACTGATAATTAAATCGTACTTCACTTCTTTCTGATTTAAAATAAATTCATGGGTAGTGTTTTTTAAGGTTAAAGCCGCTAACCTGCAACCCTCGGCTTGTAATTTTTTAGCTAAAAAATGACCGATGTTTATCGCCCAACCTCGTTGTTGAAATATTAAAACTCTTTTTCCTTTTAAATCCATAAGATTAATAATTAATTTTTACTATTTTCCCTTCTAGCGAAGCGCTCTTTTTTAGAGATTCAAGAACCTTTAAAACCGCCAAACCGTCTTCTCCCGTGCTGATTGCTTGTTTTTTACCATCTAAATATTCCGCAAAGTATTCTATCACTCCGGCCATCCAACTTCTTTCTCCCCCTTCTTTCTGGCATTTATCATCTAGCTGGAAAAAATTTTTAAAATTTTTATTTTTTATCTTTTTGCGATACCTTATTTCATAAGTCATATTGCCGATTTCCAACATCCCTTTTTCTCCAAAAATTTTAACATTTTGATAACCGTAATTTTTACTCAGAGACTGGATCGAAAGAGTAAGACCGTTTTCAAAAAAAAGCAAACCATCAACATTTATATCGTTTTCGTTCCAAGAAGTCTTTTTATTTTTTCTGGCCATGACATAAATCGGTTTGCCGACAAACATCATTACTAGATCCAAAAAATGCGTGCCGTTATTATAAAGGCCGTTATAGTACTGAAACATTGCTTGTTCTAGATTCCCCAACAGGCCATTCTTTATTTTCTGGCTCCACTTAATCATCAATCTGTCATAATGCCTATTGTGATTTACAAATAATTTCGCGCCATTTTCCCGGCATTTTTTTATCATTGTCTTTGCCTCCTGCAAATCGTAAGACAGCGGCTTCTCGCACAAAATAACGGGAACTTTTTGGGAAGCCGCCAAGACAACCGGATTAAAATGATCTTTTGTGGGAGTAGCCACGGAAACTATGTCAGGCTTAACAGCTAAAAGCATATCTTCCATCTTGTCATAAATTTTTACTCCCCGATAATGCTTATTCAAATAAGCGTATCTTTCTTTATTTGTTTCCACTATAGCGCAAAGTTCAAAACGTTTGTTCCTCAAATAGGACTCGGCATGGCTTCCCGGTCTAACATTCTTTTTGTAAATATCTATTCCGGCGCCGATATTGCCGCCGCCGATTACAGCTGCCTTATATATTTTTTTCATATCTTTATTTTATAGAAAATCTATTTTTATGTTCTAAATATTGTTTTTTATAATACTCATCCCGTAAAACGGCCATTCTAATAGAATCATAATATTGACTATTTCTATAAATATCTTGTTTTAAGATTCCTTCTTCCTTAAAACCAGCTTTTGCATAAGCTTTACCGGCGCCTTTGTTATCCGCCGTAAAGCCCAAATATATTCTATTTAAATTAAGGCGGTCAAAACCGTAAAAAGTTAAAAGTTCCGTCACCTCTGTTCCCAAACCTTTGCCCCAAAAATTCTTTTCTAATATAAATACTCTAAATTCGGCTTTTCTTGCCGTTAGGTTAATTTCATAAAGACCGGCATAACCGATTGGCTTTTTTGTCTTTTTATCAACAATCAAAAAAATAACATTTTCATGGGAGTCTAATAATTTTTTAAAATCATTAAAAATTTGTTCAGAATTTTTCGGAGTTTGGCCCGTAAAAAGATAATAAGTAACCACGCCATCATTCACCCATTTAACGGCAAGTTTTGAAAAATTTTTTAAATCTTTAATTTCAACCTGTTTTAATATTATTTTTTCTCCCGCTAAAAAAAATTGCCCACTCATATTTTTATGATAAATTATTATTTTTCTTTAAGTTGTGAAATTCCGCACTTCGATAATTATCAACTATTCCTTTGTCTACCCGATTCTCATTTATTTTTATTAATTCTGGCTGTTTTTTAAATAATTCCAAAATATCTTCTAGAAAAAAAACTTTTCCTTCTTTGTGAAGATTTTTAAATATTCTTTCCGTCAATTCAAAATCCTCCGGATAATCAACCGTCAAACGGAAATCGGAAATATTTTTTTCATAGGGAAAATTTAATATTTTGAATTTATCGGGATTTTCCATTATGGTTGTTGTTATCCACTCTCTATATAATTTATCTTCTACTTCTTTATCCAATCTTTCAAGAGCTGTCAAAGAAATAATTTCAATATCCATTCCGTCCGGATAAGTGGGCGGCAAAATATTGCAGACATAATCGATACTTTGGTCCTCCAAATATTTTTTAACTAAACTGTCTACTATCTTAGGGTCGACAAAAGGGCAATCTCCGGTGATCCTTACGATTGCGTCCGCGGAAAACTTCTTGGCTGTTTCGTAAAGTCTACTTACCAAATCCATTTCGCTCCCCCGATAATACTCAAGCCCTATTTCTTTAGCATACTCTTCTAGAATATCGTTTTCTTCCGTATCGGCTGTACTCAAAACTATTTGGTCAACGGTTTCGCAAAATTGCAAACGATACTTTGCCCATTCTATCAAGGTTTTGCCCAATATTTTTTTAATCGCTTTTTGGGGTAACCTGGTCGAACCCATTCTCGCCTGAATAACGGCGACTATTTTTAGTTTAGTATTTTGCATTTTTTTGCTCAATTTCTGAATTAATTTTTGCCAAATTCGGCTCTTTTTTAAATAATTCTACGACTTCCCACAGACCAAAATTTTTATTTTTCGGGAAAAGTTTTTTATATACTAATTTTATAAGTTTATAATCTTTCTCTTCGTCCAAAGTAAGCCTGAAACGCGAATAATTCTCTTTACTCCTGACATCAGAAGCTGAAAAAAATTCCGGATGTTTTCTCAAATATAAAGTTACGTGTT
>Ga0210051_1004101_pt1 | contig 14314 bp, 8 predicted proteins | sample CryGey092014_all_FD_185464 | JGI IMG/M metagenome (GOLD analysis project Ga0210051, IMG submission 185464) | Groundwater microbial communities from aquifer - Crystal Geyser CG23_combo_of_CG06-09_8/20/14_all (SPAdes) (version 2) | ecosystem: Environmental > Aquatic > Deep subsurface > Groundwater ...
TTACACGTATAAAAAAGACGAATAATATTCATCACATAAAAATGATAAGTAATTTGGGTCAAAAATCAATTGATTTTTGATGTTTTTTTGATAAAAACCCAACCACTACCTAGTTCAAAGTCTCAAGATTCATAAAGTCATAAAGTAGTGGCATCATGGTGACTAAAGACTAAGAACTAAGGACTAAAGACTATTTTGCCCAGGTGATGGAACTGGTAGACATGCTAGACTCAAAATCTGGTGTCCGTAAGGACGTGTGGGTTCAAGTCCCACTCTGGGTAGAAACAGGTATTGTCAGTTGGCAATATCATAGAAAGACAATTAAACACTCAAGAATCTGGAGTTCGGTATCCAGATTTTTTTGTATACTTTAATTCTCATCCGAACCGAACTCCAATTAGTAACTGCCTTATTTGAGGATTCGCCTTCTTCCAAAAAGTTAGAGGCTCCTGGATTATTCATCTAGTCTTTTTAGAAAGAGACAAGAACTCTTTTTCTGTGAAAACAGAGCCATGTAATTCCTCTTCTATGAGAAGCTTTTCAGTATTTAAGTTTACCCAATCCTGCTCTAGTTTATTATACAAAGCAGGATTTTGCGTTCTCAGCATAGCATCTTCTGTAGCCTTCATTTTATTTTCCAACTTGATCTTCTCTCATTGCTTCTTTCACTTTTGGATATCTTCTTGTTCGTATGAATTATTCCGCTCTCTATTGAGTATAAAATCAAATGCAGACAAGAGTTCTTCTGAAAGGTTATATTTATTCAGAAGACTTATAAATTCATTCTCAAGTCTTTTATCGACTCTGTCGCTTATGCCTTCAAGTTTTTCCTTTACCATAGTATTGAGATCCTCAAACTTCTGATTCAGCCCCTGCTTAGTGTTTTCTAAGCTTTCTTTTATTCTCTCATTTACATCCTTCAAAAAATCTTGCACACTTTCTCTGAGTGTTTTTTCTGTCTCCTTATTCTCTTTCATCAGGTCAATGAATTTTTTATTGAGCATCTCCGTCAAAAACATTTTCAAGTCTCACACCTCTTTTTGCAGTAAAGATGCGTAATCGTTTTCTATTCCAGTTCTTTTGTATAGTAATACTCAGAGTCAGATTATTCACACAATAATAATTATGAGGAGGATGTCTGTCATGAAATTAGTTCAAGAATAAAAAGGTAGTCGTATGTATGTATTATATTTTTTCGATAAACTCATCAAAATTGCTGACTACTTCGTATCATACGCCCGTATCAAGACTTGCAAAATGTTTTTTAGCACATTTGATTTTTTGATTTTCAGTTTCTCTTCTTTGGTTTTCTTGGTTTGATCATTTTGTTTCCAATACAAAATATAATTTTTCTATTCAGTTCTTTTCATATAGGACAGCTCGATCAGGATTATATCCACCAAGCGGAGTATCTATCTTAAACCAGTCAGGAAGTTTAATGAAAAATTTAACATCGTCATTATGTATAAGTCTTTCTGCAAAAGGCAATTCAATAGTTTCGGAATCATATATTACATGAGAATATATGCTTTTCGTAGCAGGTATAGTATTGCTTGTAAAGCATTGTATGATTTCCTTATCTTCAAATTTTTTCTGAGTCCAAAAGAAATCATCACCTATTTTTTCATATTTAATACCATCAACAATTCTTGCTTTCTTTTTATCATTAATCAAAGCAATAACTTTTTCGATAAATTTCTGTGGGTTCCTTACAAAATCAGCATCAAGTCTTTTGGATTCAGTAAGTATTTTTACAATTGTGCTTCTTTTGAGTCCTGTGTTTTCTTCTACTATTCTAACAATATCAGGCAAATTATTTCTGTATCCAGCAATATCCACCATAGTTATTTTATGCGGATCCTGAGTCGTAACTCATTTCTTCCCTATATTTACTCATACTCGTTGCAGAACGATTTTACTCGCAGGTATAGCATCCATAGTTGTTATGTCGTGGATACAATCATCTACAAAACTATCGACAACAAAATCTATCTGATAATATGTTTTGTATTTTATTTTATCTCGTAATGTTTTAAATTCATCAGTCAACATCATCTGTTTATTGAGCTTTACTTCTACTTTATCGAGAGCATTTTTTACAGGAAGTTGTTTGACTACTGCCATAACATTGGAAATTATTTCTTTTTCTACATGTTTGAACTCTTCGGGCAGAATCAACGCTTCTTGTATAACAGCCTGTTTAAATGATTCTTGGACTTTACCATGCTTGTTGATATATTCTGCTTTTAACAAATGATTATAAATTTTCTCAGATACATCATGTCATAATTCTTTTTTTTCTCAATTATCTTTATTGATTGTTACAATCTTACTAAATATTTGTGGCTCGATAAAACCAAATTTCACATCCATTGCTTCTTCCATCTCTTTCTGCAGAGTATCAGCAAATTGTTGATAACTTTCATTGGCTACTACGGTAAGAATATTGAGATTATTATCCCTGATTCTCAATCATGTTTGATCTACTGGAAGCCTAAGTCATCTTCCTATCTTTTGTCTCTTAGTGAAAGTATCTACCGTTTCTACCAATGTACATATTTGAAATACATTAGGATTATCCCATCATTCTTTCAATGCACTATGAGAAAATATAAATCTCAATGGAGTATCGAAGCTCAAAAGTTTTTCTTTTTCTTTCATAATAAGCTCAAAGGTATCAGTATCATCAGCATTACCTCTTTCAGTGCTGTCTTTGATTTTTCATTTCTTATCCATCGAAAAATACCCATTATGGATTTTATCGACATCCACCTGCAGCAGCGATTTCCATGCATCTGAGACAAAGAGATTCTGATACTTTGGATATTTACTGACTTGGAGATATTCTTCTTCAAATATTTTTGCGTATATTCCTTTACTTACTGTTCCGTCTTCTCCGTATTCTCTATAGTTACTTACTCTATCAATAAAGAATAACGATATCACTTTGACTCATTTGGATAATAGCATCATTTCTTTATCTAAATGTGATATTATAGTACCTCTAATCTGAGCTCTTTTGATTTCTATATCGTCAGTGCCTCACTGTGATGCACCAAGAGCAAGTATTCTTCCATCATTAAATTCTATTGCTTCATATCATGAATTACAATTTACTCATTCAACAATATATCATTCGTACATTTCTCTCTGACCAGAGAGTGTATACAGATTATTTCTTTTAGTTGGATTAACTTTGACGGATTGTCTTACAACAGATCCATCTTTGAGAATATCCATTTCTAGATTAGCACTATATCCAGTTTTATTATCTACTTTTAGAAGTTTCATATATGGTGTATTATTGTCTCCTTGTCATACAACTGGCAATACTTCAATCTGTTTTACTATCTTCTGTTCGTATGCTTCGACTGGTCCAAGTCTATACAAGAGATTGTATTTCTCTCTATGAGTAGCGGAGTATCTGAGGATACATAATGGGTTGAGCGATTGTATCGCTTCCTTTGCTTTATCTGTATTATCCACACTTTGTGGTTCATCTATGATAACAATAGGATTAGTCTCACGGATAAAATCAATCGGCTTTCTGCCTTGTAGCTGGTCGCTTTCTCTGTGCATCAATGACGACTTTTTGTCGGTCGGATCATCAACCAATATTTTCCTGAAAGCATCGATATTGATTATCATAATTTGGATATGACTTGCTGTTGCGAAGTCTTTGACCTGAGTAAGTTTGTCAGAATCATATTTAAAAAAACTAAATCCGATTCCATTGTAGAGCTGCTCAAAATGTTCTTTAGTTATTTCTAATGATTTGAAAACTCATTCTCTGATGGCGACTCATGGTACAACGATAATAAACTTAGAGAAACCATAGTTCTGATAGAGTTCAAATATCGTCCTAGTATAGACGTATGTTTTTCCTGTACCTGTCTCCATCTCAACTGTAAAATTTGGTAGTTTATATATATCATCGATAATACTTTTGCTTCTTGGAAGGTAATTACGGTCTTGTATATCGACAACATTCTTCAATAGATCTTCTTCATCCAACTCGAGCTTGTTTGCAATTCAGAGTTCCTTTTCTTCCATACCAAAAAATCATTCCTGCACTACAGTAAAGTGAGCGTTCTTTGGAGATTGTCCTTTGAACACATCAACGATAGAAGCGATAGCATCGTGTTGATATGATTGATTGGGATCAAATTGTAATTTTAGCTGCGACATATGATGAACAAAAAAAAATTAAATAACTCTGACTTGGATTTTGTCTTCATCCTTTCATGATTTGGTTAGTTGTTCTAGGGCGTTGAGCTTTGTCATGTCATCTTTGAAGCTTTCATCATACAGTACCACAACCTTTGGTTGGCGATTGGCAATCTCTTTGATGACGTCCATTGATACATCTTTTTCAAGACATACGATGAGGTAATTCCCTGCAACATTGGATACCTGTTTACCATTGATTGTCTCTGTCTCAATTGGCAAGGTAAGATCCATACCATTTTTGAGCATAATCTCATAGAGCATATCTTCCTGCGATCTATCTCCTTTGAGAGGAGTCGCTATATCAAGTAATGATGCTTTGATATCCGTAGGATTAGTATCTCGCTTTTTGAGGTTAGTGGTATCGAGAGTAAGACATTTGAATCATATATCTAATTTATTGATTCGTGCTTTATCTTTATTCTCTTCTTTTATCTTCTCTCCTGCCCTTCTGATTCTTTCTTTTCATATCTCAGTAATTAATAGGTCCTTCTTAATTGATTCTAAAAATTTACAAATCAATTTTTCATCTTTCTTTTTTGGATCTAATTTTTCTGGAATTTGAATCATAATAAATCTACGAGATCTATCGTCTAGTGCATTTAATTCCATTACTGCATGTGCAGTTGCTGCTGATCATGAGAAAAAATCCATAATTAAATCATTTTTTGTCTCTTCATTTGGATTTTCGGTGATCTGGATTAAATATCTTAATAACTCTACTGGCTTTGAAAAACTAAACTTCATTCATAACTTAGTTAATGATTTCGTTCATAGTGCATTTATATAATTTAATATGAGATCACTAGGACGACGTCACTTTTTTAACATATCATTTAGATATAATTTTTGAGAGATGGCTCGTTTTGCCTTAGATCAATCAAGATTTTCTAACTTACTTTCTTTTTTATCGAAGACGATTTCATTCTTTTCAAGAGCCTCTTGAAAAGATTCTTTATTACATCTAAATGATTTATCTTCTGGTGTAATCACTATGTCTCAGTCTGGACATTTTATTTCAAACCTGCAGTTTTCATAATAGTCGAGAGTAGGTTCGTAGAGTCAAACCTTTTTAAAAAATCATCTTCAGTCATTGTCATCAAGTTTAAATCAATCGATATATTCTTGTGTTACTGGTTCAAAAAATTGTGGTAGATCTAGGATAGATTTTGCATAAGCAATTATATAATCTACAGCAGGAGCAAAATGCGTTCAGCGATTTGCTCATTTTTTTGTCTCCCTAGGCATAATAGCTAATAGATTCTCTTCACCAAATATCTCATCTCCAACCTTTTTAAGGTTAGCTAACTCATTAATGCCTATATTTATAAATATTACACCATCTTTTTTGAGAAGATTTCTTCCTAATCTCAATCTAGGATACATCATATTAAGCCAATCAGTATGATATCTTCCACTAGTCTCAGGGTTCGACTTTAAATTCTCATTCATTTTTTCCTTGTAACTGGTCACGTTGTCGACAAAGTTATCTTCATAAACAAAGTCTTTACCTGTGTTGTAGGGGGGGTCTAGATATAGCATTTTTACCTTATTTCTATAGCTCTCTTGTAAAGTTCTGAGTACTTCAAGATTATCTCCTTCGATATAGAGGTTCTGTGTAGTATCCCAATCCTTACTACTTTTCTTATCGGGTCTGAGTGTCCCTGTCGTCTGAGCAAGAGCTAACTTGATAGCATCTTTTTTGCCTCATCGAGTGAAGTCATATCTTTCCTTATCAGCCATAGCATCTTTACCAAGAAGTTGCTCTAACTTCTCAAATATGATTTTGTCTTCTGAGAATGCCTCAGGGAATATCTGCTTGAGGAGAGTGATATTCTCGTTGACGTTGTCGAACGTCTGTCAGGTAAGTTTTGTAGCCATGAAAGTAAGATATGGGATAAAATGATGTAATCTGTTGTTATTAAGTTCTTTAGAATTCTTTATTCTACATTACTAACATATAGGTCATAACTGGGATTTACCTCTGTTTTGCTGTTATATTACTGTTATATCCCTGTTATAAAGGGATGTATAATTATTGTGAATTAATACGATATAATCGTTCTGACTTCTTTTTGCTTTCTATTTTCTCAAGAAGAAGATTGTCATGTTTTCTCATCTCGAGCATTAACTGGGAACACCATTCTCTAGATTTACCTTTACAAATTTCCCTTACATCGTCGAATTTCATTGACCCATATTCTTCGATATGTTGTTTGATCAAACTTTTATAACGACTCTTATCAAGTCATTTGATCCTTGTACGGACTCAATCCTTTTTGATCCTTTTAGCAAAATCTTTAGCAAGATTTACCTTTTGATATCTTGCTCCTGACACTTCCACATATCATTTGTTTTTGAGATTCTGTGCTTCTTCCTTCGATACATCGCCACCTATACTATTATGCCCCGTTACAATTCTATCAAGCAATACTAGATCATATACATCAGAAAATGTATGTTTTTCGACAGCCTTTGCAAAATCGATATCTTTGATATATCCTAATAGCTCAAAAGTTGTTCTTGTCGTTTCAAATGTCGGTACAATGGATAATCATTTCTTAAGTTGGAGATTATAAACTTCCCTCAATCATCATCATTCTTTTTCTATAAAGCTGCAGGCCTTAAAGATATTGGACAGATGTGGATTGCGATAATCTGGTCTTTTATTTACTCTCAGAACATCATTCAATACTGCCACAAAGAGTCATGGGTTAATGAACTTGATGCTCTGTGGGGTCTGAATAATTTCTACCCATTGATTAATCGTCCAGTCCTTGTGAACTATTGAATTAAAGAGTAACTCACGGAGGGCTTTAATTTCATATTTTTTGAGATCCTTTCTAAATAATGTAGTCTCTGTAATTGTAGTATTGAACCTTTGTATCTCAGCAATAACTTCATCAAAATGAAGAATAAATGGGATCGTCCAAGTTCTCCTTTCCACGATATTATTTTTGATATCCTCATATTTTCGTGTGATCTGTCCTTTATCAGAAAACAATTCAAATGCAAAATCTTCTTTCCCTAATAATAATGCTCAACCATAAGTGATATACCCATCCTTGAGAATCCCTATTCTACGAAGTATCTCTTCATCATCTAGATTTTGAAATCTAATGTTGGTTGGATTCGCCAGAAGTATCCTCCTAAGCTCATGCAGTGCCTGTGGATCTAGATCATGGAATTGTAATTTAGTTAACTTAGATGTGTTATCCTGTGTTGAGTTATAAATTTGTTTCAAAAGTTCTGGATGATTGTTCCCGTTGTCGTTGTGTGCGTCCTCGCCAGCGACTATTCTGACATAAGGGATATTGTTGTATAATGTCGGTCTGCCTCATTGTGCAGACTGGATTTTAATTGCCCTGATGACCTTGGTTTTATAAACTATATCTATTAGATCAATACTAATCTGTTCCTTGAATTGGGTTTGTAACCATTGTCGTAAATTTACTCCCTGTGTTTTTCATATTTTCCCTGTTATTTTTTGACTTACAATATCTAGATCCGTTCATATAATATCTTTCTTGTCTGCCACTCACCATATGATATACCCATAAGGCTCTTTCTTGATACATGATGCGTTGGATAAAGCACAAATAGTTTCAGCTATTTTCTCTGGATCAGATAAATTCATCTTGAACTCTAATCGTTCACTTTCTTTATGATACTGCAGATTATCAAGAATTGCGATAAGGTCTGTAGGGAGCATCTATGTGTATAAAGAATCTAAAAATACTGTTTTATGGACGCTACTATTTGTTTCTGTTGCTCTCCGAGTTGCCTCATCTGCATATAGATTTCAGCTTGATCGCCCATATTTACTACTTGCTTGTACTCTTTTTCTAACGTATCTTTCTGTTTTTGCAAGTCGTTGTAAGTATGGATAAGTTCATGTACTGGTACTGTATCAATTGGTGGTGTATAGTAAGATCATAATATACTCTTCACTTCTCGCATAAGAATTCTATCACAGATACTGTTATACAATCTCCATAGATTAGCGAATGATTGTTGTTTGATATGTATGTCAGTGATAAATTTTTGAGCGTCTGTATCCGTAGACTCTAGGTCAATCGGAGTACTGCTGTAGATATCTTCTATGACCTGTTTGGTTGAGTCAGCTTTATTCTTTCTCTTACTTGCAGTAGTGATGGTTATGGTATCGTTATGCTCATAGAGTATAATAGCTGGGTTGGGTATAATACTGTGCATAATCTGAATAATTTTCTCGATATTTTTATTCTCTCTTAGCTCTACATACATTACATATATCTCTTCGTACTGGATATCTTCTGTGACATAGGCATCGATATTACTGTTGGACTTATTGATTGTAGCTATAAGAGTGATGCCGTCTATATCTGATGTGAATAACTTCTCCGCAGACTTAGCGAAATCATCTTGCTGATAAAACATATTCTTGGGGATCTTCCTAACGTTCTTGTATTGCTGTAATCCCAACAGATCTATCACTTTATCTTGCATATTTATTTGATAATAAGAAATGAAATAAGTTCGAAGTCTTCTAGTCAGACCAAGGTATTATTGCCTAGTGATGAAACGCCTAATGTGAATATAGATTCTGTTTCTTTTTCCTGTTTTGCTCCCACGATGTTTTGGATTGCCTGTTCCAGCAATCATGAGTATGGTCACATTTTCTTTCCATCTTTTGTATCGTCATTAAATTGATCCACTAACTCTTGTAGTGCTTCCTTCTGTCCGCTGCATAGCTTTTTGTAAATATCCAACGACATCTTCGCTTGAAGATAATTGTATTTCACTTCTCCATCTTGGGATATGTAGATCATGTAGTACGGATGTAGGGCATTTGGATTCTCTGATTTAAGCTCAGATGAATTTATCTGCCTGAGTGTATAGATCACTCCTGGAGATACTCATTCCAATCAGCTGCCGTCCAATGTTGTGATAGCATACATCCCTTTTGGCGATTTTTCTAGTGTTTCTAAATTGTCTTTTGCGTAATCAGCTAGTTCCATTTTGAAATCATTCATGGTCAGATCGGTAATAGAGATACCTCATGAGATGTCTTCTATATCCACGACTTCATTCTGGATTTGTTCCAGTTGCTTCTTTCTATACTGGAGATCGTTCATGTCTTTTGATTCATTCTGCTCAATGATATTATCTTCTCCAGTAGCGGATGTATCAAGCAATACCATTCTTCCTCTAACTCTTGCTTCTAGGTTGATATACTCATCGAGTTCCAAGTTTGGCCGAAAGTTTACAAGCTGGATCTGTGCGTTAATAGATCAGATTCTATCTATTCTTCCAAACCTTTGGATAATTCTGACTGGATTCCAGTGGATATCGTAATTGATAAGGTAGTCACAATCTTGTAGGTTCTGTCCTTCTGAGATACAATCAGTAGCTATCAAAATATCAATATCTTCGGTAGCTTCTGGATCTATCTTAGACCTCTCTTTGGAACGAGGAGAAAAATTTATCAAGATAGAACTAAAATCTGTACGCATATTTTTATTCGATACCTTGTTGGTTCATCATCCAGTCACCATCGCTGAATGTAGTCAGTGCTTTTCCTGTATCCATGAAGCTATATTGGCATACAAGTAGTGTGCCGTATCAGCAAACGAACTGAAGATAACTACCTTTTTATTGTTAGGATTGATTGGGTGCTGTATCTTTTGGATAATGGCTTCTTTGAGATCAGCTAGTTTTGCATCTCTCTCTGGCGTGACATTCTGAGCATCTTGTCTCATAGCATCCAAGAGTTTTTTATCATCTTCCAAATGTTCTCTTCGTCTTATGAGATCCATATCCTCCAGTAGCACCTGCACTTTGTTCCCTATTGTCATGCTTTCCATCTCTTCATCTTCATCGAGGAGATCTTCATCTATTGTGCTGAAATCGAAGTTAATCTCTTTCTGCGATTTAGTGCTTTCAAACTCGCTTATCGTATCCAATGTTTTATTTATCTGTTTCAATATATTGTTTAGTGTGATTTCAAAAGAGTATATGGAACTTTCCAATCTCTTGAGGATATTTACCCTCATTAGATTGATCAAACTTCTTTCTCTATCCGTCTGTTTGAATATGGATTGTCATCATTGGACGCTGATATTGTACTTGTCTTCGTACTTCTTTTGCTTTTCAGGTCTGACGTATGCTAGAAGTGAGTAGACACTAAGATTTAATTTCCTTATGGATCTATTGATCTCGGATAGCTCCGGGAACTCTCATTTTATATCTATGTCCGACTTGATATTTTTAGGAATCAATCTTTCTGGGAATTTTCCGATATCTTCAATGTTGTAATATTTCTCAATATGCTTCCTAGATCTTGCAATCGTCAAACTATCAAGCAACTTGAAGTAATCGATGTTGAACTTAGCTAGTAATGTCTCCAGTTTTCTTTCTCATTCAGGTAACTCTAATCGTCTATTGAATATAGCTTGTGCTGTTTTCAACGTCAGCGCTATGTTTGGGATACCGATATTAGTCAAATGTGTATCGTCTCCTTCTGTAATAAATGCAATCTGATTTTTGAGATCGTTCATCTTGTTGTTGATGGGAGTAGCGGAAAGCATGAGTACTTTTGTCTTTACTCCGAGCTTGATTATATCTCTCATCAATCTTTGATACCTGCTTACTTTATCTTTTCTTGCGTCATTGTTCCTAAAATTATGACTCTCATCTATAACTACTAGGTCGTAGTTCCCTCGATTGATCATCTCTAGATTGATACTTCCCGACATTCATTTGTACCTATTGAGATCGGTATGGTTCAGTACATCATAAGCAAACCTGTCATCAAGCAAGAGATTTCTCTTGTCGTTTTCTCTATACAACGCCCAGTTATCTCTGAGCTTTTTTGGTGCAAGTACTAGGACTCTATGATTTCTTAGTTCATAATACTTGATAACTGCGAGTGCTTCAAATGTTTTACCTAGTCCGACACTATCTGCTAATATACATCCGCCAAACCTTTCGAGTTTGTCGATAGATCAAATGACTCCGTCCTTCTGGAATTTATATAACTTGTTCCACACAAGACTTTCCTTGAAATTAGTTCTTGTCTTGATGATATTATCTTCAGAGATCTCTTCTAAATAGTCTTTGAACAGATTATATAGCGTAATGAAATACAATAGTTCTGGACTATTCTCCTTGTAGATACATTGGATATTTTTGAGAACTTCTTCTTTTACGTCTTGGGTCAGTTGCTTATCATTCCATATTTCATTGAACCATCTCAACGCCTCCTGCGTCGTCTCCGTATCTTCAGAGTATACATTGAGTTCCATCTTCTTGGATGGAGAAAATCATAGTCCACTAGAAGTAAAATCTAGTGTCCCTTGTATAGCAAATTCTTTTTTATCATTAACTACATGAATAGCTTTTGCGTCTGTAGCATTATATTTTTTTATAGATTTGAACTGAGTTTTTTTTTTGATCCAATTGGCACACTCTTTGGCGATGGATGTTTGGATAAGTTCGTTTCTCATCTTGATTTCAAATTCATTTCCTCATATATCTTTTTCTCTATTGATTCTTTCTATGTAGAATTCTCTTTTCTCATCAGTCTGTTCTGTAAAGGTAGGTTCAAGAAATAGGAATCTAAACTCTTCAATATCTTTTAGTTGTGCTTTAAGTTTATTATATGCGAATATAGTAAAATATGAAGAGAGTACAGAAATTTTAGATCACTGAGAAATATGCTCTATAAGTAGATCAGATATCTTATTTTTTTTATTATCTACTATAAGGTTCATTCTTTTCAAGATACAAAAAAATAAAGCACAATATGTATATCCATCTAATTCTTGTTTTCAATTATAAAAACACACAATGGATTCACATTAAACACATATCAGATTCGGGTGACTTTCCCAGAATTATCACTATAATTTATATAGCTTTATTCCCTTATTTAAACTCATGTTCCACGAACATAATTGAAAATTACTAGAGTGCTATCGATGCAGTTCTGCTAAACTTATTAGACACTGATCGACTAGTTGATATGCTCAACGTTTTTTGTGTCAAGATTGTCACAGAACTTTCTCAATATGATGAAGAAAGAAATATAATTCTTTCGAAAAGAACACTGTAGTATGCCGTGCTAATAAGCAAGGGCTCAGAAAGATTGCTAAAGCTTTTCATATCTCTCCTAATACAATTCGTTTGCGAAGAACGGCATTAGTCAAAGAAGATACCACCAAGGAATTTGTGGATTATAATACACCTTTACAATCCCAGTACGTACCTTACTAAAGAACAGATTAGAATAAAACGGTACCTATTCTGTGTGATATATAACCCCGCTCTGCCGTCCCCCTAGGAATAAACTTTTCCTTTTTTTGTGACTATGGAATATAAAAAAAATTGGAGAAGGTTATACTCGATTCCCCACGAGTTATATACTATTTCTTAATTAATTCTGTTTGTTCTATATTAAATACTGTGTGATAGCGGATGTAAGGGACAATTTTCTTTTCTATCTTACCATCTACTTTCTCTTGGATTTCTACTTTATCCTCATATTTGATGAGAACACCATTGGATCAAGCTTTGATTCTCATTCCGTTCAGCTTTGCTTGGTTGTAAGTGATTCGTTCGGGAGTAGTAAACCCTGCTTCTTTTAATTTCTTTTGATTCAAGATACCTAGATAGAATCTTCTTGAAATATGATTCCTGTTTTGGTATCATTGTTGAGTTAATGTTGCTTCGTTCATCATTTGAAAAGTTGTTTAAAAGTTAAAAGTTGTAGTAACTAGAGTCGTTGGTGTACTTGTCGGCATACTCGTACTCTAGTTCATCTTGAGTCTCAATAAGAAAGTCTCATAGGAATCTAATGGCTTGATGATATCACTCTTTCACTTGCTCATCTTCACCAATACCATCTTCGCAACTTTCAAGGAATCTTATACACTCCTTGATTGTTTTTGTGTTTGTCATGTTTGTAAAATTACAATATAAAAAAATGACCTCTTATAGAGATCATCTATTTTTGATGTAAGCCAGTACATCACTGTTGGAAGGTAATCGATTTTACATGGTAGATAATAAGAAGATAAAAATAACGAAAGTGAAATATCAGAAAGTGAAACAAAAATCACCAAAGGGGAGGGCAATCGATGCCATTCCTTAGGACATCAAAGCAAAGCGGTCATAAGGAATGAGCGTATGATTGCCTTGATTTTTGGATCAATTGAGAAGCGGATTCTTTTATGGAAATATCTCCCACCTAGGAAACAGAAAGTCCATAACTAACGAAGACATCTTTCTGATACACTTAGGATTATATGAATAAATAAAACGTAATATGGAAGACGACCGACTCCTATCGCTGTCGAAGCAACCTTTTGGATAACCTAGTGTTAGCATGATAGATAGTCAACCCATGAACAGTAGGACGAGCGACGAGTGTCGCTCTTAAATAGTTGTCCGTCGAAGACGGACTTCCTACTAATAAACTAAAGTTTATTATCCCTCTTCCTTAAATGGTTTCTCCAACGCGAAGCGTTGTATATAGATGCGAGGACTGGTCCGAAGGACCTAGGTCCGAGCAACCTTAGACTAAATACTAATATAAATATAATAATAAGAGTAATATGTAGATAGAGAGTATAGTAAGATAGACCCCCCAGTATAATACAATAAATAGGAAATGTCAATACTCAGCGGGCGATTGGGCTTTTTAAGTACCAGGGCCGCACAAACTAGGTGACCAAAAATTCCTTTTCATATCGATCTTTATGAAAATACTCTAAATATGCATATATTGCATTTATGACATCTTTATTTTTTAGGAGAAAGGATTTGTACAGTCCGAAAGCATCATTGCTAAGTGTGTGGCTTAGCGACCTGTCTGGGTACAGAAAGGAATCTGAAGAAATTCAGATTTTTGTTTTTTTCTTGTTTTCAGGCGCCCATTAACTAATCTTTTAATGTTTTAATCTTTTAATGTTTTAATTTTATGTGAAATATCGTTTTAGTATGAGCAGGATGAACATGAATGTCTGGAGTAGCATGACTACTCTATGATTTATGATATACCAATCTCGTCTGTATAGATGGATTCCAGAGTGAACTCACCGATAAA
>Ga0210051_1004104_pt1 | contig 14310 bp, 12 predicted proteins | sample CryGey092014_all_FD_185464 | JGI IMG/M metagenome (GOLD analysis project Ga0210051, IMG submission 185464) | Groundwater microbial communities from aquifer - Crystal Geyser CG23_combo_of_CG06-09_8/20/14_all (SPAdes) (version 2) | ecosystem: Environmental > Aquatic > Deep subsurface > Groundwater...
TGGAGCGAGGAGTGCGTCCAATCGGGGATTGGTCAATAGCAATTACCTTATCAATGTTCTCTATCCCTATAATTTCGTCATATTCACCAGCCTTCTCTGTGCTTCTATGCAGATGATGAGAGAGAGCTTTGTATAAAGTCTCGGTAATTAAGGTGCTCTTTCCGGAGCCAGAAACACCAGTAACGCAAACAAAGAGACCAAGGGGAATCTTTACCTCAATATTTTTTAAGTTATACTGACGAGCACCGCTAATCCTTAAAAATTTTCCCTGGGGAAAGCGTCTCTTCTGGGGCAGAGGAATAGTAAGTTCTCTTTTTAGATATTTACCGGTTAAGGAATCCGGGCAGGAAGTAATATCCTTTAATTTGCCCCGGGCTACCACATAGCCACCGCTGGTCCCGGCACCAGGACCAAGGTCAACTATATAATCAGCGGCTCTAATAGTAGCTTCATCATGTTCTACTATCAGGACTGTGTTTCCTAGGTCTCGTAGTGCTTTTAAGGTAGAGAGCAGACGGGCATTATCCCTTTGATGCAAGCCAACACTTGGTTCATCAAGGATGTAAAGGACTCCCATCAGCCCGGAGCCGATCTGGGTAGCCAGCCTTATTCTTTGTGCTTCACCTCCAGCTAAGGTAGAGGAGGCTCGGTCCAGAGTTAAGTAATTTAAGCCAACATCAATTAAGAATTTAAGTCTTTCTTGAATCTCTTTAAGTATTCTTTGTCCAATTAAAGCTTCTTTTGGGGTAAGTTTTAGGTTAAGGAAGAACTCTCTGGTCTTGAGGATGGAGAGAGCAGTTACCTCGGCAATGGACTTCCCATCAATAGTTACAGATAGGCTCTCAGGCTTGAGGCGAGTTCCTTTACATTTAGGGCAGGGGGTAATGTTCATATATTTCTCAATTTCACTGCGCATAAATTCTGATTCAGTCTCCCGATAGCGGCGGGATAAATTCTCAATCAATCCTTTAAAGTAGATATTGCAAACCCGCGGCTCTCCTAATCTATTTCGGAAATGAAACCTGACTTGCTCTTCTTCCTCATCTCCGTAAAGGAGATAATTGATAAAATCTTTGGGTAATCTCTTAATTGGTAGGTCAAGACTTACTCCCTTCTCTTCAGCTACTGCTTTTACCAATTGGGGATAATAATTGCTGGTAGTAATTCCCCAGGGCATAATTCCTCTTTCTTTAATACTCTTTTCCTGGTCATAAATAATTAAGTCCGGGTCAACATTTGTCTTGCAACCTAGTCCTGAGCATTCAGGACAGGCACCATAAGGACTATTAAAGGAAAACATGCGGGGGGAAAGCTCTTCAAAACTAAATCCGCAGTTGGGGCAGGAAAACTTCTCACTAAAGGTTAATTCTTTCTCTTCATTCATCAAAAGAATAGTAACCAGTCCCTGCCCCATCTTTAGGGCAGTTTCCAGTGAATCGGACAACCTTTCAGTTATATCCTCCTTTATTATCAACCTATCTACTACCACCTCAATGGTGTGTTTCTTGTAACGAGATAAGGAAAATTTCTCAGGTATTTCCATAGTCTTACCATCAAGTCGCATCCTCACAAAACCAGCCGAACGAATATCCTCAAGAAGCCTTTGATATTCCCCCTTCCGACCCCGAACTACTGGAGATAAGACCTGAATCGGACTCTCCTGAGGTAAGGACATAATCTTGTCTACCATCTGGTCTATAGTCTGAGAGACAATTGGCTTTCCACAGTTTGGGCAGTGAGGCTTGCCAATCCGGGCAAAGAGAAGCCTTAAATAATCATAAATCTCGGTGACTGTCCCTACTGTAGAGCGGGGATTTTTGGGTGCTCCCTTCTGGTTAATAGAGATTGCTGGTGATAAGCCGACGATGTAATCTAGATCTGGTTTTTCCATCTGCCCTAAAAACTGGCGAGCGTAAGCAGATAAGGATTCCACATAGCGTCTCTGTCCCTCGGCGTAAATAGTATCAAAGGCAAGTGATGACTTGCCCGAGCCTGATATTCCGGTAATTACTACTAACTTATCCCGGGGAATCTCTAAGTCAATATTCTTTAAGTTATGCTCCCGGGCACCCTTAATGATAATCTTGTCTCTGGGCATTGGTCGCAGAGCTCCATTTTAGTTCATTGAGTTTATTGAGTTTGTTGAGTTGGTAGGAGTGCCTTTAGGCACGATTGTATCGGGCATGAATGCCCTCCTACCAGCCCGAACCCCAATCTTCCAATCTTTTCAATCTTTAATCTTGCAGTCTTGCAATCTTTATGTCCTTTCTTAGCTCTTTTAACTTATCTCTGAAGATAGCTGCTTTTTCAAACTCAAGATTCTTTGCTGCCTTATGCATATCTCTTTCCAGGTGAAAGATAGTCATCTGCGGACTATCAGCCATAAGAAATTCCCGATCTAAGCGGGAGAGATAATCCAAGGGTTTTTCTTTTACCAAGCGAATCCCTGAGGCAATATCTTTGATTTCTTTTTTAATTGTCTGGGGAGTAATTGAATATTCCTGATTATGTCTTATTTGTATCTTTCGCCGGCGGTCTGCCTCTGCTATTGCTTTTTTCATTGAGGAGGTTACCTCGTCGGCATAAAGAAGGACTTTCCCCCGAACATTCCTTGCTGCTCGTCCCATAGTTTGGATCAGAGAGGTCTGGGAGCGCAAAAAGCCTTCCTTATCGGCATCTAAGATAGCCACTAAAGAGACCTCCGGTAAATCCAAGCCCTCTCTTAAAAGGTTAACCCCGACTAAGACATCAAATTCACCCATTCTCAAAGCCCTTAAGATTTCTATCCGCTCTAAGGTGTCAATCTCTGAGTGGAGATAGCGGGCTTTAATTCCTAAGTCAATTAAGTATTTACTTAAGTCTTCAGCCATCTTTTTAGTTAAAGTAGTTACCAGAGTTCTCTCCTTCTCCTTTACCCTCTTATTTACCTCTCCAATTAAGTCATCCACCTGCTCTTTAGCCTTTTTCACTTCTAATTCGGGGTCAATAAGACCGGTGGGGCGAATAATTTGCTCGGCTACCTGCTTACTTCTTTTTAATTCATAAGGGCTGGGGGTTGCCGAAACATAAATTACATCGTTGATGTACCTCTCAAATTCAGAGTATTTTAGGGGTCGGTTATCATAAGCTGAAGGGAGTCTAAAACCATACTCAATTAACTTATTTTTCCGGGACTTATCTCCTTCATACATTCCATGAATCTGAGGAATGGTTACATGAGATTCATCAATAAACAACAAATAATTTTCCGGGAAATAAGAGATTAAAGTGCAAGGAGGCTCACCAGGTGCTCTTCCATCAAAATGGCGGGAATAGTTTTCAATCCCGTTACAATAGCCAAGCTCCTTAATCATCTCTAAGTCATAATTGGTCCGCTCTTGTATTCGTTGGGCTTCTAAGAGTTTGCCCTGAGACTTAAAAAAATTCACCCTTTCTTTTAACTCCTCTCTTATGCTCTCAAGAGCCTCCTCCATTCTTGAAGATGAGGCTATGTAGTGAGTAGCGGGAAAGATAATTATCTCCTCTTTATCTTCTTTCCTTTTTCGGGTTAGGGGGTCAAGGCAGGCAATCTCTTCTAACTTCTCAGCGGAGAATTCCAGATGAATAATTAAATCTTGGTCCAGGGGATGAATCTCTAACACATCCCCTCTTACCCGGAAGTTGCCTCTTTTTAATTCATAATCATTCCTTTCATAACGCATATCTACTAATTTACGCAGGATTCTCTTTATAGATGTCCTTTCTCCTCTTTTTAAATTTAAACTAATTTCCTGATAAGCCTCAGGAGAGCCTAAATTATAAATACAGGAGACACTGGCGACGACAATTACATCCGGGCGGGTTAGGAGAGCCTGGGTGGCTGAATGACGCAGACGGTCAATCTCTTCATTGATGGAAGAATCTTTTTCAATATAAGTATCAGTCTGGGGAATATATGCTTCTGGTTGATAATAGTCATAATAAGAAACAAAATATTCAACTGCATTCTCGGGGAAAAACCCTCTAAACTCTGAGCACAACTGGGCGGCCAGGGTCTTGTTATGAGCAATTACTAAGGTCGGCTTTTGCACCTGAGCAATTACATTAGCCATAGTATAGGTCTTTCCTGAGCCGGTCACTCCCAGTAGGGTCTGCTGGTGGTAATTAGCCTTTAATCCCTCAACTAATTGTTCAATAGCCTTCGGCTGGTCTCCTTGAGGCTTAAAGTTAGTTGACAGCTTAAATTTAGTCATAAGCAAGCTCTTCCCCAGATTTCAAGGAGATTGAAAGATTAGAAGATTAGAAGATTGGAAGGTTAGAAGATGAAAGACTACAAATCCTAACCAAGCAGAGACTGGTTCCTTCGAGGCTTCTATCTAAAAAATGCAAATAATATAGCGGTTAAAGCACCAATTTGACCCACCCAGAATATAAACATCCATCTTATAATTCTTGTCTCCATCTGGGACATCTTTACCTCCAGTTTTGCTACTTCTTCGGTGATTCTTTCATTTGTCTCGCTGATTCTTTCATTTGTCTTTGCGTTCTCCTCAGATTGGGATTGCTTCGCTTACGCTCGCAATGACATTACTTTCGTTTGACACTCCAATCAATTGGCGCTGATATAAAGCCTGTTCCTGACAGGCTCAGGAATCAGCGATTACAGTTCTTCCAATCTTCAATCTGCAATCTGCTTTTTGGCTATCTCGGCTAATTTAGCGAAAGCTGCACTATCCCGGAGGGCTAAGTCCGAGAGCATCTTTCGGTTAATCCCTACTCCAACTCTTTTTAAACCATTAATTAGCCTACTATAAGAAAGTCCATTGGTTTTAGCAGCTGCATTAATCCTGATTATCCATAATGCTCTAAAGTCTCTTTTCCTTCTCCTTCTATCCCGATAAGAATACTGCCGAGCATGCTGGACAGCTTCTTTAGCTTGTTTAAAGAGCCTAGACCTTGCCCCCCGATAACCTTTCGCTGCTTTTAAAATTTTCTTATGCTTTCTGTGAGAAGTCTTTCCTCTCTTAATCCTTGACATTTTACTCCTTCCTTATTTGGCTAACATTTTTTTTATCTTTTTTTCTTTGCTAGGATGAACCAGAGATTGCTTGGAGAGTCTTCTTTTCCGCTGGGACGACTTTTTTTCCAGGATATGTGACTTATAAGCTTTCTTCCTCTTAATCTTGCCACTCTTGGTCAATTTAAATCTCTTTGCTGCTCCCCGGTGCACTTTTATCTTCGGCATGGTCTCTCCCTCTTGTCGCAGAGCTCCATTGTAAATATTAAATTGTAAATATTAAATTGCAAATTTATCCTTTGTTTTAAAACTTACAATTTACAATTCGGTGTTAGGTGTCTAAAAAAAGTGTCAAAGTGTCAAAGTATCAACTGGAAGTCGGAAATCAGAAGTCAGAAGCCAGATTTCCGTCTTCTGTTCTCTGTCTTCTGTCCTCTATGGACTATGGACTGTGGACTATGGACCATGAACTATTGCCTCTTGGCTCTTCTTAGGTGTTAGGTGTTAGGTGTTAGATGTTAGTTTTTAGTTCTTAGTTGTTAGTTCTCATTTGGCATTTGGATTTTGGATTTGTTTGGGATTTGGTAGTATTTGGATTTGGGATTTTCTGCTCCCTATTGCCTCTTGGCTTTCATCTTTATCTTTGTTTTGGTCACTTGCCTTGCTTCCGGCTCCTCCTCGTTTGGGGGCGAGAAGCATTATCATACTCTTCCCTTCTAATTTTATTCTTCCCTCAACAGTGGATACAGAAACTAAGTCTTCAGCTAAGCGGTTAAGAATTTGCTCCCCCAGTTTAAGGTGAGCCATCTCTCTACCCCGAAACTTGACAATGACCTTTACCTTATTACCTTCTTCAAGAAAATGCTTAATATGTTTAGCTTTTACCTGATAGTCATGTTCTCCAATCCTTGTTCTCATCCAGACTTCTTTGAGGATGCTACCCTTTTGTTTCTTCTGAGCTTCTTTTCCTTTTTTACTTTGCTCATATCTGTACTTATCATAATCCATAATCCGACAAACTGGGGGAGTAGCTTGGGAAGCTATCTCTACCAAATCTAAATCATTCTCCCTGGCTCTTTCCTGAGCTTCCCTTAAGGGCAGAACACCAAGTGGCTTGCCCTCAGCACTAATTACTCTTACTTCCCGAGCTTGGATCTTTTCGTTGATTCGGATTCGCGGCTCTTTAGCGATTACTCACCACCTCCTGCTCTTCTCTCTTCCGTCTTCTTATTATTATACCACATTAAACTTAAAAAGTCAAACTTTTCTCCTTACTTCTTCCAAAACTCTCTTTTTAAACTTATCTAAATTCATAATCCCTAGGTCTCCTTTTTCTCTATTTCGCACTGAGATGGTCTTTCCTTCTACCTCTTTGTCTCCAACAATTAACATATAGGGGAGCTTTTCCATCTCTGCTTCTCTTATCTTAAAACCAACCTTTTCATTACGACTATCTACTTTTACCCTTAGCTCTTCTTTTTGTAATTCTTCCCTTAAAGATTGAGCATAGCTAAGATGTCGGTCAGCAATGGGTAAGATTATTATCTGCAAAGGAGAGAGCCAGACTGGAAAAGCACCGGCATAATGCTCAATTAAGGTTCCCATAAATCTTTCCATACTCCCTAGAACTGCCCGGTGAACCATTACAACTTTGTGCGGCTTTCCATCATCTCCCACATAAGTAACATTAAATCTTTCCGGCAAATTAAAATCAAATTGGATAGTTGGTCCCTGCCATAATCTACCCAGGGCATCCTTCATCTTAATATCAATCTTTGGACCATAAAAGACTGCTCCCCCGGAGTCAATTTTATAACTAATATTTCGTTCTTCTAAAGCCTTGGATAAGGTGTCCTCGGCTCTCTCCCAGTCCTCAATGGTCCCGGCAAACTTTTCAGGACGGGTAGATAGGTCAACTTGATAATCTTTAAATCCAAAGGTCCTTAACATAAAGAAGGCTAATTCTACTGCCTTCATCATCTCATCCTTTAATTGTTCCGGGGTGCAGAAGATATGAGCATCATCCTGGGTAAAACCCCTTACTCGCAAGAGACCATGTAAGACCCCGGAGCGTTCATATCGATAAACAGTTCCTAATTCAGCATACCTAACCGGCAGGTCTCTATAACTGTGAATTTGTGATTTATAAATTAAGATATGTCCCGGACAATTCATTGGTTTAAGAAGGTATTTTTGACCTTCTATTTCCAGAGGAGAATACATAAATTCCTGATAAAAGTCAAGGTGACCACTTGTCTCCCAGAGATTAATCTTAGCAATGTGGGGGATATTTACTAATTGATAATCTCTCTTTAGATGTTCTTTTATCCAGAAATCCTCAATAATCTTTCTAATTAAAGCCCCCTTGGGATGCCAGTAAATTAACCCTGGACCCCCCTCTTCTTGAATGCTAAATAAGTCTAACTTTTTGCCTAAGATGCGGTGGTCTCTCTTCTTAGCCTCTTCTAACTTACTTAAGTGCTCTTTTAGTTCACCTTCAGTAAAAAAGGCAGTCCCATAAATCCGCTGGAGCATCTGTCTTTTCTCATCCCCCCGCCAGTAAGCACCCGATACTTTTAATAATTTAAAGGCTTGGACTTCTCCGGTAGAGGAGATATGGGGACCACGACAAAGGTCAATGAAATCTCCTTGTTGGTATAAAGTTACCTTCTCCTCAGAGATATCACTTAAAATCTCTAATTTATAGTTCTCTTCCTTCTTTTTAAAGAGCTTAATTGCTTCTTCTTTGGTTACCTCTCTTTTTTTAAAGGCTAAATCCTCACTTATTATCTCTTTCATCTTCTCTTCTATCTTAATTAAATCTTCTAGGGTTATAGGGCTCTTTAGGTCAAAATCATAGTAAAATCCATCTTCTATCGGTGGCCCAATACCTAATTTTGCCTGAGGATAAATTCTTTTTACCGCCTGAGCCATAATGTGCGAGACACTGTGGCGATAAGTTTCTAAGGAAGGTTTATTTTCCACTATAACTACCTCCTCTTTTCTCACTTCGCTCCCAGTGTTAGGTGTTAGGTGTTAGGTGTTAGGTTTCTGGATGCTGGATTGGTGGTAGATGGTAGATGGTAGATGGTATATGGGAGGTGATAGGTGTTAACTCTTTTAACTCTTAAACTCTTTAACTCCCCAACTCACTAACTCACCTTTCCCTTTATCTTCATCCTTATTGGTGTTCCTTTAAAATCAAAGGCTGCTCTTATCTTATTTTCCAGATAACGGCGATAAGAAAAGTGCATTAACTCTTTCTTATTGACCTGAAAGACAAAAGTAGGTGGTTTAGTCTCTGCTTGAGTGACATAATAAATCTTTAGGTCTCCTCCCTTTGGTTGGTGCAGATTCTTTGCCGACTCAATTACTTTATTCAGCAGGCTGGTAGCAATCCTTCTTTCGTGTTGTTCCCTTACTTTAACTACCAAAGGAGTAATTTTGTCCACCCCCTGCTTTGTCTTTGCCGAGGTAAAGATAATTGGAGCATACTTTATAAAGTGCAGTTCCTTTCTAATAGTCTCAATATATTCTTCCTTCTGACCTCTGACCTCTGTCTTCTGACCTCTGTCTTCTGTCTTCTGCCCTCTGTCTTCTGTCTTCTGACATCTTACTTCTGTCTTCTGCCCTACCAAGTCCCATTTATTCACTACAACTACTCCTGCCTTCCCACCCTCATCAGAGAAGTGAGCAATCTTCTGGTCTTGCTTTTCTACCCCTGTCTTTGCATCAATAATTATCAGCACTACATCTGAACGCTCTATCGCCTTTAAAGCCCGGTTTACACTATAGTATTCCAGAGAGCTTTTAACTTTCTTTCTTTTCCGAATACCAGCAGTATCAATTAAGATAAAGTGGTGATTGTCTTTACTAAAGGTAGTATCAATAGCATCACGGGTAGTTCCGGGTGCTTTGTCAACTACTACTCTCTCTTCTCCTAAGATAGCGTTAAGCAAGGAGGACTTGCCCACATTAGGTTGACCAACAATAGCTACTCTTATTGGTGGGGGAGAGGGGGTAGTCTGATCTTTGGCTTCTGTCCCTGCTTTTGTAGGGATTGCTTTCGCCGGGCTCTTTAGCTCGGGCAGATGGGCAATAATCTCATCCAATATTTCTCCTGTATTTAAACCATGGAGGGCAGAGACTAAGTGAGGTTCCCCCAGTCCAAGATTGTAAAATTCTAAGCTCCTTAGTTCTAATCTTTTATTATCTACTTTATTTACTGTTAGGATTACTGGCTTTTTGGTCCGGCGAAGCAGATTAGCCACCTCTTTATCTACTGAGGTTAAACCTTCTTTCGCATCTAACACTAAAAGGAGAAGGTTGGCAGATTCCATAGCTTCTCTTATCTGCTTCTGCACAGCCTCAAGGAGCTGGTAGCCTCGGCTTCCAGCCTGCCGAGAAGATAAGAGATACTCGGGTTCTATTCCACCGGTATCGACCAGAATAAGCTCTTTTCCCCCCCAGTCAACCTCGGCACAAAGTCTGTCCCGGGTAACTCCGGGGGTATCCTCAACAATAGCTTTCCTCTTTTTAATTAAACGGTTAAAGAGAGTAGACTTCCCTACATTGGGCCTACCTACTATAGCTACTACTGGTTTAGGCATAATTCCCCCTCTTCTCCTCGTATCTCTTCTGTGGACTATGGACTATGGACTATGGACTATGGACTTTTCTTCTCACTTCCCACTTCTTACTTTATTTACGACTTCCTTAACTATCCAATCAGGGGTAGAGGCGCCAGCCGCGATACCTATTCTTTTCTTGCCTTTAAGCCAACCGGCTTTCAATTCCTTTGCTTCTTCAATGTGATAAGTCTTTACCTCTTCCTGGCATATTTTAGCTAACCGATTGGTATTAGCAGAATTTTTCCCTCCAATTACTAACATTAAATCTACAACTTTAGCAATTCTTCGGGCTGATGTCTGCCTTTTTATAGTCTCCTCACAGATGGTATTATAAACTTTCAGCTCTTTAGTGAACTTAAGTAAATTCCGGACTATAGTTTGAAAATTATCCAAGGTCTGGGTAGTCTGGGCAACTACTCCCACCTTTTTAGCTATCTTTGCTGGTCTAATCTGGGAAGATTTGGTTAAAACAACAGCTTTCTCTTTTATAAAACCAAGGATTCCTTCTACCTCCGGATGACCTTGGTCCCCAACAATTATTACCTGATAACCTTCGTCTTTTAGTGATTTAGCTAAGTCTTTTACTCTTTGCACATAGGGGCAAGTGGCATCAATGAGTCTTAGCCCCTTAGCCTTTGCCTCATTTATAATCTGAGGAGCAATTCCGTGAGCCGGGATAATTAATATGCCTTCTTTTATTCCTCTTAAATTATTAACTGCTTTTACTCCTTTTCCCTCCAGGTCTCTTACTACCTGAGGGTTGTGAATTAAAGGACCAAAAGTATATATGGACATTTTGCAGGTCTTAATGGAATTGGAAGTAATCTTTAATGCTCTTTTTACTCCATAGCAAAAAAAAAGATTTTTTGCTAAAATTACCGGCAAAATATCCACCCCCTTGCTGCCCTCTTTGCCTCTTCATAGACTTCCTTTAAAGGTAGATTAAACTCTTTGGCTTTTCTTTTGCAGTCTTCATACTCCGGAGAGATAGTCTTAATCTTCCCTTCAAGCCTGCCAATCTTAACTCTTATCTTACCAAACTTTGTTTCCACCGTTAGTCTTTCTCTTTTTAATTTACTTCTTCTCACCTCGGAGATTCTTATCCCTAAAGTAGTTGTTTCCGAAAATATAATCTCTTTTATTTTAGGTATATCCCTTTCTTCAGCGATAACCCCAAGTAGATTAGCTGGTCTACCTTTCTTCATCAAAATTGGAGTTAAGAAGACATCCAAAGCTCCGACTTTAAATAACTTATCAAATAGATAATCATAAAATAAAGGATTCAGGTCATCAATATTGGTTTCAATTAAAGCAACTTTATCTTCCTCCTCCTCTTCTTTTATCTCCCCGATAGAGACTCTTAATAAGTTAGGAAAGGGTAAGTCCTGCCTTCCTGCTCCATAACCAATATTTTCTAATCTCATTAAAGGCATCTTCCCGAACTCAGAAGAGAGAGTAGTAATGATTGCCGCTCCGGTGGGGGTAACTAATTCTGCAGATGTATTCTGGCTGTAGATTGGTATACCTTTAAGCAATTCTAAGGTAGCTGGAGCCGGCAGAGGTAGAAGTCCATGAGAGCATTTAATAAAGCCAGTTCCGACATTTAAGGAAGAAGCATAAATTTTTTCTATCCCCAGAAGTTTAATTCCTATCACTGCTCCCACAATGTCAATTATGGCATCCAGGGCACCTACTTCATGGAAGTGAATGTCTTTTTGGTCTTTTCTATGGACCTTACTCTCGGCAGCAGATAATTTATTAAAAATTTTCTGGCTGGAGGCTTTGATTTCTCTTTCTAAAGAGCTTTGCTCAATTATTCTTAAGATGTCTCTTAACTTTCTCTCTGTCTTCTTCTCTTTAATCTTAACTTGAAGATAAGTTCCTCCAATCCCCCCCTTCTTTACTTCAGAGACCTTTAGTTCGTAGCCAGATAAATTTAATTTGCTTAAGTCTTTCTTTAACTGGGAAAGACTTAAGCCAGCGTCAAGCAAGGCTCCTAAGACCATATTCCCAGCTATTCCTGAAAAGCAGTCAAAGTAAGCAACCCTCATTTGTCGCTCTGCTCCTTGTTAGATGATAGGTGATAGGTGATAGGTGATAGGTGATAGGTGTTAGGTGTTAGGTGTTAGGTGTTAGTTCTTAGTTTTTAGTTCTCACTTCTCAACTTCTCAACTACTCAACTTCTGTCCTCTATGGACTATGGACTATGGACTTTTCTTCCCCCTTCCCTGTCCTCTATGGACTATGGACTATGGACTATGGACTTTTCTTCCCCCATCTGATTGATTATGCTGGCAAGATACCCAGCCCCAAAGCCATTATCAATATTTACTACAGCTACTCCGGCGGCACAACTATTAAGCATACCTAAAAGAGCTGATAATCCTTGAAAGCTTGCTCCATAGCCGATAGATGTGGGGACGGCAATCACAGGTTTATTTACTATTCCTCCAATTACACTGGCTAAAGCTCCCTCCATCCCAGCTATTACCACCAAGACATTAGCCTTAAGAAGAGCCTCCAGATTATCTAGGAGGCGATGCACTCCGGCTACTCCTACATCATATAAACATTCAACTTTGTTCCCCATTATCTTCGCAGTCACCACAGCCTCTTCAGCAACTGGCAGGTCAGCTGTTCCTCCAGTAATAACTAAGATAACCTTATTGGGATTAAAGAATAGCTCCTTCTTTTTAACCACAATCATCTTTGCTTTTTCGTAATAGATTACTTTTTTTTCTCTCTTTTTAATTGCCTGATAAACCTTTTTGTTGGTCTTGGTGATTAAGATATTGTGATTATAGAAAGAAAGCCTCTCTACTATCTTCACTATCTGGGAAGGTGTTTTTCCTGGGGAGTAGACTACTTCGGCAAGACCTTTTCGCAGGCTGCGATGATGGTCTATTTTAGCAAAACCAAGGTCAGAATAAGGGAAAAACCTTAATTTTTCCAGAGCTTCTTCTATCCTTATTTTTCCTGAGCGAACTTCCTTAAGAATCTTTTTTATTAACTCCGGCTCCATAGAAAATTTCTGCCTCCATACTCTAGAATGCGGAATGCGGAATGCGGATTATGGAGTTAATGTTCTATTCTACGTTCCGCATTTGATTTGTTTCTCCGAGCTGTTCTTATAGATGCGATCACCATTGCAGTAATCTCATTACCTTCTGCTACAAGGTGCTGGATTTGATCTTGGCGTACCAATTTAGCTTCTAGAAGTAACTCAAGCCAGTATAAAGATTCATCAGCTTCTTCTTCAACAATACCCATTTTGGAAATAAAGTCAGCCCTTGATCTTGCTCTACAAGAGGCATGATAATTAGCTCCAACGGATGTCCCCGATCTCAGGATCTGTCTACCCAATATATCTGCAACACGATTTTTAGGGAGATTTTCTACTAATCTAATTATTTCCAAGGCGAACTTCTTTGTTCTTTGCTTCAAATCTTCATTCCGCATTCCGCAATCCGCAATCCGCACTCCGCATTTACTTTCTCCTTCGGTCTTCGGGGCAAGATTATCGAGAGTGCTTGGGGAACAATAGTAAACTCAACCGGTGTCTCTCCAATTACCTCCCCATCAGTTTGAACCCAAACCGGCGGCTCACTTTCGATTAAGATCTTTTTAACCCGATAGTGTTTTACCCCCCAGTATTTTACATCTTTATAGTAAGTATACCTCTTTCCCAAAAACCTGAGGATTCCCCGAATTACCCCCAAGACTGTTGGCTTGGTATAAAGACAAACATCTAAGTAACCATCATCAATACTCTCTAAAGACCTTATCTTTAGGTCTCCATCATAAGAGGCGGCATTTCCAATTACAGTAATAAAGGCTCTTTCCTTAATTTCTCTCCCCTCAAGATTAAATTTTATTTGAGAGAATTTAATCTTATTCAGTCGGTTAACAGCAAACCAGAAGTAAGCAAAGACACCTAACCTCTCTCTAACCTCCGAAGTAAGGTCTTTGGCTAACTGGGCATCCGTTCCCATGGAGGCCATCCAGAGAAAATAATGCTCCCCGGCTTTTCCCAGGTCAACCCGACGCACCTCTCCCGAGGCAAGAATTTTACAAGCCTGGTCAATATCTTTGGGAATCTCGATCTCTTCAGCAAAGACATTAGCTGTCCCCAGGGGAATAATTCCTAAGACAATCGGTGTATTTGCTAATCCCTGGACTACTTCATTAATTGCTCCGTCTCCTCCAGCAGCAATTACTATCTCATAACCTTCATCTACTGATTCTTTTGCAGTAACACTTAGGTCTCCCATCTTCCGGCTGAAGAAGATATCTACCTTGAAGTGGGGTGCATAACGGTGAAGAGACTTTCTGATTTGCCTTACTGCTTTTTTAACTTTTCCTTCCCCGGCTAAGGGATTAATAATTAACTTTACCTTCTTTGCCTCTTTCTTCCTAACTGGCCGAGGCAATCTTAAAAAGATTGATTTTATAAAGTTAAAGAGACCCACTTTTCACCCCTAGTCGTGCCTGAAAGCACTTCTTTTTAGTCCACAGTCCACCCGGTAGGAGGGCATTTATGCCCGATACAATCGTCCCGGTAGGAGGGCATTTATGCCCGATACAATCGTCCCGGTAGGAGGGCATTTATGCCCGATACAATCGTCCCGGTAGGAGGGCATTTATGCCCGATATAAGTCGTGCCTGAAGGCACTCCTACCGTAC
>Ga0210051_1004106_pt1 | contig 14301 bp, 13 predicted proteins | sample CryGey092014_all_FD_185464 | JGI IMG/M metagenome (GOLD analysis project Ga0210051, IMG submission 185464) | Groundwater microbial communities from aquifer - Crystal Geyser CG23_combo_of_CG06-09_8/20/14_all (SPAdes) (version 2) | ecosystem: Environmental > Aquatic > Deep subsurface > Groundwater...
GGAATGAGAGGAAATACCCCGTCTCGCCAGGGGCGAGCCACCCCTTTTACAAAAAGGGGAATGAGAGGAAATACCCCGTCTCGCCAGGGGCGAGCCACCCCTTTTACAAAAAGGGGAATGAGAGGAAATACCCCGTCTCGCCAGGGGCGAGCCACCCCTTTTACAAAAAGGGGAAATACCCCGTCGGGGATAGCGAATACGCTCCAAATTTGAGTTTTTTTGCTATAATTGCGCTTATGAAAAAAATCATTATATTTTTTGCGGCTTTTGTCCTATGGGCTTCGCCCGCCCGGGGAACCGTTGTCCGCGTGCTGACGCTTGAAGGCGTCATAGACCCTATTCTCGCCGAATATGTGAGGGACGGCCTGGCTGACGGCGAGTTTGATATAGCCGTGCTCGCGATGAACACCCCCGGCGGCCTCATGGAGTCCATGCAGGACATTGTCAGGGCAATGATGAATTGCACCGCGCCTGTCGGCGTGTGGATAGGCCCTTCCGGAGCCCGCGCGGCCTCGGCGGGCGTTTTTATAACCGTGGCCGCTGATTTTTCCGCCATGGCCCCGGCCACAAACATAGGAGCGGCGCATCCCGTGCAGATTTCCGGCGGCGGCGAGGCGAAAACAAGCTCTGAAATGATGAAGAAAATGGTTAATGACGCCGTCGCATACATACAGTCCATAGCCAAAGAAAGAGGAAGGTCGCTTGACTGGGTGAAAGACGCCGTTGTGGAAAGCGTGTCAATAGACGCCCAGACAGCCAAAGACAAGGGTATCGTTGATTTCATAGCCGCCGATATCCCCGCTCTCATGGCGCTTGTAGACGGCAAAGAGATAAAGAAGGGTGATAAGACGGTTAAATTAAGCACGACGGAAGTTGTTATCAAATACAGAAATCTTTCCGCCGCCAAGAACTTTCTTCACAGGATAGCCAATCCTAACATAGCGTTCATACTGATGATGATAGGCGTGTGGGGTCTGATCAACGAGGCATCCTCGCCGGGGGTGGGTTTCGGGGCTGTTGTGGGATCCATCTCTCTCCTTCTGGCCTTTTTCGCGATGAGGATACTGCCGATAAACATCGTCGGCCTGCTTTTTATCATCCTGGGCCTGGTGCTTTTCTTTCTTGAGATTTTCACACCCGCTTTCGGGGTGCTTGCCGTCGGAGGTCTGGCTTCTTTTATATTCGGAGGTATGATGCTGATAGATAAAACCCTAATGACGACAGGCGTGTCGCTTTCAACCATACTGCCCACGGCTGTTTTTCTTTTTCTCTTTATGCTTTTTGTTGTGAAGGTGGTTGTGAAGAGCCAGAAGAAAAAGCCCTCAACCGGCCGCGAGGGTATGATAGGAATCAAAGGCGAGGCTCTTGAAGACATAGACGGCAGGGGAACGGTGATGGTGCACGGCGAAATATGGTCGGTGCGCTCTGAAGATAAAATAAAAAAAGGCGAAACCGTGGTCGTGGCCGATCAGGAAGGCAACCTCCTGACGGTGGCGGGAGCAAAGGAGAATAAAAGTGGCTGAACAGGACATAATAAACGCGAGGAAGGAACATCTGAAGTGGCTGAAAGAAAATGCCGTAGAACTCTATCCGCTTGTGAGCGGAAAATCGGAGAACATCGCTGAAATAAAAGAGCGATTTGAGAAAGCCGGCGAATCCTTTGACGCTTCCGTCTCGGGCCGCGTCACGGCCGTGCGGCTCATGGGGAAAGCCGCCTTCGCCGAAATATTTTCAAACGGAAACAAAATCCAGCTTTACATCAAGAGGGACGAGATCCCTGACGATTTTAATGTGTTCAAGAAAACCGATATAGGCGATTTCGCCAATGTGAGCGGTTTCGTTTTCAAAACGAAAATGGGCGAGACGACGATACACACGAAAAAATTTACCTTTCTCTGCAAGTCCGCCAGGCCGCTCCCCGAAAAATGGCACGGCCTCAGGGACGAGGAGCAGCTCCTCCGTAAGCGCTATCTGGACATCCTCACGAACGAGCGTTCCAGAAACAACTTCAAGGCCCGCAGCCGCGTGATATCGGGCATAAGAAAATTCCTTGACGACAGAAAATTCATGGAGGTGGAAACGCCGATTCTCCACGGTATCGCCGGAGGCGCCGAGGCCGAGCCCTTCAAAACCCATCACAACGCCCTTGACCTGGACCTTAACTTGAGGATAGCTCCCGAGCTCTATCTCAAAAGACTGCTCGTCGCCGGATACGACAGGGTCTATGAGCTGGGCAGGAATTTCAGAAACGAGGGAATATCCACAAGGCACAATCCCGAATTCACGATGCTTGAGCTTTATCAGGCCTACTCAAATTGTCAGGGCATGATGGATCTCTGCGAGGAGCTGATAAAAGACGCCGCGCTCCGGGCTTTTCCCGGTGAAGAGCCCGCTCTCGTCACCGACAAGCCCTTCAGAAGGATAGCCGTATTTGAAGCTCTCAAAGAGAAAACAGGCATCAATTTTGAGGGCAATTCGGAGAAAAAAAGAGCCGTTATCAGAAATAGCTCCATCGGTTTCATATTTCAGCAGCCGAGTTTTCTTCCCGAATTCACGGCTTTGGAAAATGTCCTGATGCCCGCCCTGATAGGCGCATCCGACTGTAAAGCGGCGCGCGGCCGCGCCGAAGAGTTCTTTGAAGGAGTCGGGATGTCTGCAAGATGCAATCATTTCCCGTCACAACTTTCGGGGGGAGAACTGCAGCGTCTGACGATTTTAAGGGCGCTTATAAATGAACCGGAAATTATTCTGTGCGATGAGCCGACAGGGCAGCTTGACGAGGATAACGCCGCTTTGGTTATGAAAACTTTGAGGGAAGTCGCAAGAGACGGTTCATCAAGCGTCGTTTTTGTCACCCATAATCAAGTGTTGACGAAAGACGCCGAGACGGTTATCAATTTAAGGGGCGGAAGAATAGAAAATTAGTGAAGTGTGAAAAGAAGCATCATCAGCAGCGTAGTAATAATAGGCGAAAAAGTATGAAACATATTTTTGTATTTTTCACTTTAATAGTTTTGCTAATAACGGGAAATAAAGTTTTCAATATAATTGAAAAAAAACTTTCGCAACCTGTAACTTTTAAATTTGAGTTAAAAGACGGCTTGCTCCCTGATTTGCATTGTAAAAGGTGGGGCGTGTCGAGAAATGCGGAAATTGAAGGAGTATTCATATCAGGAACTTTTAATTCATGGAGCAATGATATGGATAACTTTCTTGAAGGAAATATCGGCTATCCTTTAATAAAAGAATCAAAAAATGTGTGGAAAATCATTCTAAAATTACCCCCCGGTAAAAACAAATATAAGTATCAAATATTTTTAAAAGATAGAAATCTTCGCGAAAAAATTGCTGAAAAAGGCGTGCCTTATGGAATATTGTGGATTGAGGACATGTCTAATCCTAAAAAAACAGATGACACTTTCGGGGGCCATAATTCTGTTAAAACGGTTTATTCGGTTAAGCCGTATCAAAAAATTTTTGATGTGATATTGGGATTAGCGCTTTTATTTTTGTGTAGCTCCTTTATTTTAGGCAAAATAATACATTACATTTTATCTGCAAAGATATTGTTTCACCGCAAAATCATTATTGTTGTATTTTTTATCATAACGGCATTTGCCGGTGGTCTTGCCGTATACGGTCTGGCAAAAATGAGAGAAAAAATTAACGTGCAAACGAATGTTATGGTAAGTACAATTTTTGCCGCGGCAAGAAGCGATATCGCGTCCGCTCTCAATAAGATGGGTTTGCAGAGCGCATTTATAAAGAATAAATTGGACGAGTTTGTCGTGTGGTTTATGCCGGCTCAAAATCCTCTGGTTAATAAATTCCATTGTTTTACAATACATCAGGTAGAAATATATGGTCAGGATGGGTGTCCTAAACTTTTTGGCACTCAATCGCACATTTGGTTCAGGCAGCAAAAAGCTGCGCTGGAATATTTCCAAAAAAACAGATGGCGAGAAAGGGATTTAAGTCAGATAAAGCAGATGACATGGGGAATGGAAATTCCGCTGAATAAAGGAAGAATGTTAAAAAAATTGGGTTTTCCTGACGCTCCTCTGGATATTACAATTTATCCCGTAAATAAATCGGTTTTTGAAAAATTTTCGTATTGGTTCAGGTGTTTTATTCTCACGAAAAAAATCTGGCCGTACAACACAATTATTTATCCGCTGAGCACTGCGCGTAAATGTTACGGTTATATAATTATAAGGATTTCCGACGCTCCGATAATAGGAATAAACAGCGGTATTGTCTATTTTCTCAAATGGTTTGCGGGCGCATTTCTTATTCTTTTAATCGCTTTTCTGTTTCCTGTTTCAATACTGGCAAAAACACTGTTGGCTCCGATATATCTGATAACGGACGGAATGAAAAAGATAGAAAAAGGAGATTACTCCGCTAATGTTGAAATTGAAACAAAGGATGAGTTCCAGCGGATGGGAGGAGTTTTTAATGACATGGTAAAAGGATTGAAAGAGCGCGAACTTATAAAGGACACTTTCGGAAAATATGTAACGAAACAGGTTGCGGATAATATTTTAGAAAATCTCGGCAGGATAGATTTAGAAGGCGAAAAAAAAGATGTCACAGTATTATTTGCGGATATAAGACAATTTACGCCGTATGCGGAAAATCATCTTCCGGAAGAAGTGATTAAAACCTTAAATGAATATTTTGCAATGATGATAGACGTGATATTCAGGAATGAAGGCACTCTTGATAAGTTTATAGGCGACTGTATAATGGTAATATTCGGCGCTCCTCTGCAAATGTCTGACCATCCGTTAAGAGCCGTAAAGACCGCAATAGAAATGCAGTCCGCATTAGAAGATTTTAATCAAAGGAGAACCAGTGAAGGTAAAGAACCCATCAGTATCGGAATAGGCATAAATTCGGGCGAAGCAATTGTCGGCAATGTCGGAAGCGAGAAAAAAGTGGAGTTTACCGTCGTGGGAGATAGCGTGAATATTGCTTCCCGTCTTGAATCTAATTCAAAGAAAGGGCAGATACTTATTGGAAAAAATACATACAAAAGAGTGAAAGATTATATCACGGCAAAAAAGTTGGGTTGTATTGAGATGAAAGGGAAAACCAATCAGATAGAAATTTATGAGGTGAAAGGATTTACTGCTGGGGGCGGAAAATAGTTTACCCCGTTTAGTGTTGCCCGAAATGCGAAATATTATTAGTATATCATGGAAAAACGGAGCTAAAAGGCAGATAATTAATGGATAGATGAGGAGAATAAAAGTGGCTGAACAGGACATAATAAACGCGAGGAAGGAACATCTGAAGTGGCTGAAAGAAAATGCCGTAGAACTCTATCCGCTTGTGAGCGGAAAATCGGAGAACATCGCCGAAATAAAAGAGCGCTTTGAGAAAGACGGCGAATCCTTTGACGCTTCCGTCTCGGGCCGCGTCACGGCCGTGCGGCTCATGGGGAAAGCCGCCTTCGCCGAAATATTTTCAAACGGAAACAAAATCCAGCTTTACATCAAGAGGGACGAGATCCCTGACGATTTTAATGTGTTCAAGAAAACCGATATAGGCGATTTCGCCAATGTGAGCGGTTTCGTTTTCAAAACGAAAATGGGCGAGACGACGATACACACGAAAAAATTTACCTTTCTCTGCAAGTCCGCCAGGCCGCTCCCCGAAAAATGGCACGGCCTCAGGGACGAGGAGCAGCTCCTCCGTAAGCGCTATCTGGACATCCTCACGAACGAGCGTTCCAGAAACAACTTCAAGGCCCGCAGCCGCGTGATATCGGGCATAAGAAAATTCCTTGACGACAGAAAATTCATGGAGGTGGAAACGCCGATTCTCCACGGTATCGCCGGAGGCGCCGAGGCCGAGCCCTTCAAAACCCATCACAACGCCCTTGACCTGGACCTTAACTTGAGGATAGCTCCCGAGCTCTATCTCAAAAGACTGCTCGTCGCCGGATACGACAGGGTCTATGAGCTGGGCAGGAATTTCAGAAACGAGGGAATATCCACAAGGCACAATCCCGAATTCACGATGCTTGAGCTTTATCAGGCCTACTCAAATTGTCAGGGCATGATGGATCTCTGCGAGGAGCTGATAAAAGACGCCGCGCTCCGGGCTTTTCCCGGTGAAGAGCCCGCTCTCGTCACCGGCAAGCCCTTCAGAAGGATAGCCGTATTTGAAGCTCTCAAAGAGAAAACAGGCATCAATTTTGAGGGCAATCTTGAAAGGGGCTTTCTCACGGAATCCGCGTCAAAGCTCGGCATTGAATTTGAAAAGGACGCCTCTCCGGCCAAGCTCTTTGAGAATCTCTCCGAAGGCGTACTTCTTGAGGGCGTGACGGAGCCGGTGTTCATGCACGATTTCCCGGAGGAGTTTTCACCGCTTGCGAAACCGAAGCCCGGCACGAAGATAGCGGACAGATTTGAGCTTTATATGAACGGCATGGAAATAGCCAACGCCTATTCGGAGCTCAATGACCCCTCTAAACAGCGCGAGCATTTTGAGGCGCAGGCCGCCTCCGGCGCCGGTAAAAACATAGACGAGGATTTCCTTGAGGCGCTGGAATACGGCATGCCGCCCGCCGGCGGACTCGGGATAGGGATAGACCGCCTCGTCATGGTGCTGATAAAGAGCTCTTCGGTCAAGGATGTCATCATCTTTCCCCAGCTGAAAAAGAAGTGACGCTTCATTTCGCGATCGCCATCCGCTATCTGTTCTCGCGCAGGAAAGAGGTTATCCTCCTCCTTTCGTCAATAATATCCGTCTCCGGCATAGCCATAGGCTCGGCGGCGCTTCTGATAACGCTTTCAGTGATGAACGGTTTCCACACGGATCTGAAAAACAAATTTTTATCCACATCCAGCGCCGTGAACATTCTCTTTCCCCAGAGTTTTGACGCGCTTTCAAGGCAGTCCGTCGCCGATAAGGTCATGACGGTGAAGGGCGTGACCGCCCTCGCTCCTTATCTGATGAATCAGGCCGTTTTCACCAAGAGGGGCCGCTCGCAGGGCGTGATGGTCAAGGGCATTGACCCCGCGCTCCAGAACAAAGTGTCAACGCTTGAAAAACAGGTGATGAAGGGAAAATACTCATTGACGGAAGATGACATATTCATAGGCGCGGAGCTCGCCTCAAGCTACGGCCTTTCCGTCGGCGACAGCGTCTTCCTCACCGTGCCTCCCGCGGACATCTCGGCTGTGTCGTCTTTTTCGGGAGGGCGCGTTAAGGAATTGCATGTGTCAGGAATCTTCACATCGGGAATGTGGGAATACGACATGAACCTCGTCTACATAAACATAGTGGGTATGAGGGAAATCTACGGCCTCGGCGACATAGCCACGGGTTTTGAGATTGCCGTGGCGGATTCAGGCCGCGCTGACCGGGTTGCTTCGGACATACGCAATGCCCTGGATATGAGGTTATGGGTGCGGACATGGAAGGAAATAAACCGCACGCTTTTCGCGGCGCTGAAGCTTGAGAAAAAAACGATGTTCATAATCCTCAGCCTCATCGTCATGGTGGCGGTGTTTAACATAATATCCAGTCTGCTGCTTCAGACGGTAGAGAAGGTGCGGGACATAGGCGCGCTCAAAGCCCTCGGCGCCGACAGCGCTTTCATAGAAAAAATATTCGTTTATCAGGGCATAATGAGCGGGGCGGCGGGTTTGCTGCTCGGCAATACTCTGGCCGTGGCGGCCTGTCTTCTGCTGAGGAAGTATGAGTTCATAGAGATTCCCGCGGCCGTTTATTATATGAACAAACTCCCGGTGATAATGAGCCTGAGCGATTTTGCCGTCGTGAACGCCGCGAGCGTGGTCTTCATTCTTCTGGCGTCATACATACCCGCCAGGCAGGCGGGGAAACTCTCTCCCGCCGTGATTCTGCGCTATGAGTGACATCCTCGTATTTGAGAAAGCCGTGAAGATTTATTCCGCCGGCACGCCTCTTGAGGTGAAGGCGCTGTCGGAGGTGTCTTTTTCCCTCGCTGAATCCTCCTTTACATATCTTCTGGGGCCTTCCGGCTCCGGCAAAACGACGATCCTCAATCTCGCGGGCCTTCTGGATTCGGCCAGCGCCGGCAGGATTATAATATCCGGCAACGACAGCTCTGTTATGACGGAAAAAGAGAAGGCGCACCTCAGGAACAGCTCGGTGGGTTTTGTCTTTCAGCAGCCGACTTTCCTGCCGGAATTCACGGCGGAGGAAAATGTCATGATGCCCTCGCTCATCGCCGGAGCCGATAAAAAATCCGTTCAGGAAAAAGCCCGCCGCTTTTTTGACACGATGGGACTGGCAGAGCGCGCGGCGCATTATCCCTCACAGCTTTCGGGCGGCGAGCTTCAGAGATTCGCCATCCTCAGGGCGCTGATGAATAACCCCGCGCTTCTTCTTTGCGACGAGCCCACAGGACAGCTTGATGACGGCAACGCCGCTCTCGTTATGGAGGCCATGAAGCTTTTTCTTGAGCAGAGCGCCGCCGCCGTGCTTTTCGTCACCCATAACCGCGACCTCGCCGCCGCCAGCGGCCGCCGCGTCCTGCATCTCCATAATGGCGTCCTCCAAAACGGGGACGGTTCCTATTAAAGGGTTATGACCGGGGCGATCGCGGGGGATATAATAGGTTCGGTTTTTGAATGGGACAACATCAAGACTGCGGAGTTCCCGCTGTTTTGTGATAAATCAAAATTTACCGACGATACCGTTCTGACCATAGCCGTAGCCGACTGCATATTGAACGCTAAGGGCTATGCCGCCAATATCAAATTATGGGGCAGGAAATATCCCGGTTCCGGTTACGGCGGTAATTTTACGGCATGGCTTGCTCGCGACGGCAACGAGCCCTATAACAGCTGGGGTAACGGTTCCGCCATGAGGGTGAGCCCCGTCGGCTTCGCTTTTGAAAGTCTTGAAGATGTTCTGAATGAAGCGAAAAAAAGCGCGGAGGTGACGCACAACCATCCCGAGGGGATAAAAGGCGCTCAGGCGGTGGCGTCGACGATATTTTTGGCGCGCAGCGGCGCGGGCAGGAGAGAAATCAAAGAGTTTGTTGAGAAAGAGTTTTCTTATGACCTGAGTAGGACGCTGGATGCGATTCGTCCCTCATACACTTTTGATGTGAGCTGTCAGGGCTCGGTGCCGGAAGCGATAATCGCGTTCCTGGAATCTGAAAATTTTGAGGACGCGATAAGGAAGGCCGTTTCCCTCGGCGGAGACAGCGACACGATCGCCTGCATCACTGGCGGGATTGCTCATGCCTTTTACGGGGGCGTTTCCGACGACATCGTGAGCAATGTAAGAAAGAGACTGCCCGCGGATATGCTTGATGTCCTTGACAAATTTTCAGCCCGCTATCGCCTGTGACAGGAAACGGAGATGGTATGAGTATGAAATGTTTTGCGGCCATAGATTTTGAGACGGCTGATCACGGCCACGACAGCGCCTGCGCCATCGGAATTGTGAGGATAGAGCGCGGCGAGATCACTGACAAGTCGCATTATCTTATCCGTCCGCCCCGGCGGGATTTTGTGTTCACACATGTGCACGGCCTCACCTGGGAAGATGTGCAAGACGCGCCGACCTTCGCCCGCTTGTGGCCGGAATTGCTGAAAAAATTCAGAGGCGCCGATTACTTTGCGGCGCACAACAAGGGTTTTGACAGGGCGGTTCTGAGGGCTTGCTGCAAAATGGCGGGCGTGGAGATGCCGAAGGCGCCGTTTGTCTGCACGGTGCAGGCCTCAAGAAACTTACTGAATATCCGTCCGGCTTCGCTGGACAATGTCTGCAGGGTGCTGAACATCCGCCTCAATCATCACGACGCGCTTTCCGACTCAAACGCCTGCGCTGAGATACTTCTCAGAGCCGGGCAGGAAGACAGCGCCGCGTTTGAAGAAATGCTCAGCGGCCTGGAGTAGCGCCGCCTTGCGCGGGGCATCCCTGCGGGAAATAGTCTCTATTTTTTTCTGAACTTTTTTATTCCGGCAAGCAGCAGGAAGAACAGAATTCCGTAAACGGAAAGGGCAAGCGCCGCGCCTATCGCTATTATCAGGCCTGAGGTTATTCCTATGAAGGCGTTGACAGCGCCGCGGAAGGCCTGTCTTATCCGCTCAAAGAATTTGTAACTCCCCGTGACGATGTTCTTCTCCTCGGCTATGTGTATGGTGAGCTCGGCCATGCCGATCCGGTTGTCCAGATATTTTTTCCGGCCTTTGAGCCGCTCTATGTTTTCGCCGACGCGCGTGAGTTCTTTTTCCACCTCAAGAATATCTTTGACATTTTTCGTTTTTATGGTGAGGATTTCCCTCAGCCGCTTTTCCACCCGCAGACTGCTGTTCAGCCGTGATTCAAGGTCTATGTACTGTTCGGTCACATCATTTATGTAGGAGTTTTTGCTCTTCACCCGTCCCAGGCTGTCCAGCCGTGACACAAAGCTGTCAAAATTTTCGGGCTTCACCTTCACGCTTATGTCGCCCACGGCCTTGTTGTCGTCGGAGACATATTTGCTTGACCGCAGAATAAAGCCGTCAAATTCCTTGAGCATGGCGTCTATGGCTTTGACACTGCTGTCGTAATCCTTCACTTCAATGCTGATGTTCCCGGTTTTGACCAGTTTGCGCTCATCCTGTGAGATATTTTCCGCACTATCCGCCGCCGACTCAGCCATAGCCATAGCGCGGCTCGCGCGCGGACTTCCGCCGGCCTCTTTAAGCGCTGCCGCCGCGTAGCGGGGAGAACTGTCAGGCCCTGACAGCGTCCGGAGAAGCCCGCATTCCGTGTAATTCCCGACGAGCATAATAATCGCGAATAAAATGACAGCCGCTCCCGCGCCCGCGGCGACTAACAGTTTTTCTCTTTTTGATATCATACGAACCCTCCCGTGTTTTTCAGATTTTCTCAATAAGAGTATGCCTTGTCAAGCGCGGACAAATTTTCTTGAAGTTTTGCCATAAGCGTTTATCTATACCGCCAAATCGGTTACAATCAAATTGTGAGAAATAAGCATCATCTAAGCGTGAAATACCTGTCTGTATATTGCAAGTCGCAATCTGCCGGTTGCGCAAGCCCCGGACATTATTCAAAAACCGTGAGCGGGGGATTAAACGAGATGGAATTGTCCCATATGAACAAGTGTAAAAATGCTGCTAAAGGAAGATAATGAGCAAGAAGATTAGAGCAAATGAATATGTAAAGTTGCTGCAGGATGTAAAACAGCGTATACATTCAGCGCAGTATGAAGCTTTAAAAGCAGTAAATAAAGAACTCACACTTCTTTACTGGGATATCGGCAGAATTATTCTTGGGCGTCAGAAGAAACATGGATGGGGTAAATCGGTTGTAGAGACACTGGCAAAGGATTTGCAGAAAGAATTCCAGGGCGTACGGGGATTTTCATCTCAAAATCTCTGGTATATGCGTCAGTTCTATACAGAATACCATAAGAAAGCAAATCTCCAACCACTGGTTGGAGAAATAAGCTGGGCAAAGCACTTGATAATTATGGGAAAATGCAGGGCTGTTCTGCATGGCGTTTCTGCCTTGGCGCGCCTCTTTGGCAGACCGAGGGTCTGCGGCTACCAGCTCTCCGGCGTAGGCGCATGTTGCCGCATGTAAAAATCGAGACGAAATATGTCCTTGACAACACATTTGTATCATTATACAATTGTATCGGAGGCAAAATTATGAGTGAAGAATATGTAACAACCAATATACGGATTCCTAAAAACTTGTGGATGTCCCTTAAAGAGAAAGCCATGCACGATGAAAAAAGTTTGGCACAACTTTTCAGGGAGGGAGCGAAGCATATTCTCTTAGGGGGAAAATTAAAGAAGGTTAAATTTAAAAACGACCCGTTCTTTAAAATTATAGGAAAAGGGTTCAGTAGAAAAAATGGTTCCGTAAAGCATGACCGGGATATTTATGGAAACAAAGATTTTTGTTGATACGAGCGCTTTTGTTGCGTTATTCGATAAAAAAGACAAATATCATCAGAGAGCAACAGATTATTTTATGTCTTTACAATTCGGCGCCGTGCAGCTTCACACTTCCAATTACATTATTGATGAAACCATTACAAGGATACGAATAAAAAACGGACATAAATTCGCTTTGGAATTTGGTAAATATTTCTTTATGAGTAAAATTTTCCAGATTCATTACATCGATAAAGAAATAGAACAAGATGCTTTCGAAATTTTTAAAAAATATTCCGATAAGAAATTGAGTTTTACTGATTCTACGAGTTTTGCTTTAATGAAAAAAGTTAATATAAAAAAAGCTTTTACTTTTGATACTGATTTCAAAAAAGCGGGATTTGAGATAAGCAATTAACAGTCTGATAATCATAATCATAATTATTGAAACTTTTTCCTGTGGGACAGAATCACAGTCCCGTCGACGAGAATTTTTATTTGCAGTATAAGGACAATGAAAAACTTGCACCACCGGTGCAGGAAATTGGCTGGATTCACAACATTAGCCCGCATTATTCATATTCATAATGTAGTGCGACCTTTGTAGTGCGACCTTTTAAGGTCGCTTTACTTAAATAGCGAGGTTAAAACCTCGCACCACATGCCCAACACACATTTTATATTGTAAATGCTCACAGTATGAATAATCCAGATTAGAGCGGACTCATGAATAAAATGTTAACGGCAGGGCTGTTCTGCATGGCGTTTTGTATCTTGTCAAGCGCGGACCAGCTTCGTAGCCGCAGACCCTCGGTCTGCCCTCACTTTTATGCTAAAATTTCAGTTATCCGCCCTGAAGTTTCAGTTTTTGGCGCGCCCCGGCACTGAAGTCAGCATAACGCATTTGACCCTGTCCACGCCTTCCACATCGTAACTCTGGCCGAAGAAAATTTTCACATCCGCCGATAATCTCGTTTTCAAAAAATCCATAGCCGTCACCATAGCGTAGAAGGTGATGTCTTTACTGCAGGCAAAATGCAGAAAGAGAAATTCGCTTGTTTCATCCGCCCGGCCTCCGGCCTTAATCAGCGAGAAAAGCGCGCCCCGCGCGGCGTCCATAGCGTTATTTTTCCCCGAACCCTCGCCGTAACCCGCGAATAAATGTTTGTCTTTTGTCAACGCTTCGTCCAGATCCTCAAAGTATATGGTGATTCTATTCTGCGTGTTGAAAACTGACAACAGCATTTTTTCAACCGCCGGCCTGTTATCTTTCAGACACACAACAACCACTCCGGCGTTTTTTTCCGAATCAGTGCCTACAACTTTCCCTCCGTCTCTCTTCAAAAACAGTTTCTGCGTCATTATCATAAACATCCTCCCGTGATTGTTTATACGCAAGCGGCGTGAAATAATTTGATTCAGGATTACTCGGAGTTAGGAGGCGGGATGGCAATCCCGCGGCTACGAGAATCAATAATACGAGGCGGCACAGTAATGCCGCAGCTACGAGAGTCAACACGGCAGTTACAATAAGTCACGAAAGTCAACCCCTGTCACCATTTATGCGAAAGTCAACCCCTGTCACCACTTATGAAAGATTTTCGGAGGAATTGCGTCTATGCTAATGAAAGGGGAGGTGATTTAAATGAGTAAAGTTTTTGGAGCGGAGATTGCGGGCGCGTTGTTTTTTGTTTTGCTGATTTTCGCTTGCGCCGCAAATGCGGAAGCCCGGCGCACACCGGCGCTTTTCGTGCCCTCGCCGGATGGCCGCACAGAAACAGCATCCGCGCTCATAAGAGCGGGCGCTGTTGCCGCCAATAAAAAGACGATGCTTTTCGCGGCGTCGTATAAGGGATACACAGAAATATTACCCATGCTCATTGAAATTGGCGCCGATGTTAATGCGAAAGGCAAAGATGGCGTAACGGCGCTTATGTATGCGGCGGGGAAAGGGCACGCAGAAACAGTATCCGTACTCATAAAAGCGGGCGCGGATATCAATGCGAAAAATGCAAAAGGCATAACGGCGATTATGTATGCGGCGGGGAAAGGGCACGCAGAAACAGTATCCGTACTCATAAAAGCGGGCGCGGATATCAATGCGAAAAATGCAAAAGCCATGACGGCGCTTATATTTGCGTCGGGGGCAGGGCACACCGAAACAGTATCCGCGCTCATAAAAGCGGGCGCGGATATCAATGCGAAAAATGTATATGACATGACGGCGCTTATGTCGGCGACGCTGCAAGGTCACGCAGAAACGGTATCCGCTCTCATAAAAGCGGGCGTTGATATTAATCCGAAAGGGATGTATGGCTGGACGGCATTAGAAATCGCGCAAGTTAGTGGGTATCAGCAGATGGTAGATTTGCTTAAAAAGCACGGAGCAAGATAAGAG
>Ga0210051_1004108_pt1 | contig 14299 bp, 11 predicted proteins | sample CryGey092014_all_FD_185464 | JGI IMG/M metagenome (GOLD analysis project Ga0210051, IMG submission 185464) | Groundwater microbial communities from aquifer - Crystal Geyser CG23_combo_of_CG06-09_8/20/14_all (SPAdes) (version 2) | ecosystem: Environmental > Aquatic > Deep subsurface > Groundwater...
TTTCTCCACCAGAGCCTCCGGCAGATTTCCTCCTTTACGACCCGACAAATGCCATATACATCGGGAAGACAAAGCTGTTGGCAATGCCATTCTACTGGACATACATGAGGACGACCAACCCGCACATTGCAGTTGTGGGCATTTCCGGCAGCGGCAAATCCTATTTCATCAAGACATTCCTGCTTAGGGCATCCTATATATGGGGGGCAAATGCATTCATCATAGACTGGGCAGGCGAATATAAGGAATGGGTGAAACAGTCCGGGGGCAAAGTGCTTTCCATGGGCAAGGGCGCTTTCCTGAACCTGTTGGACCTGGGAGGCATGCGGCCCTATGACCGGATCAAGCAGGTGGTGCGCTCATTGGAAATTCTTACGGACATTGGCAAGTACCCCGAGCAGCGCAGGCTCACAGAGCAGGCGCTGGAAAAATGCTATCTGGTCGCAGGGTTCAAGATGGACAGCTTCAAGCAGGTTGATTCCCTGGGAAAGGAATTGACGCCTCCAACGCTCAAGGACGTGCAGAGGCATCTGGATGAATTGCTTGAATCAGGCACCTATGAATTTCCGGCAGAGCTTGAGAATGCAATTTACAGGGTAAAGCAGTTTACCAAGGAGGGGCAGGACTATTTTGCCCAGCAGAGCACCATAAAACTTGAGGAGGTGCTGAACAGCGGCCTTGTTGACTTTGACGTTTCTGGTCTGCCGGATGAGGTATTCCGGGGGCTTGCGGCGCTTTCCATGCTCCAGTTCATCAAGGAAAAAATGAGAATGGAAGGCTGGGCCCATACAAAAGGGATAAAGCTGTTTGTTGTGCTGGATGAGGCGTGGAAGATTGCCAAGGACGACAACAGCGATGCGGTCATGATTGTCAGGGAAGGCAGAAAATACCAGTTCAGCCTGATAGTAGGAAGCCAGAACCCAACAGACATAAGCGAAAATATTTTCTCAAATGTCGGGACTACGTTCATATTCCGGGTGAAATTTGAGAGATACCTGAACTTCCTGCAGAACACCCTCAATTTCTCAGACTATATACGGCATGATGTTTCATCATTCGGAGTGGGCGAGTGCGCAATCAACATGGCCTTCCAGACAAGCCTGAGGTTTTCCGAAACGTTCCTGCTGGACAAGGTTGATGGAGAAGAGCCGCTTATTGAATATTTCCTGAAATTGGATTCGGTCTTCGAGGAGATGGGGAGTGACGATATGGCAAAAGTCGTTTCATTTGAAAAGGAGGAGCTGAGGCGCCGCCTCAGGATGTATGGTCTGAGTGACTCGCATATCGAAGAAATCAGCACCCAGTTCGACAAGAAAAACAGGCACCTGGATGTGGTGAACTTCGTAATCCTGCTGGAGAAGTACGGCCTGCCCAGAAGCAACATAACCTCCTTCCTGAAGGATATGAGAATCGAGGACAGCACGCTCATCAACATATTCTCCAAGGCCGACTTCAAGCGGCTGGATATAGGTGACCGGGACATCTCACAAGTGATTATGGAAGAAGAATGACGGATAGGGTTGTTTGGGGTACCGAAACTCGGAACCCGGAACTCAAAACAATTTATGGGAGGGATTGAATGGAGCCATCAAATACCACTGTATGCATAATCTGCAGGAAGGAGGTATCCGGCACACTGGTGAAGGACGATGTGGTCATAGAAACCATACGCAAGATAAAGAAAAAGCTGGGCATGGCCAAGAACAACAAACTGGTGGTATGCCAGGGATGCCTGGAAGAATGGTCCAGCAAGCGCAAAAAATATGAGAAGACGCTTACCCAGAATATTGTAATAGGCATAGGCATAGTGGTCCTTTTGATAGGCCTGCCGCTAATCCTCGCCGGCAAGCTGATGCTTGAACAGGTTATTCCCGGCTCCGGGCTGGGGCTGATAATCATACTCTCCACTGTGATGTGGCACGTGCCTGATATAGAACAGAGACCCGGAGAGAAAACCGTGACGAAGCCAAAAAAAATAAAGACATGAAGACCAATGGAAGACCGTGCGCTTAGAGCGCACATATGGCAGTAAGACCTTAAGACCGTTTTGCCGTTGGCAAAACACAAGACAGTAGGACCAGTTAAGACTGTTAAGACTATTAAGACCTTTATTGAGTGTGGGGCTATGCCGACAGAACATATTGATATGGGTGCGAAAAAAAAGCAGGCCAGAGGCCCAGCTGGCGCTGCGCCAAAGCCAGAGGATTCGAAAGCCCAGGTCAGCGGATTCAAGATATCCGCCACGCGCACTGCAAAAAAGGAGGATATCATAAGCTCCCTGTCGTCGCTCTCTTTCCTGGAGATTGCCATTGACGGGGATGCAGTGGTGGTCATAAACATTGAGAGCCGCGACATCTCCAACAATCCCTACCTGTTCTCAATCCTTTTTCTCAAGCCTGACAGTGTAGAGCTCCAATATACCTACATACCCGGGATGAGCCCGAAAAAAAGAAAGCTAGATGTCATAAGGTATTTCATCAACATCGCCACGCTGCTGGGCAGCAGCTATAATATAGAGATGTCCAGGATATATCAGCTGCTTGAGAACGCGCTGGGCGACATGTCCGAATACGTCTCCCTCCAGTACGATACCCTGTTCTCGCTTTACGACAATACCAAGGGTGAGGTGAATCAGATGAGGCATGAGCTTGAGCGCCTCAGGGAGAGCAATAAGATGCTTTCGCGGGAGAATTACGAACTTAAGCTTACAACTGACGAACTGCGTGTGCGGCTTACCGGCCTGGAGACCTATTCCGACGAGGTGCTGGGCGCAAAGCTCCAGGAATGGATAAGCGAGCACCAGGGCGAAATAAACGTATTCGAATTCGCAAAGGTGCACAAAGTTTCAGAGGGCAGGATAGATGACATGCTGAACAAGCTGGTGCGGGAAGGCTATATGAGCTCCCGCTAAGTGAACCTGAAGATCCACTTCGGTCTAAGCGCCAGAACCCCGTCTGGGTCCTGGTTCCATTATACCCTCCAACCAGAGCTTCATGGTAATGCATTTAAATTGATTAAATCTTCGGCATCTCTTCTGGAGTGTGTGTGGTCACGTGATTAAGAAATCAGGATTACTGAGTGGTCCGATAAGGATAATAACCAAAAAATACTATTTCACAATAAATAAGAAATTCCAGCCTGTCGAAAGATATGCCATCACCAGGCATGATTCCGGCATCAAAAGCACGCTAGAGCAGGCGATAAAAAAACTTACCCGCAAAAATGATGCGCCGGATGGTGGCAGGGTGAAGAAGGCTGAGTATGAACAATTAATGATTCCCTGGTATATCTTCAAATTAATGGGAGTCATCCTTATTCTTTCAGGTGTGGGATTAGGATTCATTGTCTTCCAAAATTACATATCACCTGGCGCCTGGCAGATACATCCTGCCACCCCACCAACGCTCCACTATGAAATTGCTGACAAGGCCATGCTCTCCTCTGGCAGCGATGAGAACCAGGACACCCTGAAGAAGGACACCACTGCATTTGTTCTCCTGAATATAACATCCCGCATGCTGGACAATGTCACGGTAAAAATGAAGGTTTATGCGCGGCAGGCGCCAGAAAACATCTACCTGCTTGACATACCCCAGATGCGAACCCAGGATAGCTATTCCGAATTTGTCAATACCCTTTCAGGTATGTTTACATCAATTGGGACACGGCTAAACATCGTGGGCATTGCAGACCTGGAAGGGATCCCGCCCAACTCAGTCATCATCGTTCCCACTACATATATACCAGCCAGCCTCCTTGGCCTGGAAGAGTCACAGCAAACGCTCCAGACACTCATGGGCAGGGGCATAACAATCATTTACATAGGCCTGCCGTTTGACGCTGCCATTATGAAAGATGGGAAGATAAACCCAATCCCTCCGGCTGTCTATGACAAATACGGTCTTCAGTTCAACTACGGGGCCAGCCCTGCATACATCGATTTGGTAGAGGATCTCAATAACCCGCGATTTTACTATGAAGACAATGAATACACCATCCAGGCATCATACACCCACGCTGGGCAAATAACAGTAAGCGTCTTGAATGGTTATGGTATCTATAACGTCCAGATGGGTGATGGGAACCTAATCATCGTGCCCCAGGCATTTGACGGTGCCTGGCTCAAAAGCGGCAGGGCTGCGGCCGCCAACATTTTCACACTGGTAGACGAAATACCCTGGCTGGATGAAACAATATCAAACAGCTATCCAGTCTATCTGGGAAAATGGAATGGAAGCTTTATTCTTCCTATCTATACACAGGCATTTGAAGCTAAATCAGGCTATGTGAGGCTGGTTATAGATGGATACAGCGATGGCAAGATATTGGGAATGCGCGAGCAATTTTACCTTCAGAAGGGCCTGGAAAGCAACATATACATAAAGAAAGGCCCGATAGTCATACCCACCTATGTGAATAACGGGGACACCAAGGTAACGCTCGTAATAAATGAGCAGAGCCAGCAGCAGAAAAAGCTTGATTTTCAAATCCTTGACAGGGGCACTGTGATCGACACCCAATCGCTATCAGATGGAGAAATCAACCTTCAGGTAACTAGGATACCTAACATCCAGATGAAAGTAGTTGTGCCGCCTGGAGTCTATGTGCTCAGGGTGGTTGACAAGGGCAAGCATACCTATGCCCAGGCGCTGCTTGATGTGAGCGACGTATACATAGCCTATGGTAAGAGCTTCGATGCGCGCGATTACATCAAGGGCGTATTCAAGTTTGATGTGATGGACAGGTTCGGAGAGAGGCTCATGCTCAACGACGTAAAGGTCATGATAGACAACGACACCGCCAAAGTCTATGAGTTCAAGGGCGTGAACAACATAGCACTCTATGAGGTCCACCTAAGCGAAGGGCCCCATGAATTCGCATTCACATTCGGTGGCAGGTACACGAAACGCCTGACTGACGAGTACATACGCCCAAGGTTTGAACTCATAGAGAATCCGGTAAACTTCACCCTTATAGTCATAGCCATCGGAACTTTCGGTGCCGCATTCTTTTTCAAGCCCAAGGAAAGGCTGATATACAACCTTGACATACCTGATTTCCCGCCGGTGATGGCGCAGAAACTGTTTGTGAAGAAAAGCGCTGTCCTTGGCCTGTTTAACACAATAAATACAGATTACGGCTGGGCCAACATGCCGCTCAGGGCAGAAGAGTTGAAGAAGGGCCTCCGCACCAAGCTCACCTATATGGGCAAGCCGCTCGTGATAGGTGATTACAACCTGGAGAGAATACTTGACGTGCTCATGGCAAAGAAGCAGGTGGAGGAGCATTTGCAGTATTATTCGCTCACTGAATGGGCAGCTGCGGATGGCAAGAGCCTGCGCTTCCTGAGCATGGGCAGGGCCATGAGGGACATTTGCCTCAAATACATAATAAAATTCACCAAGGGCGGCGGAAATGACAGCTATGACATGATGCTGGTGGTCGGAAAGGAAATCATGTGCGTCAACTTTTTCGACAGCGACTATGGGGTCATTCCCAAGCTGCTGAAGAATTCCCATGACTACAGGTCAATCCTGCTGTTTGAGGACAGGTGGTCCAAAAACCGGTTCATGGAACAGTTCAACTCGACCCAGAAAGAGATGGTCATGCTCAAAATCAACCACCAATATGGGAGAATCCTGCTGCTCACGGTTGACGAGGCAGACAAGTTCCTGTCTGAAGTCAAGGGAATGAGGAAATAGGATTAAAATGAATGATTATAACAATAATAACAATAATGGATTGCATTATAAGAATGCTGGCATTGGTGATATATGTGGCAACAACACAAAAATCTGAAGACAACGTAATTAACGTGATTAATACAGCCAGATTAATTCTGTTGGCTGGGATAGTTCTTGTACTGCTTATAACAATAATTGCAATCGTTCCGGCAGGCCATGTTGGCGTGTTGAATACGTTTGGCGTGGTCTCAGAATACGAACTACAGTCTGGATTGCACTTTAAGCTTCCATGGCAGGAAGTTGTGTTGTTTTCGATCAAGACAAACGAATTGAAAGAGACAGCCGATACTCCATCAGATGAAGGATTGACCGTAACGCTTGAGGTGAGCATTCTATATAGGATAGATGGAACTAAAGCTGGCGAAATTTTCAAAACGGTCGGAACGAATTATGAGCAGGTGATTATTGAGCCGACGTTTAGAAGCATAGTAAGAGGAGTTACTGCCGAGTATGATGCAAAATCCATTTATACTTCTCAGCGGGAAATTGTTGCCAGCAAGATAACAGACCAACTGCGCCCGAAATTAAAAGAAAGAGGAATACTGATTGAGTCTGTCTTGCTAAGAAGCGTAACCCTTCCGGCACAAGTCAGGAATAGCATTGAACGAAAATTGGTCGCGGACCAGGAAGCGCAACAGATGGACTTTGTTCTGGCCAAGGAGCAGAAAGAGGCTGATCGGAAAGTAATTGAAGCAAAAGGCATAGCAGAAGCGCAAGTTATAATTGACAAGAGCTTAACACCCCAGTATTTGAGTTGGTATTGGATAAGCCACCTTGCCGATTATAACGCAGTTACCTATATTCCAGTCGGAAGCAATGGAATGCCTCTGTTCAAGGATGTTGATAGTATAGAAGAAACCGGAAGAATTGATGCACAATAAATATAATGATGATGATGAATAAGCTACGAAAGGAATCTTTTTTCGTTTATCTTTTGCTTGAGGTAATCGCTCACGAAGCTCAGCCTCGGGCCCTGAAGCGCATCCTGCTCCAGCTTTTTCTTATCCTTGAGCACAAGCTTCAGCTCGGCAACCCAATCCTTGTGCTTGGAAATCCAGGGGTAGTTTATCATCTCTTCGGCACGCTTTACGTCAATCTCCTTTGCCCGGATGGTCAGCTTGGAGAGGAAATCATAGTTCTTTATGTCGCTCATGGTCACGCCAACGAATTTTGTCTCAGGGAGGGAAAGCTCCTTGCTCAGGTAGGCCAGGTTCATGCTGCCGGTCTTGAGCGTCCAATAGATGTACCAGCCCCACGCGTCACAGTCGGTGAACACATAGCAGGGCAAGCCCTTGTCCATCAGCTTGCGGATAAACCTCCTGCACCCCCTGGAGGATTGGCCCTTTGGCGTGACAAGCACGCAGTTTTCCTTTTGCCAATACCTATCTTCGTTCAGCCTTTGCCACATGGCATCCTTCTCGACAACTAGCACGTATTTCGCCTTCACTTCCTCGAAATCCAGGCCATTGTCAACATCGCTCGGGATTGACCAGCCCGAGCGGCCCTGCTTCGTGCCGTCAATAAGGGTGTCTTCACCCCCGAATTTGTCCCTTAATTTGAATTGGCCTGCGGCAACGCCCTTCCTGTCTGTGTTCAGGTTCAGGTCCTCGCGCTTCACGCTGAGCGCAACTTCCAAATCCTCAATCAGCGGGTTGGATTCTGTCTGCTCGTCAAATAAATCTTCCTCAATATCTTCCCCAAGGGTAAACCTCAATTGATAGTAAAGGCCTCGGATGCTTGTATGGGCACCCTCCACCAGGAATTTCCTGCATTTGTTGGCGATGGCAATGGTCTGCATGAACTTGCGCGCCTGGGCAATGTTCAGGAATGTGCGCACCTCCTTCTTGTTGCCAAGCCGCAGGTAGCCCACGCCCTGGTCGAAGATTATGTTGCCCTTGCTTCTCACCACGGTTTCGAATGAGGGCGAAGTTTGCTTTTCGATTTCGCCAATCAATTTTCCGCCCAAATCATCAAGTTTTTTCAATGCCTGATTTCCCATGTCTATTCACCTTTCTCCTCAAAATCCTTTTTCCCATTGCCATTTTCCTGGCCATTTGCAACCGCACCGTTAGCAGCGTTTGCCTCCTTGGCGGTTTCTGCCTCGGCATCCTCAGCCTCCTCAATCAGCCCCACGCGGTGCTCCACCAGGTCAACCAGCCCTTTCTTTATCGCTTCTTTTTTCTTGGGCATGTCTGCCAATTCTGACATGTCCCCGGCGAGCTGCGCCACATAGCGCAGGAAAACCTTTCGCCTTGAGCTCCGTTCCTGCAGGTGAACAATCCCATTGAGGTAGCCCTTCACAGGCCTGGCGGCTTCCATGATGGCATTGCGCACTTCTGCAATAATTTCTTCTTCCAGGGCAATGGCCTGCTTGCCCGCGCTGGTATAGGGCACGTGCACGCTCACGAAATTCACAAAAACCGCAATTGGCATGTTTTCAAAATCATCTATCCTGTAGCGCTTCCATTCAATGGTCTTGACTGCCTCGGTAAGGCCGCAGGCGCCTGCGTCGAACAGCAGGGGCACCCGGTTGGCAAACCGCATAATCCGGTTGTGGGCGCCATTTGTGAACCCATAGGCGATGGCAACCTCAACCTGATAGGGGATGCCGCCGTGGAAGATTTGGGGGGAACGGTCTGATTGGGCAATGAATTGCGGGTTTAATATGTTCTGCAATGCTCTTGCGACATTTTCCTTGCCAATGGGGCGGAGGATATCAGTGGCTGGCGCAATCCACTTCAGTGTGTGCACTGCCTTGATTAGCTTTTCAGCCGTATCCCAATTGAGCGAGGTGGGCGGCTGGGAGAAATCAATATCCGGAAGAAGCTCCTGAAGCTCTTTCACCTTGTTTGATGACACCCTTGAAAATTCTTCAGCCAAAAATGCCGATATGCGCGATTCCTTTATGCGCCTGCTGAACTCCACCAAATCATTTGCGGTTATCCCAAGGATATGCGGCTTGGTTTCAATAGGCGGCTTGGGCACCACATCAACCGCGCGCGGGAACATATACCTCTGAGCGTCCGGTGCGATGAATTCAATCTGCGCATGGGGATTGGCAAGCACGGTCTGCTTCAGATATTCATAGACTCCATAGCCGCTGTTTTCATATCTTACATCGCCCAGATGGGCCTCGATGCGCAGCCCTGAAAATTCGCCCATTGTCTTTGTGAGGTTGGTGATGACCGGGGTGTTCTTGGAAACGTTTATGCCGATGTTGCATTCAATAATTACATTTTTGTAGCCTGAGCGCACCCATGCGGGTTTGCCGGTGGTGATTTGCGAATACATTATGCACCCAGATGCGCCTATGCCCTGCTGGCCACGCTGCTGCACATACCTGTGGAATTTTGTGCCTGCAAGGAGCTGGCCGAGGGCTTTGCCCAGGTATTTCTCAGGGATGCCGCCGCAGTTGTCCTGAACCGCGATTTTGTATTTGTCGTCACCCTCCTCTTCCAATTGAATGAAAATTTCCGGGAGGATGCCAACCTCCTCGCCGGCGTCCAATGAATTGGAAGTAAATTCGTGCACGATGGTGGTCAGGCTGCGGACCTTCCCTGAAAAGCCGAGCATCTGCTTGTTCTTCTTGAAGAACTCGGCTACGGAGTGCTCCTTAAACTGGCTGAATGAATCGATTGGCATTACAATTTCCCCCTTATTATTATTATTATTCGTAGCGTACCGATACATTTTGCATGGTCTGTTGTTTATTTCGGTTGTTCGGTTTTTATGAGTTTCTGTTTCCAAACGTTAATCGGCATATCGCCATTGAGAGAGCTATGTTCGCGCTGGTGGTTGTAAAAGCGCACAAATCGCTCGACTTCCAGTTTGGTTTGTTCGACGTTATTAAGGCGTGTGATGTTTAGGCATTCTTCTTTGATCGTGCGAATGGCACGTTCAATTTCAGCATTCTTATTGGGCGAACTTAGCGGGATCAGATTTTGCGAAGAGCCACCGACCCGAAGGGGAGGGCTATGCACCAGCAGGTGCATTCAACCGCCTGTGAAGCAGGCGGTACACAGATTGAGCCTGATGGCTCAATAGCGCCGCATGCAGCAACGCTGCATTCGGTGGCTCATTCGGAAATCCAGTTTTCGCTTGATAGCGAAAATCTCAAGGACTGTTGTCCTTGAATTCTCGTGAGGCCACTGCCAATCCATCCACCTGCGAAGCAGGCGGTATCGGAAAGTCCCGCAGGACTTTTCGAGCTATGCGCCAACTGGTGCATTCAATTCTCTTGGCCTCCCGATGAATTCCATGACATGTTGGAGCGAGTGCTCCGAGATTGGATTTCGCTTGATAGCGAAAAGCTCGGCAACAGAGTTGCCGATTGCAAAAGTGACAGGAGCACCGTGACACGTTAGAGCGACCCAAGCCCAATACGTCGGGTTTGCCGCTCAGCATTGCCGTATGGCAAACCTCGCTTCAGAATGTCAAGGTCAGTGAATACGTGAAAACTACTGTGGCTCTTCGGAAAATCTGATTTATAACTGTGGTATCCTGCTTTAAGTTCCTCTCGTTGATTCGGTTTCATAGTTTCACCTTAAGAAATTACCTCATTTTGATTTGGTATGCCTCGGCAGGGGACATGTCCAGGCTGAGGTGAAGCATGCGATTATAGCACTCGACAGCTTTTAACATGTCCCTGCCGAAGTGTGCATACAGACGTTTTATAGTTCCGAACCATCGCTCGATTTTCCCATTGGACTGCGGTCGTTTCACTCTTGACATGATATGAACTATTCCTTGTTTTCTGAGTTTCTCAGAGAACTTATACGTTCGTTCCTCATTGGCACAGAACTGCGTTCCGTGGTCGGTCATAAGCTGCTTCGGCATGCCATGGTTGGCTATGGCGTCATTGAGGACGATGAGTGCGTTATCAGTAGTTGCCGAATCAAATACGCCATAGCCAACGATATAACGTGAAGCATCGTCTATGAGTGCAAGAACCTGTTTGTGTTCAATCTCGCAATAGTCGCCATGCCATAAGCTGTTGCCGCGCCGACGCTCAAAATGAACCCATTTCTTGCGCCTGATTTTCTTCTCTGTTGGCTTGGCTTTGCCGGCATCCATCAGTATCCGGTGGATGCGGTTGTGCGGGATGTGTTTCATATCGTTTAACTCCAGATAACGTTCAAGTTTGACCGCACCCATAGGCATCCGCTCGTAGAGTTCCAGGATAAGCTGTTTTTCAGCTTTCGGGATGGGCTTCGGCGGACGACCGCAGACACCAATCTGTATCTCTGAAAACGACCTATCCCGAAACCTGTTCCGCAGCTTGCGGACCCAGCGGGGCGTTACACCCTGCTGACGGGCTATCCGGTAAATGCTCAACTCGCCCCGCTTTAGCTCTCGTAGAATCCACCTAAGTTTCCGTTCGTTCAGTTTTTTCATGTATCCTTCAAAGATGACAAAGCCAAAGTTTTTTACTGAGAGGAACTTATTTCGGGATACTACAACTGATTTATAACTTAATTACATATAAATAAGCATGCGATTGCACAGTGATAATGATAGCGATTATGTCTTAATTCTCCCGAACCGTATTGATAAATATCTCTCCTTGCTGTGTGGAATATCTATTGCAATCATTTATCATACAGGAAACCAGCAATTATTTTTTATTGTGGTCAACGCTGCCATAGACTTTTTCATAAGCGGGGTTTGGATTGCCTTCAACATGTTATATCTTAGTGGGGCTGTTATAGCCTTTTTACTGTTCGCACTTGCCATAATCCTGTTCATTCACCCTAAATGGAAAATAACCTCTCTGCCTTCTTTCGGCAAGTTAAACCCTTTTGTAGATGCGCTTTGGGCATTCATTATTAACCAAATATCAGCCATTGGGGAAAATGCTATAATAGGATTTGAGGTATTAACCGTTGGTCTGCCGGCATTTTTCATTTATCTTCTTCTGGATGTGAGAAATGCGGAAGCATTTGGCCATTACGTTTTTTCTAAGTTAGGGATAGAACAAAATCTGGTTGCTGCCTCCATGGACTTAGGAATTCCATTCCTCATAACGGCTGAATTGTTCTTCATTATTTTTACATTCTTCCAGATAAAACCAAAACGCCAATCAGCCTCGAGCCTATCACCAGGCCGGCATTCTCCCTGGCTATAGATAGACCTTGGATCTATAATTTCGAATAATACCCGTAAATCTTCCCAATCCCTTCCTTCAGGCTCACTTTTGCCTCGAATCCCAATTCCGTTTTCGCCTTTGAAGTGTCGGCAAGCGTTATGCCGACGTAATTTTTCACCGGGTTCTCAATATATTTCGGGGTGATTTTCCGCCCCACCGCTTCCCCTAGCAATGCAATCATTTCATTTATTGCATAGGTCTTGCCCGTGCCCACATTGAACGCTCCATTGGCGCCATTGTCCATGGCGAGCATGTTCGCGCTTACCACATCATCTACGTATGTGAAATCCCTCTGCTGCGAGCCGTCTCCGTAAACCACAGGCTCTTCCCCCTTCAGTGCCCCAATCAGGAATTGCGTAATCAGGTTCGCATATTTTCCCCTGTGCTCCTCATGTGGCCCGTAAACGCTGAAATACCTCATGCCGGCAACCCTCATCCCGTGCAGCTTGCCATAGAGCGCAGCCATCCTCTCCATGCAAATTCTTGCCTCGCTGTAATAATCGCAGATACCCAGTTTCGCATCCTCCCTGTGCGGCGGGGCGATTCCATTGTAAAGCGATGAGGTGGATGCGAATACCAGCCCGCAATCCTTTTTCCTGCAGAATTCAAGCACACTGGTAAATTGCTTCACCGCCTCGCCAACCAGCAGCGGGTTTTCCTTGTACATTGGCGATGAAGAATAGACTCCCTGGTGGAACACCCCTGAAACATCTTCCCTTATTTTCAAAATCTCCGAAGCATCCCCTTTCACAAAAGTCACATTATCAATTCCTTCCAGGTTTTTCTCATTGCCCGTGTGCAGGTTGTCAATCACAATCACCGCATTGCCTCCAGAGGCAATCTTCCTCACGAGATTCGAGCCTATAAAGCCTGCACCGCCAGTTACAATATAAACCATATTAACTCCACCCCACATCCTCAAAACATATTGGAAAGCACTACCCACATATATCTCCATCCGTCCCAAACCATGCTGATGCCGCTCTTTCCGTCAACGCGCCTGTATTCCCGCGATGGTATTTCTGCGATTGCCATTTTCTTTTTGAGCGCATTCATCACCATTTCAGTTTCAATCTCAAATTTCTGTGAACCCAGCTTCAGCGACCTGAGCGATTCAGCCTTCCCGGCCCTGAACCCGTTTTGCGTATCCGTAACCCGCGAGCCGAACCTCAAATTCACCAACTGGTTTATGCATAGGGTAAAGAATGCCCTGAAAAAGCTCTCAAGCGTGCCGTCATAAAGTTCCATGCTGCCCCCGAGCAGCCGCGAGCCGATTACGATGTCTGCATTGCCCAATTCAAGCGCCTCGAGCATTGGCCCGATGTCATTAATCTCATGGCTCCCGTCAGCATCAAAAAACACAAGATAGGGTGTAGTTATCCTTTCAATCGATTCAATGACTGCGCACCCTTTCCCTTTCCCGGAATCAATGAAATGCGGCAGGCTGTTTTTTGCGCATATCTCCCTTGTCCTGTCCGAGCTCATTTTCGCTATGGGCACCAGCACATTGTAGCCACTCTGCCTGAGCTGCTGGCAGATTTTCAGGATGGTGCCCTCCTCGTTCATGCAGGAGACAACAATCGTAACTTGGGTTGGGTTAATCATGGAATCATCGAGCTCCTGTTGCCGTTATGCCGGATGCTAAGCTGCTTCTACATTTATCTCATAAATCCTGAACATTGGCTGCTGGCTTCCCTGCGGTATTTCTTTCACAAGCCTGAGCCGCCTGTCGAAGTCAGGAACCCACGGCTTATCATAATTGTATATAGGCATAATCACATATATCCAGTATTTCGGATAGTTCTTCAGGGCAGCCGGGTCAAGGTATGTATAGTGTGTGATATATGGTATGTTGTTTTCTTCAAGATATTTTTTGTATTCAGGCCTGGCAGGCACTTCCAGAGGGTCGTAAAGGCTTGTTATCTTCCCGGTCTGGTCGATTATTATCTGGTTAGTGAACCACCATGCGGTCCAGAGCACGTATTTCACATTGTATTTCCCAATGAGCTCTGCCCGCAGGGAATCATTGTTTCCCCCCAGGATTGCCGCCTCGTCAAGCGCCCGCTGGTTCATGTCAGCATAGGTAGGCGCATGGGTGCGCCTGTAGCTCACCACTTTCCTTCCGCTTATGGCATTCATCATGAATCCGTCCTCATTGTCAGTCAGGAACACATCATATACCCCGGTATTGTTGTTTATCCACTGCCTGAGCTCTTCCATATCCGTAGGCAAAGGGCTGTGGGCATTGATAACGTAGTTGTATTTCTGCATCTCCTGGAACCCCAGCCAGAGGGGAGCCGCTACCAGTATCAGTATTATCACTGGGATGTACTGTCCAGCGCCGGCAACGTATTTTCCGGCAGATTGGGCGAGCCGGTCCGAGGCAAATACTACGAGGATTGGCACCAGC
>Ga0210051_1004111_pt1 | contig 14295 bp, 9 predicted proteins | sample CryGey092014_all_FD_185464 | JGI IMG/M metagenome (GOLD analysis project Ga0210051, IMG submission 185464) | Groundwater microbial communities from aquifer - Crystal Geyser CG23_combo_of_CG06-09_8/20/14_all (SPAdes) (version 2) | ecosystem: Environmental > Aquatic > Deep subsurface > Groundwater ...
GTCAGAGCGCCGGCGTCCGCGATAGTGACGTCCCCGGAAAGCGTGATCCATTTAGCCGTGCCGGCGGAAGCGTATTGCAAAATCTGCGCGGATGAACCGCCGGAAGGTAAGTGGATATATCCATCCGCGGTGGAATGCGTTAAAGCGTCCCCGGCGGAAAGACTCAAAGCGCCGGTGGCGGTTAAATTAGTGTAGTCGGAAATATCAATGTCCGTCCCGTTCCAGATAGCGGAGGTGAAAGTCTGTCCCCCGTCCAATGTGGCCAGCGTGCCGGTGGCATCGGGTAAAATTAAAGTTTTGTCTGTGAGGGTAATATTTCCAGTGTCAAGAATGGCGTAGAAAACACCCCCGCTTCCCATAATTTTAAGTTCGCTGTTGGTATCGCCTAATTGTAAATCATAAGCTCCGGTAAAATTAGCATTTTCCGTAAGCGTTCCACCGAGCTTAAATTCTGTTCCAGAAAGTGTCAATCCGGAGCCGGCTGTATAAGAGCCTCCGCTTCCCGGATCTGTGTTGCAAACCAAGCCAGTGCCTGCCACATATACACACAGTTTTCCGTCAGTAAGAGTTCCTTCATTTAAAGAAAAATTATTACCAGTTAAATTAAGCAAAGTGCCGGAAGCGGTATAAGCATTGGTGGATGAATCAGCCCACTCCGGCAATCCTCCGGCGGAAACGGTTAGCACTTGCCCGTTTGTTCCAATGCCTAATCGAGAAAAAGCTGATCCGGAATTGAAATAAGTTAAATCGCCTTGAGTAAAAGAACCCAGCCCGGTTCCTCCATTGGCAATCGGCAAAATTCCCGTAACATCGGAAGTTAAATTAATTTGATCTAAGGTAATTTCTTCTCCGGAAGCCGAAAGATAATCATATCCTCCGGAAACTTGAATATCCGCTGTCGTTTCCAGTCGAGCGTCATCTGATAAAACCAATGTTTTGCCGGAAGTTCCCGTGGGCAATTGCGCGACATTCACTTTCCCATTTTTTCCCAAAATTAAAATATTGCCTTCTTGTGTTCCGGGAACGGCTCCGCGAACATTCAAAGCGTTTAAAGCCAAAGGCACCGCGCCCACTCTTTTGCGGGGAACCATTTCACTGTCAACTCCCATCCGAATACCGAGATAATAAATATTTTGCGAAAAATTTAAACTGGCCGGTAAAGCATTGACCCGGCCCAAGTAAGCGTTGAGAAATCCGCCGTTTAAAGTTACCGTTTGCGTTTCCTGCCAGACAGTGGCGTCCGTTTCGGAAGGATAAGCATCCACAATTTCCCGATCTAAAAGATAAAGCGCGAAGCGAATTTCATAATCGCCATTGGGAATTATTTTATTTTGATTGTTGACCAAATAAGCGGAAACATTAATTTCGTTAACGGTTTGCGCTTCCAAATTCGCGTAAGAAAAAATTCCTCCCAGCGCGACAGAGATCGCGATGGCAACCAGACTGATTTGAATTTTTCTTTTGGTTATTTTCATATGGTCTATTTTTGCAAAAACTATTCTTTCATAGCCCAACCGAAAGTTTCATTAATAGCTTTGATAATCAAATCAAAAACGGAAATTACTTTGGAACCGGTATAAACGGAAAACTTATCCGATAAAATCATCCGGTCCCATTTGTCCCGCGCCTTGACTTCAAAAGTGTAAGTAGCTCCCAAATCCAACTTGGCCAGCGCTACTCCGTGATTAAAACCGAAATACTCTTCCTGCATGGTTTTTTTTATTTGACTGTCGATTCGTCCATAAGTCATTTCGGAAACGGCCAATTTATTTGTTCTCCAAGTAATTAAAGATTGCGCTTCCGTTCCATCTTTATTTATAAAAGTTTTGGTTTTCATATCGGAAATTTCCAGCGGCAGATTTTCTCCGTCAGCGGATGCCAGCAAAACTCCGCCGAAACTTATTTCTTTCATCCGAAAATTTTCACTGGCGGCGATGGAATCTCCGGCGTTGTCCGTTTCTTCTCCCTTGACTTTTCCAACTTGAGCTACTTTTATTTTTCCCGGCTCATCGGAAAAAAGAAAAGAGTCTTCCGAAATTTCCACCGGAATTTTTTCACCGATAAATCCATAATTATTCCAAAGATAATGAACGACAGGCGCTCCGAAAAAAAAGAATAATCCAATCAAAATTAAAAAAGAAAATTTAGTGATTACACTCAACCACAAAAATTTATCTTTTTTATAAGTTGTTTCCGTTTCCGCGTAAATCTCTACGGGGTTTGAGCAAAAACTTTTTTCCGCCACTGGAAAATTTTTATCAGCCGATTCCTTTTTTATTTTCTCAACCGGAGCGCGAAATTTCTTTTCAAAAAATTTTTTACTCTGCTTCTTATTCTGCTTTGATGATTTTCTTTTATGGGCGTTGCGGAAATCTGAAGCTAAAAAATCAGCCAGCCAGTCTTCCGTGGTATTCCAATTGCGGCCAATTTTTTGGCCCTTTAAAATTTTCTTCCGGCAAAGCAAATTTAAATGCTCCGCGGTATAATCGGAGATTTTAGCGGCTTGAGAAAGAGTGATAAAAACTGGTAGTTGAGAGCTTTCTTTTTTTTCTATTTTTTCCTCCATTTTGATCAAATTGATTTGTTTTTATTTTACTTTAAGCAAAGGCTTCCTTTACTTGTTATTATAAGATTTTTTGAAACTTAATTCAAGCCCATTGGCTTTATATTTGATATCAAATACTCTATCAAATATAGGCTTTAAATAAAACAAAAAAGTGGATAATTTTTTAAGTTATCCACAGGCGCATCTTTAATATTCAATTAAATAAAAAATTATTGTAGTTTTTTAATTTTTCTATCTAAAAAAAATTGCTAACCCGCTGCCGGTCATTTGTTTTTTTTTAAATTCTAAAACATAAAAATTCAATAGCATTATTTAAAGTTTTTTCTCCTAAAAATGTCGTTTAAGCAAGTTTCGAACATTTAGGACGAATCGCAATCCGTCTGCCAGCAGGTAGAGATCTAAACTTTGATAAATTTTAATTGGATATCCTTTCTCTGGCAGGTAGATTAAGATAATATTTTCCTTTTTTGTCTTATAATTCATAATTCATTACTCCTAATTTTTAATTCGTTATACTATATTTGATATCAAATATTTTGTTAAGTATTACCTTTAAATAAAACAAAAAAGTGGATATTTTTTAAGTTATCCACAGGGTATTTGCTTAATAATTATTAAAAATAGTTATTCTATTTTTTTTATCGGACGAAAACTCAAACGATGGATAGCTGATGGCCCGTATTTTTCCAAATTTTGCAGATGATTTTTGGTTCCATAACCTTTATGTTTATCAAAACCGTAGCAAGGATATTTCCGGTGCATTTTCAGCATCCAGCGGTCCCGGGTTACTTTGGCAATAATTGACGCCGCCGCGATAGAAAAAATTTTATCGTCCCCTTTAACAATCGCCTGCTGTTTTATTTTTAGATTAGGTATAGTCTTATTTCCATCGACAAGCGCTATATATTTGGTATTTGGTATTTGGTATTTGGTATTTTTTTTATTATTGAAATTTGGAATTTTATTGGAAATTGGAAACCTGCCTGCTGGTAGGCAAGGTTGGGATTTGGAAATTCCTCTCATCAGAGAGGCTATCGCTTTCCTCATCGCCCAAAAAGTCGCTTGCAAAATATTAATCCGATCAATGGTTTTATGATCGCAACTTCCCACGCCGACATAAAAATTTTTCTGAATCAAATCAACCGCTGACTCGCGTTGCTTAGCAGATAGTTTCTTGGAATCTTTTATTAAATCCCAATTTTTGTCATTTGATATTTTTTTATTTGGATTTGATTCGAAATTTGAAATTCGAAATTCGAAATTCCGCAGCAGTACCGCTGCTGCGATAACTGGTCCGGCCAACGGTCCTCTCCCCGCTTCATCCACGCCAATGATTATTTGGTAGCCCTGCTTGCCTAATTTTTTTTCCAGGTTGAGATTCATAAATGCAGTATACATCTCGTTGCAATTATTGTCATTCCTATTATGATTTTTTGTCATTGCCTGCCTGCCGGCAGGCAGGCGAGGAAGTCCCAAGGCTTTGGGACGACCGTGGCAATCTAATTTTAAAATTTATTACCTGCCTGCCGGCAGGCAGGAATTGCTTTGTGGAGTTTATCCGCCTTCGGCGGGCTCGCAAAAACAAATGGAAGTTGTCTTCACAATTTCCAGTTTTTTTCAAACTATGCTATAGTTTATTCGTAGATTCGGATTTAATTCGTATATTCGAATCGGTAGAATTTCGCCTTGCAAAACCCAGTGAGCGATCCGGGAAATGAAGGCCAAAATTACATGAGATACATTCCCCTATTTGTAAATATCCAGCCCCTATATTTTATATAGTGGTTTTTTTATTTAATTTTAAATTACAAATTTTAAATTTTAATTGAAATATAAATTACTAAATTTTAAAAATTTAAACATTAAAAATTGATTTAAAATTTAAAACTTAAAATTTAAAATTCCCTATTCTATGAAGTTCACTCATTTACATGTCCATACCCATTACAGCCTCCTTGACGGTCTGGCCAAAATCGACGATTTGCTGGATCGCGCCCAGGAACTCGGCATGGAATCGCTGGCGATTACGGATCACGGCGTTCTCTATGGCGGCATTGAATTTTTTATGAAAGCCAAAAAAAGAGGGATCAAGCCCATTATCGGTTGCGAAATGTATGTGGCGCCTAACGGTTTAACCAGCAAGAATTCTGACAGCTTGGATCGTAAGAGACACCACTTGATTCTCCTGGCTAAAAATCAAATCGGTTATAAAAATTTAATGCGCCTGATTTCCATCGCTCATCTGGAGGGCTTTTATTACAAACCCCGCATCGATCGTCCGACACTTAAAAAATACGCCGAAGGCTTGATTGGTTTAAGTGGCTGCGCTGAAGGAGAAATACCCTCCGCCGCCATTTCCGGCGATTTGGCTAAAGCTGAAGAATTAACCCTGGAATACAAAAATATTTTTTCTCCGGGAGATTTTTACTTGGAAATTCAACATCATCCCAACTTTCCCAATCAAGCCATTGCCAATAAAACCCTCGCTCGAATCGCTCAAAAACTGGAGCTTCCGCTTGTCGCCACCAATGATGTTCATTATGTTCACAAGGAGGACGCGGCTATCCAGGATATTTTGCTCTGCATTCAAACCAATAAAAAAGTTCAGGAAAAAGACCGGATGAATCTGATGGATTTTGAACTTTATCTTAAAAGTCCGCGAGAAATGGCCAGTTATTTTCCGGATTTTCCGGAAGCCATCGTTAACACTCAAGAAATTGCCGCCAAATGCGATTTGGAAATTAAATTAGGCGAAACGCAACTGCCTCATTTCGAAGTTCCCGGAGGCTTTACCGACAAAAGCTACCTCCGCCATCTTTCCGAAGTCGGACTTCGTAAGAAATTTGGTGAAAATCCTGATCCCAAATATCTGGAGCGGATGGAATATGAACTAAGCGTGGTGGAAAAAACCGGATTCGCCTCTTACTTTTTAATCGTTCAGGATTTTGTCAATTGGGCAAAAAATCAGGGAATTGTCGTCGGGCCGGGACGGGGCAGCGCGGCTGGCAGTTTTGTTTCTTATCTTATCGGCATCACCAATATCGATCCGATCAAACACGATCTTCTTTTTGAAAGATTTCTTAATCCGGAAAGAATTTCCATGCCGGATATAGATATGGATTTTGCCGATGATCGCCGCGATGAAGTTTTGGATTATGTCCGAAAAAAATACGGCAACGATCATGTGGCCCAGATTATCACTTTTGGAACGATGGCCGCGCGAGCCGCCATTCGCGATACCGGCAGAGCTTTGGGACTTCCTTACGATTTTTGCGACAAAACCGCCAAGGCCATTCCGCTGTTTTCCTCCATTGAAGAGGCTCTGAAAGAAACTAAGGATTTTAAGGATTTATACGCTGGCAGCCCCGATGCCAAGAAATTAATTGATAGCGCCAAAAGATTGGAAGGCGTGGCGCGCCACGCTTCCATGCACGCTTGCGGAGTAGTCATCACCAAGGAACCGGTGACTGAATATACGCCGCTCCAAAGAATCATCGGGAAAAGCGAGGGAACAGTTACTCAATATTCTTCTTCCACTCAATCCAGTTTCGTGGAAAAAATCGGATTGCTTAAAATGGATTTTCTGGGACTCAAAAACCTGACTATCATTCAAAATACTTTGCGGATTGTCCGAAAAATAAAAAACTTGGAAATCAATATTGATGATATCCCTTTGGACGATCAAAAAACTTACCGGCTGTTGCAAAAAGCGGAAACCACCGGCGTTTTCCAATTGGAAAGTTCCGGCATGAAAAGATATCTCAAACAGCTTAAGCCCGGCGTTTTTGAAGATATTATCGCCATGGTGGCTCTTTACCGGCCGGGACCAATGGATTGGATCCCGGATTTCATTTCCCGCAAACACGGGCAAAAAACCATCCAATATCTGCATCCCAAACTGAAACCCATCCTGGAAAAAACCTACGGCGTGGCTGTTTATCAGGAGCAAATTATGCAGATTGCCCGGGATTTGGCCGGATTTTCATTAGGTGAAGCCGATGTCCTGCGCAAAGCTATGGGCAAAAAAATCTTTGTCCTGATTCAGGAGCAAAAACAAAAATTCATTGATGGCTGCGTTCGGCAAGGGATTGACCGCCAGGTGGGAGAAAAAATATTCGCTTTTATCGAGCCCTTCGCCGGTTATGGCTTCAATCGTTCGCACGCCGCCTGCTACGCCCTGATCGGTTATCAAACGGCATATCTTAAAGCGCGTTTCCCCGCCGCTTTTATGGCCGCGTTGCTCACTTCCGATCAAGATAATATCGACCGCGTAGCCATTGAAGTTTCCGAATGCCGGGAAATGGGTTTGGAAATTTTGCCGCCTCATGTTAATGAAAGTTTCGAAGAATTTGCCGTCATCACAGATACGGAGAACAAAAAAGAACCTGCCCGCAATGCTACGCTTCTAAAGAAAATTATAGATTCTGAAAGTAATGATAAAAAAATAAAAGAAAGCGCCAACATTATGCCGCATAGCGTTGCCGGCGAAAGAATCCGTTTTGGATTGAACGCCATCAAAAATGTCGGCCATACCGTCGCCCATGAAATTGTTGAAGAAAGAAAGCGCAATGGAAAATACAAGAACCTGACTGATTTCATTGAAAGGGTGGAAACTAAAGATTTGAATAAAAAATCGCTGGAAGCTCTGGCTAAAGTCGGCGCTCTCGAAGGCCTGGGAGAAAGAAACCAAATTATTTCTTCCATGGAAAATATTTTGAGTTATTCGAAAAATTTTCAAGAATTGAAAAAATCCAAACAAACCAGCCTCTTTGGAGAAGCTCAAAATTTCCTGCCGGAAATTACTTTGTCTCAATCAGAACCGGCCGGCCAGAAACAGCGCTTAAGTTGGGAAAAAGAATTGCTCGGCCTTTATATCAGCGACCATCCCACCAGGGAATATCAGGAATATTTCCGCAAATTGGCCGTTCCCCTGCGGGAGATTGACGCTTCCGTCATCGGCCGGTCAGTCAATATCGGCGGGGTTATTTCCAGCATTCATAAAATTTACCTGAAAAATCAAAAAACCATGCTGTTTGTCATGGTGGAAGATATGGTCGCTAAGATGGAAATTCTTGTTTTTCCCAAGCTTTTGGAAGCCACTGCCGGTTTTTGGGAAGAAGACAAAATAATTTTAGCCAGTGGAAAAATTTCCGACAAAGACGGCGAATTTAAGCTTCTTTGCGACAGCGTTAAAGCTGTTACGCCGGAAGAATTGGATAAATTCCAAAGAATTGAAATTATCCGGAAAAAAAATGGCTGTTCGGATAATTCTCATCCCGTATCAGCCCTTACGCTTTTTTTGCCTCAAGGCGTCACCAAAGAAACTTTGAAAAACCTTTCGCAATTTTTTGATCGCTGCGCCAAAGGCGAAACCAAGGTTTATCTGGAAATTGCCCGCTCCAAGATGGAAACGCCTTACCGCCTGAAATATTCCGCTGAATTACCGGCTCTGATCCAAAAAATCATCCCGGAAAGCCGGATAAAAATAACTTAAAAAAATTGTCATTGCGAGGAGCATAGCGACGCGGCAATCTAATTTTTAAACTTATTACCTGCCTGCCGGCAGGCAGGTAAATTACTAAATTTTAAAAATTAAAACATTTAAAATTGATTTAAAACTTAAAATTTAAAATTACATATTTTTAGTCCTTCTTGTCTTCCTTCTCATACGCTTTATCTATCGCTTCTTCCCAGCGAATCGCCATCGGATCATCGGGATTGGGAGCGTAATTCCCCAGCGGATTGTCTTTATTGACATAAAAAAGAATGCCATGCTTGTTTACCGGCGCTTTTTTCTCCACCACATTATCCTTGCCTTTCTTTTTCTCGCTCACCCGCTTGCCTTTTTTCTCATCAAAATAGATTGTTTTCGTTTCAAAATTTCCGGTAATCATCGGCTTACTCGATTTGACTTTTTCATATTCGATGAATTTTTCTTCCGGATAGCGGGAAATTATCGCTTCCATAAATTTGTGCCACAAGGATCCGGCTACCACTGATCCGTCCGCTCCCGCTTGCATAGGCTGGTTGTCATTATTTCCGACCCAGACTCCCACGGCGATTCTCGGCGTGTAGCCGACCGTCCAGGCATCGCGAAAATTTTGAGTGGTTCCGGTTTTTCCGGCGATTGTCCGGTTTTTGAAAAAGAAAGCGTTCTGCGAGCCAAAAACCGGGGCGCGCGCGCTATTATCCGAAAGTATGGAATTTATTTTTCTCGCCACTTGCGCGTCCACTACCTGCTCGTCTTTTTTGGCAAGATTGACAATCTCCTGTCCCGTATGATCGATTATTCTGGCAATAGCCGTAGCCGGATTTCTTTTGCCATCATTGGCAAAAACAGAAAAAGCCGCTGTTTCTTCGAGCAAAGTCATATCTCCTCCGCCCAAAGCCAAAGAAAGGCCGTAAGCGCTTCTTCTGGTTAAGGAAGTTATTCCCAGTCTTTCAGCTAAATCAATAGTTTCATCAATTCCGGCCAAATAGAGAGTTTTAACCGCCGGAATATTGAGCGACATCGCCAAAGTATTGCGCATGGGCAAAGGACCGTTAAAATTCAAATTATAATTATTCGGAATATAATCCTTGCCCGTTCCGTCCGGCCCGAAATTGGTTTCCACGTCAATCATGATAGTTTCCGGCTGATAGCCTTTTTCAAAAGCTTTGGCGTAAACAACCGGCTTGAAGGAGGATCCCGGCTGGCGAATTTGGATAGCCACATTCACCTCTCCGTCTATTTTTTCATCAAAATAATCCCGGCTGCCCACCATGGCCAAAATTTCTCCGGACTGGGGATTGATGGCCACCAGCGCGCCGTTTTCCGCCCGATACCTTTTTTCATTGGCTAAAATGTAATCTTTGACTGTCGCTTCGGCCGTTTTTTGCATATCGTAATCCAATGTGGTATAAATTTTCAATCCTCCTTCTTCCAAAATTTCCCGGGGATAAGTTTTTTCCAGCTGGTCTTTAACGAAAAAAACCAGATGCGGAGCTTCAATTTTTTCCCGCAAAGGAATAATTTTGGCCAAGGTGTCGACGGCCAGCGCTTCGGCTACCAGTTTTTTATCTTCATTGGCGACTTTGTCTTTCAAATTTTCCAAAATCATCTTTTGGCGCGTTATCAAAAGATCCTTGTTATTGCCATAAGGAGAATAAGTATTCGTCGCTTTGGGAAGAGACGCCAGCAATGCCGCTTCATCCAAGCTTAAATCAGCCGCGTTTTTGCCGAAAAAAATAAAAGCCGCGGCTTGAATTCCATAGGCGTTGGAGCCGTAAGGAATTTCGTTTAAATAAAAATCCAAAATTTCATCTTTGCCGTAACGGGCTTCGATTTTCAACGCTAAAACTATTTCTTTGATTTTTCTTTCCCAGCTTTTTTCCCGCGTCAAAAAAGCGTTGCGCGCCAGCTGCTGGGTGATAGTGGAGGCGCCCTGGGATAATCCGCTATTTCTTAAATTAACCGCGGCCGAACGAATTATGGCCGACAGACTGATGCCATGATGCTCGTAAAAAGAATTGTCCTCGGCGATAATCGTCGCCAAGCGCATCAAATCGGGAATTTCTTCGTGCGTCACAACTTTCCGGTTTTCTTCTCCGTGAATTTCATATAATTTATGCTCCCCTGTCCGGTCGTAAATAATGCTGGTTTGCGCCACTTGGCGGTGAACCAATTCCGCTTTGGGCGTGATCCAAAAAAGATAGACCGCGGCCGCGCCCAAGAGCAAAAACATCAATCCTGAAAAATAAAAAAAAACTCTGCTTATTATTTTCGGCAGTTTGCGTAAAAAAATTCTTTTCCCCCTATCCGCCCCGGAAGGCTTGCCCGCCGCCATGGCGGGTTTGTTAACTAAATTTTTTTTATCCGTTGTATTTTTTGCGCGAGAAAAAACGCCAAAGGGTCCCTTTTTAAAATTCATTTTTGCTTTTGATGATAATTACGCTCAAGCCTGAAAACAACCTCTTATTTTACTCTTGCTAAGATTGCTTGTCAATAAGCTAAATTGTTAGATATTAGAGCGTTGCTTGCATTTTTATCAATTTCCATAAACATTGTCATCCTGAACATTAGCGAAGGATCCCGAACCTCAACATGTTTTATCCCTATATTACGAGATTCTTCACGACGCTTTCAGGCTAACGCCTTCAAGCTGTTCAGAATGACAGTTGCAAATTAAGCTAAAACTATAAATAACGCTGATAGTTCTTACAATTAAATCTATAAGTTGCGAGTTAGCCTAAAGTTCAATATTGGCATCCGACATTTCATTTTCGTCAAAATCATCGGAACTGACGGAATTATTCTGATCATCCAGTTTTTTCAATTCATAGCCGAAATCTAAAGCGGCTTCGTCCGCCGGCTGGGCGGCTTCTTCTTCGACTTGAGCTTGGGAGGCCGTTTCATCTTCTTTCGTGTCCGCTGTCTCTGTTTTCGACTTTAAAGATCCGCCCGGCATTATCGAATTATTGCCATAAAAATTTTCCGAAGAATCGGTTCGGAAAAAATAAAACATTGCTATCCCCGCGATTACGGCCGCGGCTAAAACAATCAGCGCGCCCGTCGCGGTGGAAATGTTTTTCGGCGCGGCGGCTGCCATTGGTTGATTGGCGGGAGGATTATTCACTTTTTTTGGTTCTTCCATATTGTTAAGTAAAAATTTTATTAATTATTAAAACCACTGAAGAATATAAATTTTCGAGAAATTCTTGTTTGAGAACCCGAATTTTCTCCAAAAATTTTCCAAAGCTGCCGTCGAAGGTGGGAAAATTTTTGGCCAGAAAATTCAGGATTCGAGTTAATTTTGAGAAAATTTATATTCTTCAGCAACTTAAATTACTGGCTCGGCGTCTGTTTTTTAATCGCCCAGATGTCCAGTCGGATGGTATTTTTGTAATAATTCCGGATTTCCACGCTGTCTTGCCTGACTTTTTTGATTAAATCGCGCGTGGCTTTTATTTCATTTTTATTTTCCACGCTGGTGTGGTTTTCACACATATAATTTTTCGCTTCTTTCATCTTTTCGTAAGCTGCCGCGAAATCAGTCTCAAACTGGTTGATTTTTTCCTCCAAAACCGCGATGTCTTCGTCTAACTCCGTTGTGTCGTAACCTTTGGCTGAAAGTTTGTCGGAAAGCTTTTCCAGGCGGTTTTGCAAGTTGTTGTAAGCTTCCATGTGCTTAGTCTTGCGTTCTTCAAATTTAGCCTTCCTTTCCTCGATTTTTCCTTGTCTTTTTTCGCAAATAATTTTTTTCATCGTTTCCATCACGGCCGGATTCAGCTTATTGATTTGCGGATCAATCAAAGGACCGGCCAGGGAAATTTCCGCTACCGCTAAAAAGAAGACTATGGCTGCCGCCCCCATTATGATTTTTTTTCTCATATTTATCTTTTATTAAAAATTATCTTTACTAAAAACTAATCCCTAAAAGCTATAAGCTAACAGCTAAAAGCTAAAAGCTATAAGCTAACAGCTAAAAGCTAATCTCTACCACGGCGTTACTTCCCGATAACCTTCGTTAAGGCAAGGCTGGCTGTTGCAGGATTGAGTTTCGGTTCGGGAAGGGCAAAAACAACTTTTAGTCTGGATGCCGCCTCCGCAATCTTTGCTGCAAGATCCCCAGCTACTGCAAGTATTGGGCATAGTTCCGGCACAATTGCCTCCGCAGCCATCGGAACAAGTGTCGCCGACGCAAGTGCTGGAAGCGCAAGAACAATTAGAAACGCAAATCGTAACACTATCCGGTGTGGAAGTTCCGTAGGAATTGACGCAAGTGAGGGTGTAAGTGGTCGTCGCGGTTAAATTACCGGATGATACACCGGGGTTGTTGATTTCGGTCCAACCGGAAGGAGTGACAGAGCAAGAATCCGCGTCGGTGGAAGTCCAGGAAATAATGGCGGCGGTATCGTAATCAATGGCAATCGGGTTGTCGGAACCATTGGCCTTGATGTCGACAACGGGGCCGGGAGGAACGCAAGATCGAGATAAGGGAGGCACATCTGAGCAAGTCGTTCCAGGTGTCTGACTCCAGGTGACTTTATTGGAATATTGCATGCCGTTAACACATTCCGACCACCCGCTTACTGCTGAAATATAATTACAAACAGAAGATATAAACCATTGACCATTTGGAACGAATCTTCCTACTGGCCCGCAACAGGGTTCTCCATTATTGCTATTACATGTAGTACATTCTCCTCGACTATTTGTTGTTCTGCAACCTAAATAATTACACGGACAAACATAACTCCAATCTTCCCATCTTAATACTGTTGTAACTCTACCAGTCACAGTAACCGTAGTATTGCCCTGATTATTGCAAGTCCAATATTCATTAACTCTGCAATTTTTCATATTTTTCATATCGGCGTAATTGTCGCCGGGGCACCTCCAGCCACAAGCGAAATAACTATCCGCGGAAGTTTTACTGGGACAAAAAACAACCAAACTCGCAAAGAATAACATTCCTATAAGCTGAAGCTTTATTTTGTGAGAAAAAAGATTTTTCATTTTTTTTAATAAATTTTTTATGCAAAAAATCAACATTCAATTTTTGTTCAAATTATTTTATTGATCAATCCTTTGTATTCTTCTTCCTTCATTACATCTCCCATCTGATGATAAATTCCGACTAACAGAGAATAAAACTTCCTTTCTCCAATTTTTTTATCAGCTTCTATCGCCGAAACATTATTTTTTAATAAATCAAGACCTATTTTAGTTTTTTCAAGGGCTAAATCATATTCTTTTTGCTGATAAAGCGCATCAGCCAATAACTGATACAAATAAGGTTTTTCCGGTAATAACTCGATGGCTTTTTCTGTTTCTTTTTGAGCTTCTGGATATTTATAGTTAGTCAAATAAATGTAAGCTCTTACCCTATATATCTGGGCATTATTTTTATCTAATAATCCAGCGTCATCTATCGCTTTTATAGCTTTTTTAAAATATTCTCCGCCACTCTGTTCTTGTTCATATTCTTTCAATTTAAGGCTTTTCGCGTTATAGGCCAACGCTAATTTTAAATAATTTTCGATATTTGTAGAATTTTCTTTAATTACTTTTTCATAACTATCAATTTCATCACCATTATTAAAAAGATCCAGTGAATAAACTTCTGATAGTTTTTGATTTTTTTCTTTTTCGAGATTACTTATTCCGCTTTCTATAACTTTTTCGCAGGCTTCTTTTATGGCAAGGTTTACGATGTTTTTACAAATATTAATATCCGAACTTTTTACCGCTTGATTATATAATTCACTATCTTCTGCCGGTTTTAAACAACTATTTTTCTTTTCACTATTTTTAATACAGTCACAATATTCAGATGATTTTTTTTCTATGGCAAAGCGATAATTTTCCTCGTCACTTTGAAAACATTTTTGTTCTGCTTGTTGATTTTGTCTAGCAACTTTATTTGTTTCTGTAAACTTTTTAACATAAGAAATACTGAAAAAAACTACCACCAAAGCGGCGAAAACCACCAAAAACCACAGCCGGATATTTTTTTTATTAGTTCCCGGATTAAAAACCGGATTGGGATTGGTTGGTTCCATATTTTTGTTTGTTATTTTTATCTTTTATTAAAAAATTATCTTTACTAAAAACTAATCCCTAAAAGCTATAAGCTAACAGCTAAAAGCTAATCTCTACCACGGCGTTACTTCCCGATAACCTTCGTTAAGGCAAGGCTGGCTGTTGCAGGATTGAGTTTCGGTTCGGGAAGGGCAAAAACAACTTT
>Ga0210051_1004113_pt1 | contig 14288 bp, 16 predicted proteins | sample CryGey092014_all_FD_185464 | JGI IMG/M metagenome (GOLD analysis project Ga0210051, IMG submission 185464) | Groundwater microbial communities from aquifer - Crystal Geyser CG23_combo_of_CG06-09_8/20/14_all (SPAdes) (version 2) | ecosystem: Environmental > Aquatic > Deep subsurface > Groundwater...
TGTGGGCGGGACATGACCAATATTTCGGTGTCACAAAATTTGTGGGCGGGACATGACCAATATTTCGGTGTCACAAAATTTGTGGGCGGGACATGACCAATATTTCGGTGTCACAAAATTTGTGGGCGGGACATGAGGAGGTAATAGAAGCACAATGGAATGGTGCACAGTTAAAGAATTTTTAAGAATTTCTTCCGAATTTGAAAATCTTTCTGCAAGAACAATCCGGAGGATAATAAAACAGGATATTTTTAATTTACCGGTGAAAAAGGTACTGGGCTGTGGCCCCCTTAAAATGTACCTGATTGGGATCAAAGATCCTGTTGCTATAAAGAAGCTTAGAGAACTCAGGGATATAAGGTGGGCAGTTAAAAAGAGCAAGTTAAAGCTTGAAGGCGAAAAGAAGAAAGAGAACTGGGTTAGCATAAGACTTAATGGGGAGAGATCTTTTCTTTTGCCAGGTTATAACAGAGTTCTATCTGACTTTTATGACTATATCAAAGGCCTGTCTGAAGATACTACTATTGTTATTGATAGAATGAAACCTACAGCTACATTTATCAAGGTCAAACGCGAGGTTTATGAAAAGTTAAAACGCATTGCGGAAAACAGCAGATGCAGTATTAAAGAGGTTTTTATAAAACTTCACCAAGATTATAAGCATACAGAACAAGGGGAATGGTGCAGTTTTTCAGAAGAGGTGCTGCCCTGGGTAGTAATTAAAAACAAAAATAATAAAAACGATGGAGGTAAGAAAGATGAAATTTTGTTATCTGAGAACTGAACGTTTAAGGTTAAGCGAGGAAAACGTGTTTGAACCCATAACCGGGAAAGAATATGAAGAGTTGAAAGAGAGCATAAGGGAGTCTGATATCATGGAGCCGCTTATTGTAACTGAGGCGGAAAATAGCATCTATAAGATATACGATGGACAGAACAGGTTTCTTATTGCAAAAGAACTAAGTATACAAGAGGTACCGTGTCTTATTACTGAAAAAGATGCTTTGGCTGCGATTTATGATGTGAATTTATTCAGACGGTTTCTGACTGCCGAGCAAAAAGAAAGCTACAAGAGGCTGAAAGAGGAAGCAAAAAAGAGGATACTTGAGAAGACGATTTCCTCAAGACTTGTTCCAGAACTAGCCGATAGATTCAGACAGGGTCTTATTCCCCAGGGAGTTGCTATGTCCATTGCAAAGTGTAACAGAGAAGAGCAAACAACATTTTTTGATGCCTTTCAATCGGCACATACGGCATATGTAGACGATGATGAGGTAAACAGACTTGAGAAAGAACTGGAAAGGTCTAAAGAAGAAGCCTTGAGGCTCAAAGAGACCCTGTCTGATAGGGAATCCACCGTCAAAGAACTGCGTGAAAGGGAAGATAAAGCAAAGGAACTTCTTAAGGAAAAGCTCAGCCAGCTTGATAAAAACAAGGAAAACGCCGGTAAAGAGGTTCGGAAGGAATACGAAAAAGAGATAAAGGAACTCCAGAAGAATCTACAAGACCTTTCGAAGGTTGTCAAGCAAAAGAATGAGGAAATGGAGGCTGTAAAGGAAGAAAAAGAAAAGGCGGAGAGAATGCAGGACCACAGACAGGCGGAGGTAAATGCTGTTTTAATGAAGATGAGAGAGTACAGAGACACATGCAGAGACTTTCTTAAGAAATATTCAAATCCGAAGATGGTAATAAGCAGATTTGATAATGTGATGGCCGAGCTCAATACCTTGAATAAACATGTAATTCAATTCCAGTGGGACAAAGAAACAGCGGATCTGACTGATAAAAAAGCGAAAGAGATAATAGATAAGGTTAAAGAAGTAGCCAAGAATCTCAGAGAGAATGTTGCCGATGAGGTTATTAACCCATCTGATATAGGGAAATAATATACAGAGAATTTATAGGAAAAACTAAATAGCCTGTAAGTAATATCTCTATAGAGCAGCCCGGGGAATAAGCTATGCGGTTTCCCTCCACCTCCCCGGGCCCTGCCCATAAAAAGAAAAAACACAGAAAAAGAAAGGAGGCAGAGATGCCTGAATTAAAAGGGATAATAACGTCAATCAGGCGTTTTGATAAAGGCAGCAGATTATTGGTTAGTGAAAAACAAGTATATATAGACAGGGCGGTGCCTGACTTCTTTCTGGGTATGTATGTTCTGTTAAAAGGTGAATGGAAGAAATCCCCGAAGTCAGGGAAGTACTTTTTCGCTGATGCCCTGGATGCAGTGGAACCTCCAGTAAAAGAAGATATTGTCATAAGACTCATGGGCCGCAGAGGCGCTATAGATGAGAATATAGAAAGAAACATCAGCATCCTTAAAGCGACTCTTGAGGTACTGGTTGATACAGGCAAAAAGGCGCTGGCGAAGAAGATTGTTACCTTCCCCATAAAGAAGGCACTCAGGATTCAGGAAGACCCTTATATCCTTTATTTTAAAAAGATGATCAGCTTCGAGACAGCGGAAATAATAGCTCAAAAAAGCCTTCTGGATCTGGAAGACCATACTGGAAGGATTAACGCAGCTGTAACAGAGATACTGAAGAGAAGCTATGACGATGGTAAAAACAGCATTCCCCTATCTGTTCTTGAGGATAATCTCAGGGACTTTGGAATTAAAGATATTGACTTCCAGCGCATTAAAAAATCCGCTGCGGTTTTTGACAGCGGTTTTGCTTATATTCCAAAGGTCTACTTTCTCAGAAAAAGGACGCTTGAACTTCTTAACAATAACGCCCCAACGTTAGATTTTCATGTAGATAAACGAATTGAGAGTCTTCTCTCACACAGATATGTAATTCTTACGGGTCCTGCGGGATCAGGGAAAACTACCCTGCTAAAAGAACTTAAATACCTTGGAGGCTTTAATGTTGTCTTAACCGCCCTGACCGGCAAGGCCGCCTCAGTACTCGGGGATAACGCGCAGACTCTTCACAGTCTCTTGGGTTATGGTAACGGCGGTTTTAAGGTTAAGGAATTGCCTCATGACATTATAGTCGTGGATGAAGCGTCTATGCTTGACTGGCATACTGCCTACGCCTTATTTAAGGCCGCAAAAGGACATGTAATCCTTTCAGGGGACCCAGAGCAGCTTGAACCTGTAAGGGGAGGCTCTGTGTTCAAGGAACTGCTTGATGTCTTAGAGGTCGTTGAATTCGATAAGGTATACAGATTCACAAGCGGCAGTCCGAACGTCTCAGTAATCAAGAGAAAAAATATAAGCGAGCTTGTGTCAACTGTTGTAGCGCTGGCGGTTTCGATGAAGAGAAAAAGGGAAGACTTTCAGGTTCTAACGCCCGTTAAGGGGAATATTATAGGGACACACAATTTAAACCATACTCTACAGGAACACTTAAATTATAGCGGACTTCAAATTGATGATAAGTTCCGTGTAGGAGACAGGGTAATCGTAACAAAGAACTGTTACAACAAGGAGGTAACAGCATATAACGGGCAGGTCGGTTATATCACCGATATAGATGACTACAATATATATGTGAAACTCAACAATGGCGTTACCCTTCCCTTCCGCCCGGATGAGATTGAGCTTGCCTATGCCCTGACGGTGCATAAGGCGCAGGGGTCTCAGTGGGATAAGGTGATATTTGTATCCCCTGAGCCTATGTACGGGGACTTCATAGATGAGAGAATGAGGCATACGGGGCTAACCAGAGGTCGGTCGGAAACATTCGTTGTAACGATGCTATGAGGCGCTATCTATTATGAGGTAACCAGGACCTTATCTGTTTTGCTATCGAAACTGATGTAATAATTTAGCAGGTCTCCTGCTATTTCTGTCTTCATTTTGTATCTGAAGTGTTTCAGACTATCGGCGCTGCCGGATTTCTGATAAAGCGTCTTAATGTAGCATCCCCATCTTTTCTGTTTCCCGCAGTGCCGTCTGCATACCTTATACAGCCACTTCTGGAGTCCGCTTTTGAGGGTAAAATATTCTCTGGGTATTTGAAGAACCATTTTATGCCTTATCGCCGCATCAAAGACCCACTGGTTTAACCAGATTTCTGCATGGGCCGAGTTTTCACCGTTGTTATATTTGTAGTAGTAGTTATCAAGCCAGTTGAAGGCCATAACAGCATTTCCCGTTAGGGCCCTGATAGAAGTCCTGACGTTTGTGGTATTAAGGCGTTTTAAGGCGCCTTCAAACTCCCGATAAAAATTCCCTGATACGGTTTTGCCTGTATCAGACAAGTAATCAAAAAGTTTGAAACTAATATGCCTGTCAGGCAGCCTGTCGGACGGACTGTCCTCAATGTCTTTATTGATTTTTGATATAAGCCATATCAAGAAATCAGCGTCCCATATTGTAGCAATGCCATATTTAGAGCCTGTAACGCTGACATAAATATCGTCTTTTTCATAAACAATAGGCTCTCTCCGAATGCCTTTTGACAGGCTGAAAAAAGGATACGTCATGAGGTCAGAAATATCCCTAAAATCGCAGGCATCAATTTCTGAGGCTGACTCAAAAGGTAAAAGGGATTTATCTTCCACAAATAGTATATTACTTTTCCCCACTGCTGGTCTTTACTGTATATCAGAAACTTTTTACTGTATATCAGAAACTTTTTACTGTATATCAGAAACTTTTTACTGTATATCAGAAACTTTTTACCTTGTAAACCCTAGAGCATCAAGCGTTCCCAAAACCTTAACTAGTCTTAACTAGTATTAACTAGTTTAACTATCACAATTTCATCGTTTTTATGAACAATGAAACCATTATCTGATATAAATTGTTCACTTAAGTTCCTTCTCATTAAAGAAAAAATTAATCAAGTCAAGTCAAGCACTGCTTCGGTTTTTGCATTTTGTGGGGATGGATGGTGAATCTTACATTGGTTATTGGTTATCTTTAATTGGGCATTTTGAATTGGTCATTCTTAATTGGGCATTTGGGGATGAATGGGATAGGTTTGGATAGGATAGGTTTTTTTAAAAGGGATAGGTCTTAATGGGATAAGGGGATAGGTCTGGATGGGATAGGTTTTTCTTTTAAAAAGAAACCTTAAGGAAGAATGAACAATTAACTCATAGAAAGGTAAGGGAATTTAACGACAGATTAGTGCAAACTGAAAGGCGGTTTTTCCAACCAACCTTTATTCCATGTTGTGTGTAATGTGAGTTTTTTCACCTATGGGAATGCCTTACTAATTCTTTTTTGTGAGCGATTCCTTCCAGTTCTGGAAATGCTGGACTGTTTGTTGTTCTATGGATACGATTATTGATTTCACTTTTGCTATTTGCTGCGCGCCCAAGTGACTTGAAATTGAAGTGCCTGCAAGCATTCCAATGATTGCCGCGATTATAAGCAATCTAATAAGGTGGAAACCTTTTTCATTACTCACCTTTTTAAAGACGTTAAACATCAAATTTCCTCCTTTAATTTACCGAAGGGATAAATGTGTTTTATTAAAGAAGTAATACTTCTTTAATAAAATGTTACTCAAAGAAAAGAAACTAAAAAAAAAGAAACTAAATCGCCTGCACATTAAACCAGGCAATGATGGAAAGTTCGAGTTCGTTGCAATAAGCGGCTGTCCTCGATGCGGGGGCGCTGTTTTTCGTTATGACAGCGGATACAGCAGGTCATTATCCTTTCTTCATCAGTGTTTTCAGTGCGCGAGGCTTTATGTTCGTGTGGATGGAAGGTTTGAACTATGGGTTAAAAGGTCCGAAGACCTGGGGATTCAAGACCAAGGTCAAAAGAGAAAGGTTGTTAAGAGAAACAAATTTTTATGGTAAAGGTAGGGCATCTTGTGCCGGTAACAATTATTAAGGCGCTTCCCGACTATGATTCATATTTAACAATGATTACGGGTACTGAACTGATGGGGCTGCTTCCCAGAAAATATGCAAATCGAGTCTTTAAGGTCGGGGACAATACCCTCGCTGCAATTTTTCAAATGGAAGGAATCAGAATAACCCTTTCGCAGAGATCGCCCCAGTATATCAGGAAACTCATGGAACTTGTCTTTGCGCCGCTGCTGCAAGAAGGAAAGATTCAGGTTAAAAGAGCTGCGATGGTTTCGGGGAATAAATTCGCAAAGGCAGCCGTTAAGAGTCTTAATGGCGGGGATCCGGTAAAACAATGCCTGCCCTATCTCAAGGCGGCAAAACAGTATACAGATGATACAATCACGCTTGTCAGATATTCAGAGGACATAAGGGAATATATAGCTAACGCCTTGTGTCCTGCGCCCGCCGATAGCATCAGAAAAGTAATATATTATCAGAGCCTTGAAGAGGCGGACGTTTATGTTGACCCTACAGTAGTAGGTAAATTTTTAGGGAAAGGAGGCGCAAACGCAGCAACAGCGGCAAAACTAACAGGCGTAACAATTAATATTAAGGCATTAAGTTTTAAAACGTAAAAAAATAAACCTGAATCAAGTTCAGGGAATAATAGTTGAAAGGAGAAAATATGGAGATTATTGAAGAAAAAAAGCCGGCAGCCGAGCCGGTAGTCGAAAAAGAGGAGATTGCCAATAGGATAATAGAAAGGAAATTAAGGCTTTTAGAGAATCCATCAAGCATGGTGATAGCCCCGAGAACCAGAGAGGGGCATCTAATGACAAAGATACTTTTTGGTTTTGATAAGGCGGTAAATCAGGTCAGGCTGAAGGCAGCCACTTATATCCCGATAAAGGATGTTACCGCCTCTCTAAAGGACGTAGAAAACTTTATATCTCGTTTTGAGGCTGCTGTGAGGTCTCTCGGCGATGATAACTACTCTGGTTATGCGGATAATAACCTTTACCGCGGCAGGGAAAATCCGGAGACAAAAAAGGCCCTTGCCGAGCGTAGAACAACCTATGTCTTTCTTGCAAGGACTGAGGAAGGCAGAGAGATAGCGGTAATGCTAAAGAGATTCGACCCTCTGCTTTTAAAATTCAGGGCCACATGCACGGATTTCACAAAGTCAAAAAAGGTGTTTGACGCTGTTATTGACGCAATAAAAGACTTTAACAGCCTTACAGTGAGCTTATCTTCTCTTGCAAAGGTGCAATACAGGATACCTGAAAGGCTGTCTGCGATCACAAACAATTCGGCTGAAAAACAACCTGAATCGTAAGGGAATTGGTGGGCTGAAGATTGAAGAAGTTAGTATTTATTTTTATCTGCTTACTCCTGGTTCTGCCCCAGATAGCCTTTTGTTTCTGTTTTGAAGAGGCGGGTGAGCGATATGGCATTTCCCCGCAGCTTCTCTGGGGCATAGCAAAGGTCGAATCGAATTTTAACCCCTATGCGGTAAACAGTAATTCCAACGGCACGTACGATTTTGGGGTAATGCAGATTAACTCATCGTGGTACAGGACGCTTGGTAAGGAGCTCTGGGGCCAACTTGGCGATCCTTGTACGAACGTTTATACCGGCGCATGGATTCTCGCTCGGTGTATCCAAAGGCACGGATACACATGGGAGGCCGTAGGATGTTATAACGCATCGTCAAGATGTAAAAAGGTTAGATATGCAAAAAAGGTCTATCAAGAATTGATAAAGGCAGCGGCAGAAAAGTAATACTATTACAGTTATTAAAATGAAATTATTACAAAGTTTAACTCCTAAACAAAGACAGAGGTTAACAGTGGCAGGGGTGCTTGTCGCTATCATTGCCATAGTAGCCGCCCTGTCATTTGGTATTAGTCAATTTAAGTCTAAGCCTCAGCAAAAAGGAGCTGCCGCCCCTTCTAAGAAGATGTCTCTTATGACAGAGAAGGTGGAAAAGGACCTGTGGGTGGCATCGGAAGGTCAGAACATAAAGGCGTTAGAAAAGAGCAACGAGGAGATGAAATCACAGATTGAGCAACTTCAAAAAGGACTTACTGACACAAAAGAAGAGACAAAAAAGACTAAAAAAGTAGAAAAATATCCACCCTTCCCGCCCCCTAAACCGGGTGCGGGTCTTACGGCGCTCCCCTCGCCGCAGGGTCAACAAAACCTGACAAGGGAAATACCCCCTCTTGGACAGCAGCCCAAGCCTCAAAAATATGAGACCCCGGGGTCATCTATAAGAATGTTCAAAGACGAGGTAAAAGAAAGAAGGGGTGAGAAGGCGGAAACTAAAAAGATAAGTCGCGAGCAGGGCGCATGGCTGCCCTCCGGCAGTTTTATGAAGGCGGTGCTGCTGAGCGGTTTAGATGCGCCCACATCAGGCGGTTCTCAGGCAGAGCCGTATCCTGTCTTACTGGGGATTACAGATATAAGCACTCTTCCAAATAGATTCAAAATGAATCTCAAGGAATGCTTTGTCGTAGGCGCGGGATATGGGAACATATCTGACGAGAGGGCATATATCAGGGCGGAAAACCTTTCCTGCGTAAGAAATGACGGCAAGGTAATAGACGTCCCCCTCAAGGGCCATGTTGTAGGGGAAGATGGTAAGTTAGGCATGAGGGGCCGCCTTGTGAGCAAACAGGGCCAGCAGATAGCTATGGCCATATTTGCGGGAACCCTGAGCGGTCTGGGCACTGCCCTGAGACCCCAGCAGCCCATAACGTACCAGGAGTTAACAGGAGGTTCTACAGGCGCTGTTTATCGTCCCCCTGTAAGCGACGTGCTAGAAAGCGCAGCCCTGGGCGGTGTTGGCAGTGCGCTTGATAAGGTTGCAGAGCATTACCTTAAAATGGCGGAGAAACTATTTCCCGTTATTGAGGTTGATGCTGGAAGACATATAGAAATAATAGTCCTGAAGGGTCAGGAACTAAAGATTGCCCTGAGAAAATGATAACAATCATGCTTGACAAGGAGGTTAGCAATCGATGCTAAAAAATAGATGGGATCTTTCTTTATTAGGATTATTTTTTGCTTTTGTATTTTTTATTGCATTTGCCGCAGTTTGCGGGCAGGGTTTTACCGAAGAAAATTCCCAAAAGCATGCGGCGGGCGAGGTGAGTCCAGCAAACATTAAGAGAGTTCTGCCGGACATAACGGTTGACAGCTTCAAGTGGGACGAAAACCTCGGTCTTTACGAGGTGTTTGCTAATGGCGAAATATTTTATATGTCCAGGGATTTAAGACATATTTTAATAGGAAATATAATTGATCTACAGAGCAGAAAAAACCTGACAGCGGAAAGGCTTGGCAGCCTTCGCAGGGTTGACTTTTCCGCCCTCAATAAGAATGATGCAATAAAGATATCCACAGGCAGTCGAGCAATAGCTGTCTTTACGGACCCTGAATGTCCGTTTTGCAAAAGACTTCATAGTGAGCTAAAGAAACTTAAGGACGTAAGTATTTATGTCTTTCTATATCCGCTTGAGGCTATACATCATGATGCAAGGAAAAAATCCATATCAATATGGTGTTCAAAGGACAGGGCAAAGGCGCTTGATGAGCATTTCTCCGGCAAGCCCGCAAGGCTGTCCTCTAAGGAATGTAGTAATCCAGTAGAAAGAAACATCCAGTTTTGCAGGAAACATAATATCAACGGCACCCCAGCCATAATTTTTGGGGACGGCAGGTTAGTCAGCGGATATATGGATGCAGAGAAACTTAACAGCCTTATAGGAAAGGGAGGATCAGTTGAAAAACGCTAAAGCCCTGCTTGCTGCTTTATGCCTTACGCTTGTTGCTTTCGGCCCTATATCCTGCGGAGGTAAATTTACATGTAAAGAGAAGATAGAAGGAGTTAAGTGTGAGTCAATGAGCTCTGTTTATGAAAGTGAAATGCTTGGTATTGGCAAAAGAGTTCCCCAGAAAGACAGTTCTTTAAAATCAGAAACCGTATCGCCATCAGAAGAGGAAGAGACTGTAAAGAGACTTGGTCTTGACGAAAAGAGGCCCGTGAGGGTTCCCCCTAAGATAATCAGGGTGTGGATAGCGCCATGGGAAGATGCGGACGGAGACCTTCATCAACCTGAGTATATATACAGCGAGATAACGGATAAGAGGGGAAGGTGGTCGTTCGGGGAAAAAGAAACTTCTACGTCTCAGCCGTTGCTTGAGCCTGTAGAGGTTGGCGCTGATGAGGAATTAAAGAAAGAGGAAGGGCAAAAAAAGGAAAAACCAAAGACAGAGGGAAAGCCCTTCAAACTCATGGAGAACGTTAAAGAGAAAATAAAAGAATAACCCCTGGTTTCCAGGGCGGCAGGGATAATTACCATAAGTTGGGAAAAAAGGAGGTGTTTCAGTTGAAAAAGTATGCAATAGCAATTGCGACGGTCCTTACCCTATCCCTTACCCTGTTAGGAGTAAGAATGGTTATGGCTGGCACTGGAGGCACTGAGTTCACAGAGATTTATACGATGTTACAGGGATGGACTCAGGGATTTCTCGGTAAGACCATAGCACTCGGATGTTTTCTTACTGGCATGGCTATCGGGATTGTAAGGCAGTCGCTGATGTCCATAGCCCTGGGCGTTGGCGGCGGTATGGCTGTCTATTACACGCCTAACATAATAGACAGCATAGTAACGGCGTTGCTTTAATCGCCTCGTGATAAGGCCGGGGCAGCAGCTTACCCTAAAGCCTCTGTCTTCAGGGGATACAAGGGCGGTAAAAATCCCGGCCTTATGCTTTAAGGGCTAGTTGATTAGTTAATGGGAACAGATCATAAAAAAACAGAGTATTCCGTTACTGTCATGGACTGTAACGGCGAGCAGCTAAACCCTTGCAGACCTGTGAGGGCCAGGATACTGCTTAAGAAAGGAAAGGCGAAGGTTATATCAACCGAGCCTTTCAGGATACGACTCACTCAAGAGAGAAAGGAGGAGAAATAATTGGATTCGGTCAGGGCGGCAAGGATAATGCTGCAAAGACAGCCGCTATCTGAGATACTGCCCTATCTTGCCTATGATAAAGACAAAGGGCTGTATATGCTTGACAGCGGGGTTGGTTTCTGTTTTGAGTGCAGTCCCGTTCAATTCCCAAGGGATGATATAACAAGCAGCATGAGGGGACTTTTTGAGTCCTTTTTTCCCTCTGGCACATCTATACAATTTACGCTTTTCTCCTCGAAGAAGATAAATCCTTTTCTTGACAGCTATGTTCTTGCCCGTGAGAATACGTATGGTGATTCCATATACACAAATCTGGCAAGAAAGAAAAGGGATTTTATCCTTGGCGGAACTGAGAAAAGTCTTTTTAAGGGTTTTGACCTCAAGGTTCGTGATTTTCGCCTGATTGTCTCCGTAGTAGTTCCATGCTTAAGAACGCCCAGCAGCTATCAGAGGTACACCAAAGACGTAGTCCCTCCGATTAAAGAGACGACATTTCAGGCGCTAAATTCAGCATCCTTAAACCCTGTTAACCTTACCCCCGAGAGGCTGATCAACGTACTGGTTGAGGCGCTAAATCCGGGGCATCCTGCTGATAGCACACTGTATTACGATCAAAGGATACCGCTAAAGGATCAATTTATTTATTCGGATACGGAGATACTGGTTGAAAAGCAGTGCCTGAGGATTGACGGTAAATACTGTAAGAGCTTTACGGTGAAACAGTACCCTCAGGAGTGGGATATATCCAGGGGCATAAACTTCTGCGGCGACTTATATGAGAACGTAAGACAGATAGGCGTTCCTTTCTTCCTGAGTTTGAATTGCCAGTATCCCGACGTATCAAAGATAAGACGCGACATTCAGAAGAAGGCAATGATAGCGGGATATCAGGCATTTGGCCCATTGGCGAAATGGTTTCCAAAACTAGGTATGAAGAAAGAAAACTTTGATATGTTCAGCCTCGCCCTTGAAAACGGTGAGATGCCTTTTTATGGATTTTTAAATCTATTTTTCTATGCAGAGAATGCCAAAGAGGCCCATAACGTAGCCGGCATCTGCAATAGTTTGTTTAGATCAATGGGTTTTATACTTCAGGAAGACACCTATATCATGCTTCCTATGTTTATTCAGTCGCTGCCCATGGGTTATGCGACTGACGCCCAAAAGGATCTGCGCAGGAGAAAGACCTTTACAACGGCGAATATCTCGGAATTGATACCCGTCCAGGCTGACTGGAAGGGAACGGGAAGGCCTATTTTGCCGCTGATAAGCAGGAGGGGCCAGATACAGTTTTTTGACATCTTCAGCAACCGCAAAGGGGGATATTCAAGCGTTATCGTTGCAAGCACAGGCGCGGGAAAGTCATTCTTCGTGAACGAACTGATTGTCTCCTATTTAGGCGTGGGCGCAAAGATATGGACCATAGACGTTGGAAGAAGTTATGAGAAGCTCTGCAACTTCTTGGGCGGGGACTTTCTGGTCTTTAGCCCCTCCTCAGGGATATGCGTTAACCCCTTTAGCAGGATTGTGGATATAAATGAAGAGATGCCCATACTCAAGTCAATCCTTGCGCAGATGGTTTCAAGGGAACCCCTTGATAATCTGGGCCTTGTCTATCTTGAAAAGGCTATAAAAAGCAGTTATGCCGCTAAGGGCAACGCTATGACCGTTACTGACGTTGCAGATTATCTGACTGCGGGGGCGGATAAAAGACGGGTGGACCTCGGGAAAAGGCTTTTTCCTTACACGGCATCCGGGGCATATGCCTCATTCTTTGAAGGTGAATGCACTCTTTTGCCAAAACAGAACTTCGTCGTTCTTGAGCTTGAGGAACTCAGGTCCAAGAAAGACCTTCAGGAGGTAGTCTTGCTGGCGCTTATATACCAGATACAGCAGGAAATGATGAACAGGAAACAGAATAAACTCGTCATTATAGATGAGGCGTGGGACCTTCTCACGGGCGGCAACACCACGGCCTTTATGGAAACTGGCTACAGACGCTTTCGTAAATACCATGGCGCATGCGTCTCCATTACCCAGAGCATGAACGACTTCTACCGCATTCCTGCGGGTCAGGCGATTATTGAGAACTCCGACTATATGTTTCTGCTAAGACAGAGGCCAGAAAGCATAGAGGCGATGAAGAAATCGCAGAAGGTTGCGCTTTCCGAGGGACTTTATGAGCTGCTCAAGTCCGTTCATACGGATGCGGGCAATTACTCTGAGATATTCATGTATACGCCTGAAGGAATAACTGTAAGCAGACTCGTGGTTGACAGATTCACGCAGCTGCTTTACACCTCAAAGGCAGAGGAATTTGGAGAGATAAAGAGGTATACGGATCGGGGTATAAGTATTCTAGATGCAATAAATGAGATAATAAAAAAGGAAGAAAAAAGTAATATTAACATATAGTTTACCTCTGGTTTACAGGGCGGTTGGATCATATCCTCAGCAAAAAAAGGTAAAAGATAAAGGTAGGTAAAAGGTAAGATGGCAGCAATTATTCTGGCATTGTTTTTATTGGGCGCTGTTTCAGGCGCGCTTCATCCATCTTTAGTTTATGGGGCGCTGACCGGCCAATCTACGTTTCAGGAATCTTACACGTATCAATCCGACAATGCGTCTTTCAAGGATAGCCCTGCATATCTTTTATGCTCTGCTGTACAGGCTCGCGATATATCCGTATGCCCTGAGCCGACTGCTAAGACGCCTGCGCCGCCCAAACCTATGGCAGTTGTAAAGAAGGCAGTCCCTATAAAGATAGAAATACCGGAGAAAAAGGTAGAGATAAAGGCGGAGAAGGAGATTGTATTTTTCAATTTTGATTCATATCGAATCAGGCCCAAAGAAAAGATGAAGTTAAACAAAATAAAATCGGATAAAGGAGGAGGTGATTACAGGATAACGGGATACACGTGCGATATCGGAACAAAGAAGTATAACGACAGACTGGCCCTGAAAAGGGCAAGGGCTGTCAGGGGTTATCTCGGCGTAAAGGCTGAGGTAGCTGGTAAGGGCAAACGCTGTTATTTAGACCGCAAGGTGAGGTCTAAAAACAGAAGGGTGGAAATAGAGTTTAAAGGAAGTAATGTTGTCGTAGAAAGAAGCAATGTTGTTCCAGGAAAAGGCAATATTATTTCAGAAAAAAGTAATATTACTATAGAGCCTATAGAGCCTATAGAGCCTACCTCTAATTTGTGGAATTAGAGCGATTGAATCACATCATCAAAACACTTCTTATAGAACGATGGGATCGTCTCCCCAAAAAACTTTTAAAAAACTTTAAAGGAGGTAAAAAATGATTAAGCTGCAAAAAACAAAGAACGGAATGCTGAGGCTGGGGCACGGCGCCGTTATGGCGCTGGTATTTGCCCTGGTCATGCTGGTTTTCAAGGGTCCTTCTTATGCAGTGCTGGAGGTGCTGGATACGGCGACATTTAATGCGCCTAATGGATATGTAAACGTTTTTTCCAGTTATAACCCTAATGTTTCCGCGCCCCAGATTCTACCGGATGGAAAGATACTTGTAAGGAGCAATCGTTACTT
>Ga0210051_1004115_pt1 | contig 14284 bp, 8 predicted proteins | sample CryGey092014_all_FD_185464 | JGI IMG/M metagenome (GOLD analysis project Ga0210051, IMG submission 185464) | Groundwater microbial communities from aquifer - Crystal Geyser CG23_combo_of_CG06-09_8/20/14_all (SPAdes) (version 2) | ecosystem: Environmental > Aquatic > Deep subsurface > Groundwater ...
TCAGGGTCTCTAAGAAGTTTCCCGTTATTTTTACTAACCTGTAATATTACCACCACCATACCATCTTCTGATAAAACTTGTCTATCTCTTAAGACTACATTACCTATATCTCCTACTCCGAGGCCATCTACTAAAGTATAGCCGACAGAGATTTTTTTCTTATTGATGATTGCTCTTCCATCCTTTATTTCCAATACTTCGCCATTATCCATAATAAAAATATTTTCTTGAGGAATACCAATATCTGTTGCCAGTTTCGCATGTCTTACTAACATGTGGTGTTCTCCATGAATAGGAATAAAATATTTTGGTCTTAGAAGTGAGAGCATGAGTTTTAAATCTTCTTGTCTTCCATGTCCTCCAGTGTGAACATCTAACACTTTCTTATAGACGACATGAGCTCCTTCTCTAAAAAGATTATCCATAACAGTATGGATCGATCTCTCGTTACCAGGAATAGCTGAAGAAGAGAGAATTACTGTGTCTCCTGGTTTGATTTTGATATCTCTGTGCTCGCCACGACTCATACGTGATAAGGCAGAAGAATATTCGCCTTGGCTTCCTGTAGCAATAATAGTTAACTTTTCGTCAGGAGTGGAGTTTGCTTTTTTAAGAGGTATAATCCACTCAGAAGGAATTTTAAGATAACCTAGTTCTTTAGCGGTAGCAACTGTTTTTTCCATAGAAAGTCCTGAAAATGCTATTTTCCTTCCATGACTAATGCTAACATTAATTACTTGTTGAATTCTTGAAATAAGACTTGAGAAAGTAGCTACAATTACTCTTCCTTTCGTATCATCAAGAATGTCGTCAATATGATCTTCTATTTCTTTTTCTGGGATGGCGTATCCTTGATCTTCAGCATTAGTGCTGTCAGAAAAAGCAGCTATAACATTTCTTGATGAAAGCTCTGCTATTTTGGCAAAGTCAGTTGGCTTTTGGTCTTGAGGGGTATGATCGAATTTAAAATCTCCGGTATGGACTAAAAGACCTTCAGGACAAGTGACAGCAACTCCCACACCATCTGGAATATTGTGATTTACCCTGAAAAATTCTACTGAAAATACTCCGAATTGTAATTTGTCTTTGGGATCAAATTCATAAATATCAACTTTGTTTATTTTTTTAAATTCCGAAAGCCTTTCTTTGATAAGACCGCAAGTAAGTTTGGTACCAAAAATAGGGGGATAGCCTATTCTGTTGATAATGTAAGGAATACCCCCAGTGTGATCTAGATGGCCATGAGTGATGATAATTGCTTTGATTTTCTTCTGATTTTCTTGAAGATATTTAATATTAGGAATTACATAATCTATTCCCAGCATTTCCTCGGAGGGAAACATGAACCCCATATCAATAATGATTATGTCTTGATCATATTCAATAAGCATCATATTTTTTCCAATCTCTTCAAGGCCGCCCAGGGGAATAATTTTTAATTTTTGCTCCAATAAATTTGGCATGTAATTTAAGTGTTAAAGTTAAAATAGTTTTATGATAAAGGCTTTTTATTAAATATGCCGAAGAAGGGATTTGAACCCTTAAATCCCAAAGGGAAATACGCACCTGAAGCGTATGTGTTTACCAATTTCACCACTTCGGCAACAAATTTAAAATTCAAAAGATTTTAACTCCAGATTTCATAGAACAGAAAAACTAAACCCTGTTTTAAGATAAGGTTTTATGGGAGTTATGAAAACAAAAAAGAAGAAAGTTCTAAACAATATATTATAGCTTATTTTAGCGATTATGTCAAAGATATTAGGGATTAGGTTATAGGTGGTAGGGGGTAGGAACAGGAGTTTTATAACACTTTGGACTTGCGGGATCCTTCTCCGCCGCGGGCGGATCAGGATGACATAGCGTTTTTAGTCATTGGTCATTCAGTCATTGGGATTTAATTTGTCATTAGACATTCTTAATTAGAAATTTGCAGCTTTTGGTACTTTAGAGATTCTAAATTTATAGATGTCTAGTAATCAATTTTCTATTTTTATTCTTCTTGTCTTCATATACCACTTCTCAATATCATTAAACCTTTCTGCAGAAGTGGATGCTTTATCAATTTCAATTCCTTTTACCCTCTCACTTGCTCCATAAAGATGAATGGGAGAATAAAGAAAGACTACTGGTACTTCTTTTGCTATTTCTGTTTGAAACTCTTTATAAAATTCTATCCTTTTCTTGTTATTTATTTCTTTTCTTGCTTGTTCTAATGTTTTGTCAATTGATTCTTTTCCTAGGAAAGTAAGGTTTAATCCTGGATCTTCTCTCTGGGTAGAATGCCAAAAGGCATAAGGATCAGGATCTCCTCCTAAAACTTCTCCATAAAGTAGTGCTTCATAATCTCTCGGTTTTATAAAATCTTGTTGTACTGTAGCTATATTTTCTGTAATAATAATGGTTTTTATCCCTACCTCTTGCCACATTTTTGTAAGTTCTTCTGAGATTTTGACATATTCTGGCCAGTCAGTGGTGATAAGAGTAATCTCTAGTTCTTTTCCGCCTTTTTCACGAATACCATTTTTGTCACTATCTTTCCAACCAGCTTTTTCCAAAAGAGCCCTTGCTTTTTCTTGATTGAATTCAAAATTACCTGCATCTTTATAGTATCCTAGCATCCAAGGAAGAATTGGGGAATGAACAGGAACACCAAGACCAAACAGAGCATCTTCTATAATTTGATCTTTGTTAGTAGCATGGTTTAATGCAAGTCTTATGTTTGTATCTTTAAGAGGACTTTCGTCTGTGGGATTAAAGAAAACAGCATAGTATCTCGGAAGTTGTATGTTGTATGTTTTGAGATTTTGATTAGCTATTAAGATGTCCTCTTTATCTTGGGGTAGAATGCGCGAAATTCCCAAAATCTCTTTTTTCTTGAATTCTTGATTTAATTCCTCTTGAGTTTTAAAGAAGAAGAATGTTACCTTAGAAAGGTAAGGTTTATTACCAAAATAATTATCAAATTGCTCTAAAGTATAAGACTTAATTTTTCCTTCCTTATCTTTTTTAAGTTCTTTAAATTGGAAAGGACCTGATCCAATGGGCTTTGTATTAAAATCAGATAAAGAGGCATCGGTTGGTTTGATAATAGACCAAATATGCGCTGGCAGAATTCCGACAGTTAAATTAGAGAGAAAAGGCGCAAAGGGCTCTTTTAAAGTAAACTTAATAGTATAATTATCGAGAGCATCACAACTAGTATTTTTGAAACTTAGATATAAAGGAGATTTATAGCTTGGGTTTTGAATTGCTTGTGTTGTAAATAGTACATCTTTTGCAGTAAGTTCATTACCATCATGCCACTTTACTCCTTTTTTTAAATAAATTGTGTATTCCTTACCATCTTTAGATATGTCATATTTTTCAGCGAGTTCAGGGACGAGCTCCATTTTGCTATTAAATTTAAAAAGACTAGCAAAGGTAAGCTTAGTAATACTCATATCAGCTTCACTAGTATGACAGAGGATAGGATTTATATATTTTGGTTCACCTACTATTCCTTCAGTATATTCTCCTCCAAAGGCGGGTACCTCTTGAGTCTTGTTTTTATAATATTGCCACCCAAAACCTAAAACTCCTGTCAAAAGGATTGCGAACAACACAAAAACCACTTTTCTTTCTTTTAAAGAAAGCATTTTTGGTATAAATCCCAGTTTGGCAAATATAGATCTTGCTTTTGAAGGTTTTTCTTTTGGTTTTATTTTTTCTTGTTGTGAGTTTTCTTTTTCTAGCAAAGAGTTCTTAGGAGGAGGCTCTTCTTTTTGCAATAAATTTTTTTTGAACAAGGAAAGAAAATTATTATCACTCACTGGTGTTTGTTAATCAATAAGAAGAGTATTTGCAAGCGCAGTACCTAAAAAAGCAATAGATAGAATAATAGTAAAGATAAAAAGCATTTTCTCAAAACCTCTTTTTGTACTAAATACATTGCCTTCGCCGCCAAATGCCATACCTAAGCCCCCTTCTCTATTTTGCAAGAGAATAACAATAACTAAGATTACAGAGATCACTATTTGAGCTATTTTAAGCGTTTTTTCCATTTTTATTTGTAGTTAAGGAAAATAACACGCAACTTTCTACAGTTAGTGGGATATTAGTATAAATGGGCGAGAAAGTCAATTTTGTTAGGGAATTAGAGGGAATCGGGAATTATAGGAATATCAATATCGCTATCGCTATCGCTGTAGGAACACGCCATGGTGCGTTCCTTTAAAAAACACCTATTATAGGAACGCATTGTAGTAGAGACGCGATTAATTGCGTCTCTACAAACTCTACAAACATTGGCCGACTAAAGTCGTTCTTGCTGGTGAGGAGACGTTGTGCGGTGCAACGTCTCTACAATGGGCACGCTGCTGCGTGTCTCTACATATATTCTTCAGCCATAGGCTGATCCGCCGTGGCGGAAAATTCCAAATTCCAAATTCTTCCCTGATTCCTAATTCGTGATTCATAATTCCTTCATTTTTTCTTATCCTTTTTTACCCTTTTCTCTGCTTTTTTATAGATTGTTTTTTGTAGATCGAAAACAGAATAACCATGTTTTGGCATTTTCGGCTTTTCTTCTTTTTCTAGGTCTTTTTGCATTTCTTCAAAGTCTTTCTCTGAAGGTCTTTTATTTTTTGACATAAGGAGATTGACGAAAAGTAATACGAGTCCGCCCTGGGCGGACCGGGTGGGAACTACTAGGTAACTAGGCTACTAGGAAACGTCATTCCCGCACAGGCGGGAATCCATCTGGAGTCCTATTTATGCGCTAGATATAGATTCCTGCTGGAGTTTACCCCGTAATCAGTACAGGGCAGGAATGACATGTTATAATTCGTAATTCCAAATCGTTGGTCATTTAAGTCATTGGGATTTGATTAGAAATTCTTAATTAGAAATTAGACATTTGCAGCCTGTAGTTATGGCTAAACCTTAATTTTCTAACTCCTAATCTCTTTTTCCCTTAATTTCTTGTGATATGCAATCGCAAACCTATGCGCTTCGTCCCTTATTCTTTGGACAAGAAATAAACTTTGAGAATTCTTAGGGAGTAAAATTGGTTTTGATTTCTTTGGCACGAAAACTTCTTCTTTTTTCTTGGCAAGAGAAATGATAGGAATATTAATGTCTATTTTTTGAGAATCTTTTATTTCTTTTAAAACACTTAACGCAGTATTAAGCTGTCCTTTTCCGCCATCAACGATTATTAAATCTGGTGTGGGCCAAGAGTCTTTTCTGTTTGCTTTTAATCTTGCAAATCTTCGGGTAAATATCTCTTTTATCATAGCATAATCATTGGGTAATTTAATAGTTTTAATTTTAAATCTCCGATACTCAGACTTATTAGTTTTACCATTAGAAAAAACTATCATTGATCCTGTTGCGGCTTTTCCTGAAATATTAGAGACGTCATAGCATTCTATTCTTCTTGGAATTTTTGCGAGGTATAATGCTTTCTTAAGCTTTATCAAGGTTTTAATTGACTCTTCTTTTTCTTTAAATTTAGCTTCTAAATATTGCTCAGCGTTTTTCAAGGCGAGTTTAATAAGCTTTCTTTTTCTACCTCGTTTGGGAATTATAATCTTTACTTTTTTGAACCTAGATCCTGGTTCTTTTAATTTTTCAGATAATAATTTTTCAATTAACTTTTGATCGTCGATTTCTTCTGATAAGATGATTTCTTTAGGAACAAGAATTTGCGGCTTTTGATAATATTGTTTAGCAAACGAAGTTAAGAGTTCTTTTGTGTTTACCCTTTGGATATGTCCTAATTCAAAATTGTCTTTTTTAATAAGTTTACCCTCACGAATAGAGAAGAAAGTAATTACCGCCAGATAACGTTTTTTACAAACTGCTAGGATATCTTGATTTACGTTTTCTGCTGATATTACTTTTTGCTTTTCAGAAGAGAATTTAATTTTCTCAATTTGATCCCTTAAAGTGGCTGCTTTTTCAAAGTTATGAAACTTAGCCTCTTTCTTCATTTGCTCTGTTAAGTTTTTTACTAAACTTTCAGTTTTCCCTTCTAAAAACGAAATAATATTCTTAACTACCTTTTGGTAATCTTGTTCTGAGATTTTAGCGGTACATGGCGCAGGACAAAGCTTAATATGATAAAAAAGACATTCTCTTTTAGGAAGCTTCCCGCAAGTTCTAAAAGGAAAGATTTTATGTAAAGTTTTCAAAGTATTTCTTAAGTTTTCTGCTGAAGTAAAAGGTCCAAAGTATTTATCTTGTTTTTTGCCAGTGTTTTTTCCGGTTCTTCGTGTAAAATACACTCTGGGAAATTTCTCAGAAGTGGTGATTTTTACAAAAGGGTAAGATTTATCATCTTTTAGAGTTACATTAAATTTAGGTCTATATTCTTTTATTAAATTAGATTCTAAAACTAAAGCCTCAATTTCTGAATCAGAAATTGTGTAATCTAAGTTGTAGATGTTTTGCAGTAAATATTTGGTTTTAGGAGAGCTTTCGTGTGTTTTTTGAAAATAGGATTTTACTCGTTTTTTTATGTTTTTAGCTTTTCCGACATAGATAACCTTCCCGAATTTGTTTTTAAACATGTACACTCCAGGAGAATTTGGTAAATTCTTCAATTTTTTCTGGATTTTAAGAATCATAGGTATATTGTAGCAGAGATTTGTATTGTTTCAATTAAAGTAAATGCGAATGATGCGAATGTTGTGCGAATCGGTCACGAGTATCTGCACGAATGTAAGTGAATCAGGAATTATGAATCATGAATTATAATTAGGAATTAGGAGGTTAGGAAGTTAGGAATTAGTCTGTAGAACTAGTTCTCCTAGCTCCTATAACCTACAACCTAAATCATTTTTAATTTTGCATTTTGGACTTTTAATTTAATCCACTAGCCCCTAGTCCCTAATTAACTTTTTCAACAATTGATCCTTCTTAAATTTTTTCGTATAATTAGTAAACGTCTTTTATATTCAAGAATTTTTTTATGGACAAAATAACTATTCGTGGTGCAAGAGAGCATAATCTTAAAAATATCAATGTCGAGATTCCTAGGAATAAATTTGTGGTGATAACCGGTGTTTCAGGATCAGGAAAGTCTTCTCTTGCTTTTGATACTATATATGCTGAAGGGCAAAGAAGATATATTGAGAGTCTTTCAGCATACGCAAGACAGTTTTTGGGTTTAAAAGAAAAACCAGATGTTGATCAGATTACAGGGCTTTCTCCTGCGATTTCCATTGATCAGAGATCAGTATCCAAAAACCCTCGTTCAACAGTAGGAACAGCAACAGAAATTTATGATTATTTAAGGCTTTTATATGCCAGAATTGGTATTCCTCATTGCCCGAAGTGTGGTAGAGAAGTAAAAGCACAAACCATCACCCAAATTACCAATACTATTTTATCACTTCCCGATAAAACAAAGATTATAGTCTTAGCGCCACTTGTAAAAGATAGAAAAGGAGAACACAAGGGTGTTTTTGAAGATATTAAAAAAGCAGGGTATGTAAGAGTAAGAGTGGATGGGATTGTTTTAGAACTTGACGAAGCGCAGGATTTGAGCCTTGCAAAATATAAAAAACATAATATTGAGGTAGTAATTGATAGATTGGTTATTAAAAAAGAGGGTAAAAGTAAAGAAGGGAAGAGTGTTGTTAACGAGAGAAAAACAAGACTTGTTGACTCTTTAGAAACTGCGTTAGATCTAGGAAATGGAATTATTTATGTTAATTTACTAGGTAAAAATGAAGATTTAGTTTTTTCGGAACATTTTGCTTGTGACCATTGCGGGGTTAGCTTTCCAGAGATGGAGCCTCGTACTTTTAGTTTTAATTCACCTCATGGCGCTTGTCCTGTCTGTACTGGTCTTGGCATAAAGCTAGAAATTGATCCCGATTTGATTGTTAATAAAAATTTGAGTATTGCTGAGGGGGCAGTAAAACCTTGGGCAAGATCAAACGTAAGAAGTACTTGGTATGGAAGAATGATGGAAGCTGTGGCAGAAGAATATGGTTTTTCTATAAATACCCCGGTAAAAAGAATTCCCAAAGAAAAATTCAATAAGATTCTTTATGGGACAGAAGGCGATGAGATTACTGTAGACTATTCTTTGGAAAGAAGGAAAGGAGTCTTTCATACTTCTTTTGAGGGGGTAATCCCCAACCTTGAAAGGCGTTACAGAGAAACAGATTCAGATTATATTCAAAAAGATATAGAAAGATATATGAGGGTAAGGAAATGCCCTGTCTGTAAAGGAAAAAGGCTGAAGCCAGAGGCTTTAGCAGTAAAAGTAGGGGAAGAATCAATTGATAAGATAACTTGTTTAAGTATTGAAAAAGCAGAAAAATTTTTTAATAAATTAGATAAAGCTCTTTCGGAAAAAGAAAGGGTGATTGGAAAACAAATCTTGAAAGAAATAAAAAATAGACTTAAATTTCTTTTAAACGTTGGTCTTTCTTATATTACATTAGATAGAGCAACTTCCACTCTGGCAGGAGGAGAAGCGCAAAGAATAAGACTTGCAACCCAAATAGGATCAGGCTTAACCGGAGTAGTTTATATCTTAGATGAGCCAACAATCGGCCTTCATCAGAGAGATAATGATAGACTTATTAGTACCCTAAAGAATCTTAGAGACTTAGGAAATACAGTCGTTGTAGTAGAACATGATGAAGCGACGATTAATTCTGCAGATTATGTTATTGACATTGGGCCAGGTGCAGGGAAGGACGGGGGAGAAATAATTGCAGAAGGAAGCCCTAAGGAGATTAAAAAAGCTAGCAATTCTTTAACAGGCCAGTATTTATCAGGAAAAAAAAGAATTGAATTAATTAAGAAAAGAAAGAAAAAATCAAAAAAATATTTGGAAGTAAAAGGCGCAAGAGAGCATAACCTAAAAAATATTAATGTCAAGATCCCTCTGAATAAATTTGTGGTAATAACTGGTGTTTCAGGATCAGGAAAATCTTCTCTTATGAATGATATTATTGCCAAAAAACTTGCTAGTAAATTCTATCGTTCTTTTGAAGAACCAGGAAAGCATGATAAAATCATAGGGGTAAAAAATTTGGATAAAGTTATTTTAATAGATCAATCTCCCATTGGAAGAACTCCTCGCTCCAATCCTGCAACCTATACTGGAATATTTACTTATATTCGCGATCTATTTTCTCAAACTCCTGAAGCAAAAATGAGAGGATACAAGCCTGGTAGATTTTCTTTTAATGTTAAAGGTGGAAGGTGTGAGGCATGCCGAGGAGATGGAATTATCAAGATAGAAATGCAGTTTCTACCCGATGTTTATGTTGATTGCGAGGAGTGTAATGGGACAAGATATAATAGAGAAACTTTAGAAATTCATTATAAAGAAAAAAATACTGCTGAAGTTTTAGAAATGACAGTTGATGAAGCTCTCGGTTTTTTTACTAATATTCCTGCTTTAAAAAGAAAGCTTGGGGTATTATCAAAAGTTGGCTTAGGTTACATCCAGCTTGGCCAGCCTGCAACAACTTTATCTGGAGGAGAGGCGCAAAGAATCAAACTTGCAGCAGAGCTTTCTAAAGTCGCAACAGGAAATACACTTTATATTTTGGACGAACCCACAACCGGATTACATTTTGACGATGTAGCAAGATTATTAAAAGTTTTAAATACCTTAGTTGATAAAGGCAACACTGTCCTAATAATTGAGCATAATATGGATGTTATTAAAAATGCTGATTGGATTATTGATTTAGGACTTGAAGGCGGAGAAAAGGGAGGAGAAATTGTTGCTGAAGGTACGCCAGAGGATATTGTTAAGGTTAAGAGAAGTTATACAGGACAGTATTTGAGGAGGTATTTATCAGGCACTAGGGACTAGTGAATTAAATTAAAAGTCCAAAATGCAAAATTAAAAATGATTTAGGTTGTAGGTTATAGGAGCTAGGAGAACTAGTTCTACAGACTAATTCCTAACTTCCTAACCTCCTAATTCCTAATTATAATTCGTGATTCATAATTTCTGATTCCTTGTTTAGTCATTTGCAACTTCTTGTATTTAGCACTCCTCCTAATAGGTAAATCATAGGTAAATCTTATACTCGTTTACAACAAATTTTATTTAACATGTCTCTATGACTTCTTTAGAATACCAAATTCTAGCAACTGTTGTGTACTACGACATGTTCGACTATCCGCTTTCTCTTTTAGATATTTATACAAAGTTGATCTCAAAGCAAGCACTCAAGGAGTTTCTACCCGATTTTAAATTTAGTGGTCCAGAAGTTTATAGTACAAGGCCTGTAGATATTTTGGAAGCATTGGAATCTTCCAATTTAAAAAGATATATATCGTCAAAAAATGGATTTTATTTTTTAAAGGAAAGGAAGAATTTAGTGAAGAAGAGGATTGGAAGGAATAAGATAAGTATTAAAAAGTGGAAGAAGTTAAAGAGATTAGTGAAGCTGTTTAGCCTTAACCCTTTTATCAAAGCGATAAATACTACAGGGTCCCTGGTTTTAGATAATGCTAAAAAAACTTCTGATCTTGATGTTTTTATTATAACTCAAAGAAATCATGTTTGGTCAGCAAGGAGTCTCCTTATATTGCTTGTGTATTTGCTAGGACTTAAGCGTCATGAAGGAAAAAATGTGAACAATACAGACAAGATCTGCCCAGGGCATTTTGTTACTAAGGACAACCTAAAAATTCCAAGGGAAAACCTTGCGCTAGCTTATTGGTTTTCTAGTATTATTCCCGTCTTTGATCCAGAAAACTTGTTTCAAAAATATACGATAAAAAACCGTTGGGTGAAAAAGTATTTAGCACATCCACTTTTCCCAAAAAATAATCTTCATCAGATAAAATGCGGCCCAATTTTTAGAATGCTAAGGTCAATAAATATTATTCTTCTTGATAATGCTTTTGGTGATGCTTTAGAGAGTTTGGTAAGAAAATTTTTAACCCCAACTCAATTTAAGAAGGCATGGAGGGTTGTAGATAAGAAAGAAAAAGATAAAGTTTGGGTTAATATTTCTAAAAATCAGATAGTGCTTCATACTCATGCTAAAGACGTGAGTATTCTAGATAATTTTAGTAAACGTCTTAGAAAATATGTTCAAAGTTAAATTAAAAAAATTTATTAAGAGGGCTTGTCCCCTTATTTTTTATCTGTTTATTGCTTGTATTCCTATCCAAACTGTTAAGGTTTTTAAAGATGCTAAGTTAAATGGTAATACATGGGAGTACGGCAAGATGATGATTTATGGTACTGATATTCTTATTTTTCTTTTAATTATCTTCTTTACTTTGGAAATTTGGCTTTTAAAGAAGAAAAGAGGACAAGTATTAGAAAATATTAAAAAAACTTCCTTTCTGTGGTTCTTTGTAGTTTTGAGCTTTGTTTTTATTTTTTTGGCTATTGAAAAAGAACTTGCCTTATATAACAGCATTAAAATTTTAGAATTTGCTTTATTATTCCTTTTTATAGTTAGCCATAAAATCTCTTTTAAAAGGCTCTCTTTTTCTTTATTTTTTGGCGTGCTTTTTGAAATTGTTTTTAGTTTTTGGCAATTTTTTAACCAATATTCTCCTGCTATTAAGCTTTTAGGCATGAGTGTGTATCATCCTTATATTCCAGGCAGGGCAACAATACTGGTAGCAAACCGTTTATATTTAAGAACTTATGGTACCATGCCCCACCCGAATGTATTGGGAGGATACTTGGTAATAGTTTTATTTTTTCTTTTAGCTTTGCTTTTCTCTCTTTTTAATCAAAAAAAGCCTAACGTTCTTGCAAGACTTTTCCTTTCTATTATTTATTTTTTGGCTCTTTTTAATTTATTTATAACCTTTTCCCGAGCAGTTCTAGGGGTTTTTTTAATGGGCCTTTTCGTATTTTTCTTTTGGTTGTATAAGAAGAAGCCGGGGTTTTCTTCGTTTGCTCGCCAGATTTTCGTCATGAGTCTGCTTTTAATTTCCCTTTTTATCTTCCTTTTTTCAGGACTATTTTTTGCAAGATTTGATTCTTCTTCTGCTCAATATCAAAGCTCTAATATTGAAAGAGGAGAGGGGTACAATATTGCAATAGAGCTTTTTGAGAAAAGGGGACTAACTGGAGTAGGAGCAGGGAATTTCACTTTAGCACATTATAAACTAATAAATGATACCCTTGATGCTTGGGTTTATCAGCCAGCGCATAATATTTACCTTTTGGTCTTAGTAGAACATGGGATTTTAGCTAGTGTTTTTTTTGGAATATTCTTGGTGCGGATTTTGATAAGGTTTTTTAAGAAGATAAAGAGCAAGTTGTTGGAGAGCGAGTGGTTTGTAGCAGTAGGCCTAAGCCTTGTTGCAGTTTTACTTATTAGCCTTGTTGATCATTATTTCTGGACTTTGCAGCCAGGGAGAATTTTGTTTTGGGTTGTTTTGGGACTTATGTGGAGGTTTGGTATAATGAAGAAATAATAGAAGGCGCGATTCGCGAATCGCGCCTTCAGAGTGTGGCCCCTTGACACCATTTCAAAAAAACTTATAATGAAATTAGCAGACTAACATTGTGAGTGCTAATTTCTTTTTTAACCTTAGAATTTTTTTAACTTCAAGAAAGGGGGTGCGTAGTATGAAAACCAATGTTAAACCTTTAGCTGATAAAGTTTTGATTCGACCAATTCAAGAAGATGAAACGACAAAGTCGGGAATTGTGCTTCCTGATACTGCTGAAAAAGAAAAACCAGAAAAAGGTGAAGTTGTTGCAGTAGGTTCAGGAAAGATTTTAGAGAATGGCAAGATTCAAAAACCAGAAGTAAAAAAGGGAGATAAAGTTTTATTTACAAAATATAGTCCCAGTGAAATAAAAGTTGATGGTGAAGAGCTTCTAATTCTTTCTGAATCTGATATTCTGGCAGTTATTAAGTAGATTTTTGTAGTGACTTTAAACCTTTGATTATTTTTTATTCTTAATATTATTAGTAGCTTCTATCTTAAAAAGACACAAAAGATTTTTAAGATAGACTAGTCGCTAGTATCTAAAAATATGCCTAAACAAATAAAATTTAATGAAAAAGCACGGCAAGCACTCCTTAAGGGAGTAGATAAACTTGCTGATGCTGTTAAGATAACACTTGGTCCCAAAGGCCGAAACGTTGTTCTTGACAAAGGCTATGGCTCACCAAGTATTACTAACGATGGTGTGACCATTGCTAAGGAAATTGAACTGAAAGATAAATTTGAAAATATTGGCGCAGAACTTGTCAAAGAGGTTGCCACAAAAACTAATGATATAGCAGGAGATGGAACTACTACCGCAACTTTACTTGCACAAAACATGATTCGTGAAGGGGTAAAAAATATCACAGCAGGTGCAAATCCTATAGGTGTTAAGAAAGGTATGGAAAAAGGCGTAAAGCTGGTAGTGAAGGAATTGAAAAGGATGTCTCATCTTATTAAGGCTAAAAAAGAGAAAGCTCAGGTTGCAACGATCTCGGCTCAGGATGAGGAGATTGGAGAGCTTATTTCCGAAGTTATGGAAGAAGTTGGAGATGATGGTGTGATTACTGTAGAAGAATCCCAGAGCTTTGGTCTTGAAAAAGAAGTGGTAAGAGGGATGCAGTTTGACCAAGGATATGTTTCACCTTATATGGTTACCAATGCTGATAAAATGGAAGCAGAATTAGAAAATCCATATATTCTGATTACCGATAAGAAGATTTCTTCTCTCCAAGAATTCTTGCCAATTTTAGAAAAAATCGCTCAATCAGGCAAAAAAGATATTGTAATAATCGGAGAAGAAATTGAAGGCGAGGCACTTGCAACTTTAGTTGTCAACAAAATCCGAGGAACATTTAATGCACTTGCAGTTAAAGCACCAGGATTTGGAGATAGGAGAAAAGAGATGCTCGCCGATATCGCAGTTCTTACCGGTGGGCAAGTAATCTCTGAAGATCTTGGTATTAAACTTGAAAATGTAGAAATAAATATGCTTGGTAGAGCATCAAGAGTAATTTCCACAAAAGACAATACTACTATTGTTGGCGGTAAAGGCAAGAAGAGGGATATTGATAGTAGAATTGCCCAAATTAGAATGCAGTATGAAAATGAAACTTCTGATTTTGATAAAGAAAAGCTTCAAGAGCGTCTTGGAAAGCTTTCTGGTGGAGTTGCGGTAATAAAGGTAGGTGCTGCAACAGAGACCGAGCAAAAAGAAAGACAACATAGAGTAGAGGATGCTCTATCTGCAACCAAAGCTGCGGTTGAAGAAGGTGTAGTAGTGGGTGGTGGAGTTGCTTTAGTAAGGGCGCTAAAAGTACTTGATAGTGTCAAGACTAAAAACACC
>Ga0210051_1004123_pt1 | contig 14263 bp, 10 predicted proteins | sample CryGey092014_all_FD_185464 | JGI IMG/M metagenome (GOLD analysis project Ga0210051, IMG submission 185464) | Groundwater microbial communities from aquifer - Crystal Geyser CG23_combo_of_CG06-09_8/20/14_all (SPAdes) (version 2) | ecosystem: Environmental > Aquatic > Deep subsurface > Groundwater...
CCGGATCCAGAAACCCAATAGTGTTTATCAAATCCCGCGAGATCACTGCGGCAAAGAAGGTGATCATTCCCCACATAATCCGAAATTGGCCATGGAAGAGCTCCTCTAACTTCCTCCCATACTGGGCGACAGAACGGAAATTTGGCTTTCCGATCTCAACTGGGGGTGCTTTATCAAATCCCGGCAGATTCTTCCTCAGATTATCAATACCCTGCCATTGGTGGGGCGAGGAAGAAACCGCTCCAACGATCCCGACATCCGGTTCTTTTTCGAAGACAGCAAGCATATTATCCAACCAGCGAGGGGCAACAATCGTATCGTTGTTTAAAAGGACAATATACTTCCCCTCTGCTTGCTGAAATCCCAATCGGTTACCACCGATGAAGCCTGCATTTCTGTCATTAAAGATCATTTTTTGCAATTGGGGAAAAGAGTGTTTTTTTAGCCAAGCAAGAACTTTATTCTTCGAAGATTTTGAAGAATTGTTGTCCACCCAAATTACCTCATCCTCTTTGGAGATTGTTCGACGGAGACTGTCAAAACAACCGATCGTAAACTCCTCATTTCCGTAGGTCACAACGATAATTGAGGCGCGTTTTTGGTACTTTTGTGGCGTGGCGGCCGGAACAACCCTTCTTCTCCATCTTCTTATCCGCAATCGCCGCCAATTATCACGATAGGAACGGAGCACTACCCGCATTGGGGACGGAAGTTTTTGGAAAATTTTTTTGGCAATCTTTAAGAAATAAGCCATCTAATAGAGAACTTCTCCTATTACAAACTGAGATAGCCAATCATTACTGATCGATAACACCTTATCCCAACGAAACCCTAAGTCCGCGAACGTTTCTCGGCTAGCGATTGGACGGAGTTTGCCTTCGCTGACAACGTAAACTGTCGCAGTAGAACCCCTAAGCAGAGTGCCATCACCGTAAAGTAGCGGTGAACTCTCTGGATAATTAGCAAAAAATTTCCCTGTAACCAGCACATCTTCCCACTCAAATCCAAAGGAGAGAAATGCGGCGCGGCTTGTAATCAAACGGCGCTTCCCGTTCTCAAGATAATAAACTGCAGCGGAAGTTGATGATCGGCGCATCAACGTCCCATCCGGATGCTTGAGAGAAGAAATCGAATCACCTGCAGGATATTTTCCTAACTCTGCATCAGAAAGTAGGATAATGTTCTCCCATTTGTAACCCAACCCTTCAAAGATCGCCCGCGAGGCAAAACCACGACGCTTTCCTCTTTCCAGAACATAAACCGTCCTCGCCGAACCCTTAAGGAGCGTCCCGTCCGGATAACCAATTTGACTATCCTGGGGATAGGTACCAACCGTGTAAGGAGAAACGCTTGCCACCTTCCCCCAATCACCGTAGCGCTCGAGGAAGACAGAGCGGTTAGGGACAAGCCGCCTTACCCCCGACTCAAACGAGTAGACTGCTGGGGTACTGCCAGCCCTTAGTAAAACCCCATTCGGATGCGGAGGAACTGGGTTGGCTTTGTTAACCACTACTGGCATATTCAAAACACTCATTTTGATAAATCTCTCCAAACTTTCAGGCCAGATCGTTCCTCGCACCACCATAATTGCAATCGTCGCGGAAACATGCGGGGTAGCAAAGGAGGTCCCGTGCCCGAGGCGAAACTCAAAGTTAGTAAAGTCTTTGGGGTTTTGGACCTTTTTGATCATCTCAAACAGAATCCCATCGGCTGTTCCATTCCCATCCAAATCTGCCTTCAGATCCCCACCCGGAGCCAAAAGATCCAACCCCTCACCGTAGTTGCTATACCAAGCGCGGTTGCCGTTCATATTAGAGGCTCCAACGGCGACAACATCCAAGTAGCGGGCTGGATAGAGTAAGCTTTCTCTCCCTTGGTTTCCGGCGGCGGCAACGACTACCGCCCCTTTTACTTTGATGACATAATCCACCGCCTCTTTCAAAATCGGGGAATGATCAACACTACCAAGAGAAAGGTTCAAGACCTTTGCCCCATTATCCACTGCCCAGTAAATTCCATCGGCGATGGTGACATCGGTCCCAGCACCATATTGGTCCAGAACCTTGACCGGCATAATTTTTGCGGCATAAGCGATCCCGGCGATTCCGGTGGCGTTGTTAGTCGTTGCCGCCAAGATCGAAGCAACCGCCGTCCCGTGACCGTGATCATCGTTAGCGTGACCATCGTTGTTGATAAAATCATAACCAGGAACAAAGGTCGTTCCTCCAAAATCTGTTGCCTGAGCGTAAACACCTCTGATGTCAGAGTAGTTCTCATATGCCACCCCCGTATCCAAAACCGCCACCGTCACCGTTGAATCTCCACCGGGAGAGATATCCCACGCTTCTGAAGCTTTGATCTGGGTCAAACTCCATTGGTTGACAAACTCCGGATCATCAGGGGTCAGAGTCATCTGACGGATGTAGTTCGCCCGAGCGTAGGCAACAATCATTTCTTTCGAAGCGGCGCTAAGCACCTGTCCAACGGTGCGCCCGTTACCAAAACGAAAGCGCCTAATGCTGTTTTGATGTCTGGAGACTTCAGTCAGAGAAAGCTTTCCGGCAAATCCGCTGATCTGTCCATCTGATACCCCACCCCTGAACTTCACCAAAATCTCCTGAGGCATAAAGCGGGCGTGAGATTTAAGAGTAGGAACATAATTGTTGAGGTTGGTTCCCGCACAGGCCGTCGGAAGGACCTTCCCATGCTCAAAGACTGAAGGAAGGGTCCTGTCAATGAAGTAAGTATTCAAAGTTGGATCAACCCCATGCTTGGTAAACTTCCAAACAGCAACCTTGTCTAAGGCATTACGGATCGGGTTGTTAACGCTGTCATAGCGAAAATCCCCCAGAACCGCCACCCCAACACTCCCCCAGTTATACCTTCGGGCATGACCGGCAACAACCCCATCCCCGCCGTAACGGCCTTCATAGATGTTGCCGGCGCGATCAATCAGGAAGTTGTAGCCGATGTCCCCAAAGCCAAGGGTGACGGCATGGTAGTAGTAGATCGCCCGCACCACTGTCTTGGGATCAGGATCGTTGAAGACGGTGTGGTGAACAATCATCTTCTCGATTGGACGATATGAACGTGTCCAAATCTCATCACCGTTTTTATCAAAACGGTATGATTCCTTCGCTCCCCAGGAAGCACGGTTGATTACTGGAACATCAGCCGAAGGAGTATCAGCGCTCACCTCATAACTGTCAAATTCGAGAAAACTCCTTATTTTGCGAAGCAAAACGGATTCGAGCGACAGCGAGGATCGTACAGCCAAAAGAGCATCTCCAAGAACAGTCCCAACCGACCGACCTCTCGCTTTTGCCTTCCCCCGAGAATCAATATAGACAAGCTTGATCTTCGAAACGGAGGGAACCTGCTTGGCACTCATTAGGGTGAAGACGGCCCGATACTGAAATTGCAATGCATCACCAGCAGAAATCAAACGCCCGTAATGGATCCCGGGAGGTGGATCTTCTTTAAGATCATCCTCCTCTTCAATTGCCCTCCAGTCGCTCCAGCTACCGGACTCTTCTTTGAACCGCACTGCGAATGCCACCTTGTCCCCCTCGGGCAAGTTGGCTTCCCAAATGGACCCAAGGGCATTAAAGGCGAAATCAGCCGTCTGCTCCGGCGATTGATGCGTTACCTTGAAGGGAGTTTTCGCCCCTGCAACCCTAGGCCTGCCCTCCGAAGCCTTGGCGAAGGAGGGAAAGGCCAAAGAGATAAGTTCCTGGACACGTTTCTGAGGAATTGAGTCCTCAAATTCCCCCGCCCGGACAGGAATGGAAGGTGAGGTTGGCCTTACCAATCCCAGAATCAAGAAGACAACTCCCAGAAGTGCCAAAGAGCTAACTGTCGCTATCCAAACTCTTCTCGTCTTCATTGCCTCCATTTTACCATCACAGGAAAAAGAAAAGCCGATCCACCTTAGGCGGACCGGCTTAGAAAATCAAACTTTCCGTGCATAAAATCTCTCTGCTTCCTCTTTAAGCGGTGCCCACCAGTCCTCATTCTCCTGGTACCACCGCACCGTCATTCCCAACCATTCCTCAAAGGAGTACTGCGGTTGCCAACCGAGCTCATCGTGGATTTTGCTCCAATCAACCGCATAACGCCGATCATGGCCGGGACGATCACGAATATACTCAATCTCACCCTTGCCCAAGATCTCAATGATCCTCTGCGCAATCCTGATGTTAGGGATATCCTTGGTCACCTGTGGTGAGCCCCGTCGAACCATCCCTCCAACAATGTAGGTCTCTCCTACCTGACCTTTCTTCAACACCAACTCGATCGCTCGGACGTTGTCCAAGACATACAGCCAGTCCCGAACATAGAGGCCATCGCCGTAGATCGGGATTGGCTTGCCCCAGAGAACGTTGGTGATCGCCCGAGGAATGAACTTCTCCGGGTGCTGATACGGCCCAAAATTGTTCGAGCAGTTGATGATTATCACCGGCAAACCATAGGTGTGGTAGTAGGCTCGCACCAGATGATCGGCCGCTGCCTTCGAGGCCGAGTATGGCGACCGCGGATCGTAAGGCGTCTCCAGGGTGAACTTATCTGTGGTTCCCAGCGGCAAGGCCCCGAAGACCTCATCAGTCGAGAAGTGAAGAAAGCGCTCCACTCCCTGATGTCGAGCCGCATCCAAGAGAACATAAGTTCCTTCGATGTTTGTTTGCAAAAAGACCTGCGGTCCCACGATCGACCGATCGACATGCGATTCGGCCGCGAAGTGGACAACGACATCACAACCCCACATCGCCTTCTGAACGACCGCCGAATCAGCGATATCACCCTTGACGAAGTGGTAACGCGGATCGTCTTCTATCTCCCTCAAACTATCCGGGTTGGCTGCATAAGTTAATAGATCAAGGTTGACAATCTCAATCCACGGATAGTTGGCAAGCATATACTTGATAAAGTGCGAGCCGATAAACCCCGCTCCGCCGGTAACCAAAATTCTTCTCATCTCACCCTCCCTATTCCTTCTTCATCTCCCAAAAATCTTTCCCCGCCTGGTTCCAACGAATGCGGTGTTCGTCGGGGTTATCCGGATTGAACTGTCGGTTGATGAAGTAGATGATGTAGACCGGATCCCCGGAAAGGTTAGCACAACCATGAGCCACCCCCGACGGAATCACCAGGAGCTGAGCTCGGCCAGCACCGAGAACCAGACGCATCTTGGCATTAGCCGTGGGAGAGTCCTCCCGCAGATCCCAAAGGCCAACCAAGAGACGCTGTCCTGGGAGGACACACCAAACATCGACCTGCTTGTAGTGAAGATGCCAGGCCTTGACCGCCCCTGGTTCAACTTCGCTACAGCTGGTCTGACCCCCGAGCAAAGAGAAGCCGGAGATCGCCTGCGCTTCTCCGTTTTCGCCAATCCGCAAGAGCTCAGCGAACGAGCCACTATCATCAACAAAGCGTCGAAGCTCAATCAACCTCAATCCGTCAATCTTCTGCTTAGGCGAATAATCTTGGGTGGTTGCTCGAATTCCCTTAAGTAACCTCACCTACCACCTCCATTTGATTTTTAACTGTTCTCAAAGCCTCCAAACCGGACATCCTCAGCCCCAGCCGTCTCAGCTTCTGGTTAGAGAGGCCGAGGTACTTCTGCCGCGGTCGCGGATTCTTGAGGAAAAGCTCCAAAAGATTCCCCCGTTTGACTACGCCAAGATCAAACCCCCAAAGCTCCGCGATACATCGCGCTAACCGATAAGGGGTGATGATTGACGAACCGACAGCATGAAAGATTCCCTCCGGCTGATAGGTAGTGAAGTAACCTACCACCGGAGCAAGATCATCAATGAAGGTTGGAGTGATCCACTGATCAACAAGCATCGGAGGGAGGTTCCCTTCCTTCAGACCATTAATGATCCACCGCACCAGATCAATTTTTCCAGGAAAGTGCGCTCGGAAAGGGAAGGCAATCCGCAAAATCGCCGCTTGGCAACCTGACAAAAGAACCTCTTCCTCAGCCCAAAGCTTCGTCTCGCCGTACCACTCGATCGGCCACGGCTCATCTTCCTCGATATAGGGATAGCGTTTCTGGCCCCCGAAGACAAAATCAGTCGAGATGTGAATGAGGTAAATTCCCCACTCGGCACAGACCTTAGCGATATTCTTTGTCCCCAAGACATTGATGCGGTAGCAAAGGCCATCCCTTTGCTCTCTCTGCTCCCAAGCAGTGTTGACGTTGGTAAAGGCGGCTAAGTGAAGAACTACGTCAATATCGCTTGCTAACGCTTGCCGAACCTTTCCAAGGTCAACAACGTCAAAGCCGTCCTCTTCGCGTAATTCTACGATCTCAAATTTAGGAGTCAGAAGCTCTATTAGCCGCGTCCCGACCAATCCGGTCGGACCAGTTACAGCAATTCTCATCTCCTCCCTCCTATAGGTTGGGAAAGTTCTGTCCTAATTATAATGTCTCACGCTGAAAAAGCAAGAAAAACCTCTGATCAAAAGATCAGAGGTTATTCAAACAAGTCACTTCGGCCTTCTTCGCCCAATAGACGCTGACGCGAACTAAGGATTCAAAGGTTCCGGCATCGGACCAAAATCCCTCCAAGAGCGCCCAAGAGAGCTTTCCATCGCGAAGATAACAGTTGTTGACATCTGTAATCTCCAGCTCCCCACGGGCGGAGGGGGCAAGTGTCCGAATGTAGTTAAAGACTTGGGCATCGTAAATGTAAAGCCCAGTAACGGCGAACTGTGATGGTGGCTCCACCGGCTTCTCGATGATCTCCACGATCCTTCCTTCCTTACTAAATCGTGGCACACCGAAACGTTGCGGATCCGGTACTTCCTTGAGAAAAACCACTGCTCCCTCTCTAAAGCTTTGGACAACTTGAGAGATGTCCGCATCAGTGGTGTTGTCCCCAAGGATCACGATGATTGGTTTACCACCCGCAAAATCCTCCGCAAGAGAAAGAGCATCAGCGATCCCCCCTCCACCTTCTTGGTAGGCATACTCAAGGTGAGTGAGACCAAGCTCTTTGCCATTTTTAAGAACACGGATAAAATCCCCAGCATGAGGACCACCAGTAATCACCATTACCTCAGTAATCCCCGCCCGAACAAGCGTTTCGATCGGGTAAAAAATCATCGGTTTATCAAAGACAGGTAAAAGGTGTTTGTTAGTCGCGAAGGTCAGGGGGTGTAACCGAGTTCCCAATCCCCCCGCCAAAACAACTCCCCTCATCTCTCTCCTCCTTTTTTATAGTGAGCTTGCCGAATCTAAGAATTAAGGTTCCTGCTTAAAATTCTACCACCAGAAACTTTTGGTGCAAATTTATACTGATGGGACTTGCCAAGGTTTAATTCTGCTGCTAAACTCTATGGTTAGACAAGAACCTTACCAACTTTTAAACGAAGGGAGGAGAAGATGGGTTTCAGGATTTACCCAGAGCCTCAATCTACCTACATCAATGAGAGAGGCGTAAAGCGTGTAGTTTGCGAATGCGGTAGAGATCTCCGTTATACAAACTACGCCCGACATCGCCGAAGCTTTCATGAAACTCCAAAGACTCTAGACTTGGAAGTGGTCAAGCCTAAGGATCCCGGAGATCATCTTAGCGCTGAGGAAAGAAAAGTCCTTGATATCCTGACCAAAGGATCAACAACCGTTCCGGATCTTGAGAAGCTTTTAGATACTTCTGCACAAGACATCATTCTTTACCTCGACGGCCTTTGGGTGAAAGGTTACAAAATCCGCCACGATCGGACAACAAAACTCGTCACCTTAATCCAGGCACCCGAGGAATTTGCCCCCCTCACAATCAAACTTGAGAAAGAACCAGAACGCCCGATTACTGGGGAGATAAACATCGGGGTTCTACACGGTACGGTCGCTGGCAGCAAATATGCTAAGTGGCGCTCACTTACAACTGCTTACGAAATCTTTAAGAAAATGGAGGTTTCCTTTGTCATCCACTTAGGAGACTGGATCGCCGGTATCCCTACTCGAGAAAGAGCAGACGAGATTATCGGTGAGTTGGCTAACCCTTCACAGCAAGCAGATTTTGTGGTGGAATGTTACCCTCATGCCCCAGTCAAGACCTACGGGATTTCTGGACCACGCGACCTAAGCATCCTTAAGAAACGTAAAGGCTTTAATCCCCTCAAATACATCAGCGAGCAAAGACGAGTTTCGTCAGAAGGCGGCGAGCAGGACATCGTCTATCGTGGTGACCTTACTGCAACCTTCTGGATCCGAAAACTCGGAATCAAAAAGGGTATTTTGATTAAAGTTCAAAATATTGGAGAGCGACGAGCCTACGCCGCTACCTATCCTCTCCAAGGGATAGTGGAAACCATCGGTGGGGCCCTCCCTACGGTAACTCCCAGAGAGCTTGAATACGATGCGCTTGTCGTTTTGACAGCAGCAGGGGGGATAACAGATCATATTCCCGAATATAATGTCCGAGGAAGGATCCACGCTTATTCGGTTCCAACCCTGCAGGGAATTACACCTTGGCAAGAAAGGCACTTTCACCGAGGAGCCGCACCAGTTTTGGGGGCGAGCATTTTGCGAATCCGCTATGATCCCAACACCTGGGAACTTTTGGAAGATGGGATTGTCTTTGACACCATCAACCTCACCGATTATCAGGACGAGGACAATTGGAAAGAAGATGCTTTTGCCCTCGCCAAGGGCCAAAACCTTGAACTTTTACCAGAGGAAACCAGAGTCCTTACCTACCTCAGCGAAAGAAACGCCACTCTTGGAGAACTTTCGCGCTTAACAATTGGTGGGAAAGGAATCGGGAAAAAGAGGGGTCAAGCAGTAATCGCACACCTTAAGGAAGTAGGGTATCCAATCCTCACTCCAGAGGATCCAGAGCAACGCGCTTCCAACGAGTACAAACTGGTTCCAGGAGTAAGAAAGGATTTCCCTCCGTTTGACCTTACCCAAATCTTTGCAAAAGAAACAACGGTTGGGATTGTTTCCGATCCCCACTACACAAGCAAATGGCAGCTTCCCTCCCTTGTAAATCTGGCTTTTGAATACGCAAGGAAGGCAGGTGCAAAAGCCATCCTCGTGCCGGGGGACATAACCGACGGTGTCCCTGGCGCAGGTGGGGGGAGGAACAGGGAAAAGAAAACCTTTATCCCTGAGGGAAGAAACCAAGTAAACTACACTGTCAAACACTTACCTTCGGGGAAAGACTTTGGAGAAGGGATCTTAGTTGTTAACGGCGATCACGATCTCTGGTCGTGGGATCTTGCCGGTTGGGACCCTGCTGAGGAACTAGCCCTGCGTCGCAAGGATATTCGTTACCTTGGAGATGAACTCGAAGGTCAACTCTCAGGGTTCGTCGAGATAGATGGGCTCCTCTTCGAACTTCTCCATATGACCGGAGGGGTTGCCTACGCCCTCTCTTACGGTGCTCAAAAACGCCTCGAAGCCGAAATTCGAGATGCTTACACAAGATCATCGAAGAAAATCCTCCAAGCGCTTATTATTGGAGGGGGGCACATCGCCAATATGATGCTGTACAAGGGTGTAGTCGTTGTCCATGGTGGAGGCTTTCAAGCACGTACTCCAGACTACATGACTCCCAGAGGCTTAACCCCTTGGGTTGGAACGATGATTCTCACCCTTACTCAGGATGTAAAGGGAAGGATCACCAAGATTACCACCTGCTATGTGAACCTGGCCCCCCTTATCAAACTTCCTGATCGACCCTAAGCTAAGTGAGAGAGACAATTAAAAATATTAGCCCTGTTTGCCTAGATGGCACAGGGCTTTTTTTATTTCACGGTTACCGATTTCGCGAGGTTCCTGGGTTTATCAGGGTCAAGCCCGCGTTCAACGGCGAGAAAATAGGCCAAAAGTTGGGCAGGAATAACATTTACAATTGGCGAAGCGGCACCAACATCCGGAACTTTAATCCATTCATCAAAAGTTTCGCTTCCCTCAGGAGAGATCCCGATAATAAACCCCCCACGACTTTTCAACTCCTGGGCATTTGACAAAACCGAAGCGCGAGTTTCATCATTAGCGACAAAAACCAAACAAGGCGTTCCCCGCCTCGACTCGCGACGCTCGCCGACGCGAGGCGGGCCTCCTTCAATCAGAGCAATCACCCCGTGTTTTAGCTCTCCCCCAGCAAAGCCCTCAGCGTGGATGTAACTAACCTCCTTGATCTTCAGGGCTGCTTCAAGGGCGGTAGGATAATTAACACCCCTGCCAATTGTGTAGATATGCTCTACGTTTTTAAGTCTCTTAGCAAGCGCTTTTATCTGACGTTCAGAATTCCGACTAAAAAGGTCGGAGATACCCTCGGCAGTTTTAGAGATCAATTTTCTCCCTTCTGATAACCTTCCTACCATCTGATAAGCCAAAAGAAGAAACACCGCCAGCTTTGCCGTATAAGACTTCGTTGCCAAAACTGCCTTTTCCGGTCCACAGTTTAGCATCAAGGTTTTATCAACAAGGCGGGTGATTGATGAACCAGGAACATTTGTCAGGGCAATCACCTTCGCCTGGTGCTGCTTTGCCGCCCGAACCGCCTCCAAAGTATCCATCGTCTCTCCTGATTGGGAGGCGGCAACCAGAAGCGATTTAGGAGTGAGGAACTCCTTCAAAAAGTAAAACTCCGAACCAACGGCAAAGTTCACATGGCGCTTAGCAATCTTGGAAAAAAGATAGGTCGCCGCCAGCCCCGCATGCGCTGCAGTACCACAAGCAGTAAAATAGGTTCCAAAAGAATTTTTAATAAGATCGGCAACCTCCTGAAGGTCCCTCTCAGGATACTTTGCAAGACGGGTTAGAATCGCCGGCTGCTCCCTAATCTCCTTAATCAGAAAGTGGGGATATTCACCTTTCTCGGCTTCCTCCACACTCCAGTTGATCTCCTCAACTTTTGGCTTCCTTTCCTCTCCGGTTTTAGCATTAACGATTTTGATTTTTGGTTTTTTCCGCCCGAGGCGGATCCGCCTTTGGCGGAGATTTTTGATATTTGCGAGAACCACCCCTTCCCCATCATCCAAAAAAACCACCTGCTTCGTGTAAGGCAAAAAAGCGGGGATATCCGAGGCAAGGTAAAACTCACTCTCCCCCACCCCAACCACAAGCGGCGAACCGTTGCGAAAAGCAACAATCAGGCTTTCCTTTGGGAAGAAAACGGCAATTGCGTTTAAACCCTCAAGCTGATTAAAAACCTGCCTTACCACCTCAACTAAGCTACCTTTTTGATCTTTGATATTTGATATTTGATCTTCGATAAGATGGGGTACTACTTCTGTATCTGTCTCCGACCTAAATTCATGCCCCTTACCCCGCAATTCATTTCTCAACTCCTCCCAATTCTCAATAATTCCGTTGTGGACAACCACCACTTGCCCAGTGCAATCAAGATGGGGATGGGCATTTTCATCAGTTACTCCTCCATGAGTTGCCCAACGTGTATGGCCTAAGCCCGCCGAAGCTGGGTAGTGATAAGTGATAAGTGATAAGTGATTAGGGGAAAAATCGCTGATTTTTCCGGCTTTTTTAAAAATTGTTGGCGCTTCGCCAAAGGCGATTCCCCAAGAATCATAGCCGCGATACTCTAAACGCTTAAGGCCATCGACTAAAAATTGGGCGGGATTTCTTTTTGGGTTTTGAGAAACAAAGCCAATTATTCCACACATCTAAGTCTATAGCGCTTAGCGCTAGCGCGCTATAGCTTAGATGCTAGACGCCAGCAAAGCGCGTCGTCCATTTGATATGCTATCCCTTTTCCAATAACTCAACAATCGCCTTCGCTAGCTTCGTTGGATCGTGCCTGAGCAAACTTCTTTTAAGCTTATCTCCTTCTTCTTGCTCAAAGATGTGGCGGGAAAGAAAATCCCGTCTGATTATCCCTTTCCCCTCCTGTAAATCATCTTCTACGGGAAAAGATTTCTCGCCGAGTGCATAGCGGCGAAGGACCTCCTTAGGCAGAGGGGCGCTGTTAATCAAAACAAAGTCAAAGCTAAAATCTAAGTACTCATGCAAGGTAGAAAGATAGCGACTGGCGGTAAAACCATATGTTTGGCCATAACGATTCATCAAATTAAGGATGTAAAGTTTTGCTACCTTTGTTTTCTTTAGCGCTTCGGCTATGCCTTTAACAATCAAAGGAGGAAGAAGACTCGTATATAAATCTCCTGGCCCAATCACAATCAGGTTCGCTGATTTAATTGCGGCAATCGCCGGAGGATATGCCGCCGGTTCAGGAAGAAGGTAAGCCCGGCGGATGTTCAAACGCCCATCATGGGAGGGTTCATCAATTGCATGTTCTCCAACAACCGTCACTCCCTCCTCATATTCCGCAACCAGATTTGTCTGCTCTAGGGTTACCGGTAGAACCCGACCCTTGATTTTTAGGATTTTTCCCAACTCTTCAATCGCTTTCTCTTGAGAACCAAGGATGTTAGAGAGGGCAACAAGGAAGAGGTTACCAAACGTTGTCCCTTCAACTCCTACCCCTTGCGTGAAGCGGTAATTGAGAAGCTCCCGAAGCAACCCTTCCTTTCCTTCCTCTTCAGAAAGAGCCAAAAGAGCCTTTCGTATATCAGAAACAGGAAGTAGTCCCCACTCATCACGCTCCTTCTTCGCTGAACCGCCGGAATCTGCCATTGAAACAATCGCGGTAATCTCCAGAGGATATCTTTTGAGGCCAGTTAAAACAGTATAAGTTCCCGTCCCCCCGCCGATAATAACCACCCGCTTTGCCATCAATTAATGAAACGAGATTGGGAAAAAGATGTCACGCGTCCCTCCAAGCCTTAAGTAAAGGAGCATGAACCATCCAACCACCCATCCAATTTTGAACCACTTGGTCAAATCTAGTCTTAAACCCTACCCGCTCTAACCGATGTCCCACTTCCTGGATGTCTCCTCCTGGATGATACTCCAAGGTTAGGCATCCGATTTTCTTCAAAACGGACTCTGGTGTTGAAAGCAACACGGGATACTCACATCCCTCGCAATCCATCTTTAAAAGATCACAGCGGGGAAGCTTGTTCTTTTTAAAGATTTCTTCCAATGTAACTGTATCCGCTTCAAAGGAGGATGCCTCTTTCACAGTTTTAGATGAACCTTTACCGGACATTGCCAATGTATGCATCCCGAGATTATCGGGATGGGCAAAAAACTTGACACGTCCTCTACTTTCGGCAGCCAACGCTACTTTGAATGGAAATATTTTGTCCTGCAGATAATTATTTTTGATGTTTTCTTTAAGAAGAGCAAAGTTGGAAGGCTCGGGCTCGAAGGCGAAAACCCTCACCCCAACAAACTTACTCGCGACAAAGATGGAAAACAGGCCGATGTGAGCTCCAGCATCAAGAACAACTGCTCCATCCTTGAGTCCTTTTAAACCTTTAAGATACGCATTCAACCACCAAACCTCGGCAAAGATTAAGGAATCACAAACGTCGCGCCTTAACTTAAGCGCTATTCCCTCCCTGGTTCGATAGTACCAAAACCTTGCTTGCCCTCTCTTCAGCCAACCCCGTTGTCTTAATGAAGAACGAACAATGTCGCCGAGAAGCTGAAGATCACAACTTAACTGTTGCAACATGATCGGGACTAGCTGAAAAAGGTCCAGAAGAAAAGAAGAAGGACCAAAGCCCCAACTAAAATATACTCCAGCAAAAGTTCAAGCGTTAACCGCTTATTAAGGAAATGGTAGATCGCCCCCCAAGCAACGTAGGTGACAACCGCAAGGGTAACCACATAAAGCTGCATTAAGGGAAGTTGTCGGTAATAGAGAAAGGCCCAAACCGAGGCAACAAAGATCAGCGAAAGAGTAAAAAGATGAAGAATAAATGAGATTTTCTTTCGCATCAAAGAATTCCTCCGGTTCTAGTTAACCACACCAGTACCATCAAAAGCGCGAGGACCACCACATGAGCGATATTTTCTCCTGTGCGCTTAACCTCTTCACGGGTTAAACCACCTCGAAGCATCGCCGCCTCATCTAAGGTGAAAAGCCCTATCAGGACAAAACCAAACCCCAGAGGAATGGTTTTGGGTGAGGAGACAGGATTGACCACCCTTACAACCTGCGCCAAGGGAGAAAATCCTACCGCCGTTAAAGCGGCCGGCTGGGAGATCACCACCTTCTCCTCGGAAGGACCAGTAACCGTTGTTGGTTTAGGCTCCTCTGGTTTTCCAGATATTCCTGCCGTCCCACTGGAGGTTGGTGGAGTTGTTGGTTTTGCTGCGACAGTAACCGGCTGGAGCGTCCCAAACATCTGCACCACCAAGGTAGTTTCTTCCCCG
>Ga0210051_1004127_pt1 | contig 14255 bp, 12 predicted proteins | sample CryGey092014_all_FD_185464 | JGI IMG/M metagenome (GOLD analysis project Ga0210051, IMG submission 185464) | Groundwater microbial communities from aquifer - Crystal Geyser CG23_combo_of_CG06-09_8/20/14_all (SPAdes) (version 2) | ecosystem: Environmental > Aquatic > Deep subsurface > Groundwater...
TAGTCCTACCCCTACAGCGAGTAAAATAAGAATTGTAGTTGCGTTCATGGTGCCTCCTCTTTAATTTTGTATACAGGCACAGTATAGCAAATTTATGTTAAAATGTTCACTTGCGAGGGGCTGTAGCTCAGTTGGTTAGAGCGCCCCGCCGATGGCGGGGAGACCAGGGGTTATAATCTCCTTAACAATTTAATATTCAAATACATGGGGCTGTAGCTCAGTTGGTTAGAGCGTATCCCTGTCACGGATAAGGCCAGGGGTTCGAGACCCCTCAGCCTCGCTCATGTATGTTGTTTACGTTTTGAAAAGCAAATCGTCTGGACGGTATTATATCGGTAGTACGAATAATATTGAGAGACGGTTGATTGAGCATAATTCGAACAAGAATTTGTCTACTAGAGGTAGAGGTCCCTGGGTAATAATCTTGACTGAAAATTTTCTAGATAGAAGCTCAGCGATGAAGAGAGAATATCAAATCAAAAGATATAAAGGTGGTGAAGCATTTCATCGATTAGTTGGTTAGAGCGCCCCGCCGACGGCGGGGAGATCAGGGGTTCGAGTCTCCCGCTTGCTTCGGGATCTAGCGACCCTCAGCCTCGCAAATAATATTTTTAATATAGTTTGATCTCGTTGACATAACCCATAGAGATTTGCTATTGTGATCTCAGCTAAATTATTTCCCTGCCCGGGAGGTTGTGTTGTATGGAAACTAAATTAAAGCAGTTGCTCAAAACTATAAAGCTTAATGAATCGATGCTATCCATGATTTTTGGTGTAGTTACAGTTCTCTTGATTGGGATACTCGTCATGCGGATGTACAACGCCAACAAGCCAGCTATTACGGCAGATGCAGAAAAGACAGAGATCGCCAGTGAAAAAGTGGGTGAGGTAGCGGTCGAGACCAAAGAAGACGGGAAGAAGTACCCCAGTCAACTACCTGAAAAAGTAACTGTTGAAAAAGGAGATAGTCTCTGGAAAATCGCCGAAAAACAGTATGGATCTGGCTACAACTGGGTAGATATTGCCAAAGAAAATAAGATTACCAACGCCGATGTGATCTCTGCGGGCCAGGAACTCAAGCTCCCCAAAACTCCGATCATCGTGCTAGAACAGCCTAAGACGATGGTTGTTGGTGATAGCTACACGGTAGCGAAGGGTGATAGTCTCTGGACCATCGCAGTCTTAGTATATGGTGATGGTTATAAATGGGTGGAGATAGCCAAGAACAACAATATTGTGATTGCCAAGGCTAATTATATCGAGGTGGGACAAGTCCTAAAGCTCGTTCGATAGCCATGAGACGATTGTATTTACTGACCCTCTCGCCCCTTGTGGGGCCGACTTTGATATAGCGTGAGCCTACGGCTACTGCCACGTCGATCATAGCTGTGTCGTTGGTCTCCCCTCCCCCACGATGTGAAGTGACAGTCATGAGACCGTGTTTTTTGGCTAAGAGGCAACAATCAATCGTTTCTGAAATCGTCCCAACCTGATTGAGTTTGATTAAGATGGCCGAGATGGCTTGCAGATCGATAGCTTTTTGGAGTCGCTCGACATTGGTCACCGTCAAGTCATCTCCTATCAAGTCTGTGTGGTGCCCATAGGCGATGATCTTTAACTTGCTCCAGTTGTCCCAGTCATCCTCTGCCAACATATCCTCGATGGTCACAATTGGATATTTCTTTAGCCAAGTTTCATAGTATGAAATTAGTTCTCCTGCAGTAAGTGACCTGTTTTCGAGTTTGAGGTTGTAAGTGCCGAGCTCGTAAAACTCGCTGGCGGCCGCGTCGAGTGAGATAGAGATATCCTGGCCTGCGACGTAGCCTGCGCGCTTGATTGCCTCGAGCATATAGACCAAGGGGGCTTCGTTTGAGGGGATGCCACTGGGGGCAAAGGCCCCTTCGTTGCCGACGTTGACGGAAAAGTTGTTTTCTTTGAGCACACTGGCTAGTTGATGATAGGTCTCCATAATCATCCGTACATTTTCGGAAACTGTCGAGTCACGAGTGGCTGTTAGACAGTATTCTTGCAAATCGGTTGTGTGATCGGCGTGTTTACCACCTTCGATCACGACAGTCATGGGACGGGGAAGTTCTTTGGGATTAAATCCAGTCTGGAAGGTGTCGATTAAATACTGGTAGAGCTCGATCCCCGCTGACTCTGCACTAGCGCGGGCGACTGCGACTGAGACTGCTAGGATCGCGTTGCCCCCCAGCTCGGCCTTGTTGGGTGTGCCGTCGAGATTGATCATAATCTGATCGATCTGGCGCTGGGCGCTGGCGTCTTGGCCTACAAGTGCGGTGGCTATTTTGTCATTAATGTTGGAAATGGCCTGAGACATGCCGTGGCCGTCCCAGCGACTGGCGTCGTGGTCGAGGAGGACGATAGCTTCGTGGATACCAGCTGAGACACCGTAGGGGACGGATGCGACACCAACTGAGCCGTCATTGAGCTCGACACGACACTCGATCGTGGGGTAGCCACCGGAGGCTAAGATTTCGTAGGCGTGAATGTTTTTGATTTTCATAGTAAAATCCCTTCTAGGATCATCTTACATTAAAATGTATAGATTGTTAAAGTTTCGCGGGCTTGCCCGCCGTAGCTTTAGCGTAGGCGGGATTAGTACACCGGTAGTACACGTCCTTCCCAAGGATGAAAAGCGGGTCCGACTCCCGTATCCCGCTCTTATATTATAGGATTTATTGACGTCTCCTTGCATACCTGTTATATAATATAGATACTCATCTACTTAATGTAGAAGGAGCCACAAAGCCGCTATGCGGCTTTGTTACTTTTTAGCCGATAGAAGCATTATTTCTCTCCTATACCTTTCAACTGATTTGTAGTAATCAACGTGAAACGCTGTAATAAGGACATAGATATTACCTCGCGGTTTGAGAATAACTAAATATTCTTCTTCGTCCAGCCAAAGATATTCCTTTACACCTTTTTGAGTGTCCTTTGAGTAGTGTTGAAGCTCACTAGCGTGCTCAATGACGGGTTTAATCCAAATCAGTCGTTCGCAACGTTCAATGTCAGGCGTACGCTCGGATTCAATCTTTCCTTCGTGTGTTAGATGCCAAAAAAAACCGGCTTTATTTTTGTAAGGTGGATAGTACGAAGTAATCACTGGCTTACCGAAATACTTAGGTGGGTTAGTACGTAAATCATTAGTGTAAACTTTATAGAGCTTGTCTTCGTATTCTTGCCAATTGGCTAAATTCGAACACTCCATCAGTGATGGTAACCATTGGTACTGTTTCTTAGACATTTTTTTTACCATCCCAAAAAAATACATTAAACTTACTCTCTTTGTAGAGAGTAGAGCTTAGAAGAGTATAGCCAGATTTACTTTGAATGTGTTCCACTAATTTACCCTTTGCACTTTGAAGGGGAAGATTTCTCGCTTTATAAGATAGGGCACCTATTAATATATCGGTAATTTGAACAAGTGTAACTTGATTTGACTTGACCTGTTGTACATTTTGAATAATTTTACGATTAAAATCATAAATAGAGTTACACAGATAGTCTTTAAGTTTGACAACCTTTAATTTACCGAGTGTATCCTTGATATCTAGGTAAACGTTGTAACATGCTTTTGGATCTAACAAGAATTTGAGAAGTCGAAAGTACATTTTGTAATACCATTCATCGTGTGTTTGACTCCGCGAGTGGTGATCGAGAATAGTTTTGTCCGCCACAATCCCTCTGAAATGTAAGTCATCATCGTCAAAAAAATAATTTACGAGATCAAAATATAGTTGAAGATTCTGATTAGTTATTTTTGTCCATTTTGGTTCAAATGCTGAGGATTTGTTATTACGAACTTTTATTTCAATAATGCGTTTGGATATTTCAGTAACTTTATCTTTAGGACACCAAATAGCCCCTAACACCATAGCTTTTTGATGATCATTTTCCAGGTGGCAACTCTCATCACAGTAAATATTGTAGATATTGCTCATTGTCCTCCTTCAACAATTTTTATTTCTTCTTCCGTCAGTCCATAAAGTTTGTAAACTAATTGATCGATTAGCTTATTTGTTTTTTCAATTTCTTTATTCAACTCGCACCATTTGTTGGAGTTTTCAATTTCTAGTAATATTGCTTTTTTTAATTTGTGCATTGCTTTGACTTTCTCCACAATTATTTTTTCCTCTGATTTTTCTGTGACTACTATAGGTAGTTTCTCCAAATCATAGTGTTGAATATATGGGTAAGATTCCGGATTTGTGATAAGCTCGTTTTGAAAATAATAAGTTATTAGGCGTGAATTTAAAATCCCCTCTAAATATTCTATTGGTATTTTTGTTTTCGGTAATACTAAATATACAGATTGCTCTGCATAGGTATTATCTCGATCTATGGCGGAAACTATGGTGTTGCCAGTTTTTCGAACAAATAATTTTGGTGACATCTCATGTTTTTCTGGTTTTTTAGTGCCACCAAATATTTCGATATCCTTGAAATTGAATGTTCGAAACTTATTTACATGATACCTTTCAAAATCTCTACCAACAACTATCTTTCGCTCACCTGATTTATCGACTAATAGCTTGTTATTTTTATCTTTTATCATCATTCCTACGTGCACATTGCAGATTTCAGACAATGGAGTAGTTTTAACTATTTTAATTTTGTTTATTATCTCGCTACCAATAGTTTTCCCGTTTATATTTATTGTGTAGTTATCATTAGACTTTATTTGACTTAGACTCAATTTTAATTGTTCCTTTGTAAAATAATCTGTGATAATAAGATCATTATTGGAAATAGCCTGATTATTTTTCTGTATAGTTATGATAATGTTTCCAGCAACGACGCTATCGAATGCACCCTTTGGCAAGTTTTGAATATCTATAATTGTCATATTATCTATGATGTCTTTCCTGATGCCAGCATAGCTTGGAGTATCCAGTAATCTGTTGGGAATAATCAACGAAGAAATACCATTCTTTCTCGATAACAATAGAAACAGTTCTACAAACATAGGGAATAAATTAAGTTTAAACCCTTCTGCACTTTTGTATCTAGATTTAAAATATGCAACTAAATCTACTCCTAATTCACTGTGCCTAGTGGTTACCCATGGTGGGTTACCGATAATAACGTCGAAACCAGGGCTTGGTCGATTAAAGACTTCGGGGAATTCTTCTTCCCAATTAAACGGCTTTTTGTCCCTAAAGTTTTTGCCAAAATACTTTTTGAGTTCTTCATCAGTTCCTGATATCAAAGAATTTCCGTTTTTGATGTGTTGCTCTAGTCCTGGCAACTTCATTCTGGTTTCAAGTGAGTTGATAACCAGATTTAGTCTAGCTATTTCAACTGCTTTCTCGTCGAGATCAACACCGTAAATATTATCTAACAATACTTGTAGTCGAATCCCTTCTCCTTTTCGAGCACCAAACTCGACATACTTTTTTTCGATCATTTCCATTGCCTTGATAAGGAATGAACCTGAACCACAAGCTGGATCGAGTACCTTAATCGCTTTGAGTTCGGCTACGCTATGACAATTATCAAGTACGGGTTTGAGGGCTTGTTCAACAATGTAGTCCTCAATGTAGCTGGGAGTGTAATAAATTCCCTGTTCTTTGCGTTTTTTTGCAGATACATCTAGAGTTAAACCCTTACGTGATTTGCTTAACAGATGTCCGAGATAACTTTCATAAACCTGACCAAGTACATCAGAGGGAATAAGCTTGAAGTCGTATTCGTAATACCCTGATTTTCCATAAAGGATGTCTATTGCTTTTTTTGTAGCACCGCCGTATTCTTCCCACTTCTCAAATGGGTGCTGACTAAATAACCCTGAGTTGTAAACTTCATCTAGTTCTCTAAATTTTGTGATCATTGACTGGTAAATGTGTTGATTGTTGTCTTTGCGAAGATCGAAGTCGCGTACCAACTGCTTTAGGATAGGCTCCTCTATGCCACGATCTTCTGCTACGCGTAAGAAAATCAAGCGATCAAGTAATTTCTGAACACCTTCATCAAGATCGTCAGCAGTCACTTTCTCGTTCCATTGGTGCAATGATTTGGTCAGTAGTTCACGAATTTCGTTTAAGTCTTTGGCTAGTTGTTCGGTAACGGTAATTTTCTGTTGTAATTTGCCAACTTTCATGGCTTCTTTATCAATCAAGCCTGTTTCAAAAGATTCTTTAGATAGTTGCCATATTTGATCAAATCGCTCGACATATTGGGTATATGGAATTTCGAAGTAAAGTTTGTTACTCAAGTTTTCGGAAACATTCTGGGCGTTGAATACCTTGAGGCTCTCAAAGTCGGTTAAAACTGCCCAAGTCACAACACGGTTAAAACAATATCTAATTGCTTGTTCGGCAAATTCTGGCTTATGAATAGCTGCACCAAGTTTTTTGGCTTCTATAAAGAGTTTGGGTTGATTATTGAGGTAAATCCCATAATCAACCCTACCCGCAGAATTAACAAACTCCTCTTTAGAAACCTCTTCCCTGTCGTCAAAATCCCACCCTAAAGCCTCGAACATTGGTCTTATAAAACTATCTTTGGTGTCTTGCTCTGAATATTTGTCAATTCTGCCTGATAACTTTACTTGTTCGTATTTTGAAACTAGTTCCTGAATCTTTCTTTTTGCTTCATTTTGGGTCATTTTTTTATTTTATCACCATTTTCCCCACACGCGCCCCTTTTTACCGTGGATAGTGAAGCAATGGTGAAATGGTGTGATTTATACACCCATGAAGGTATTACTCAGCTGTGTCTTGATATATGACTGATATGGCACACCGACTGCATTGGCTTTTTCTTTAATTTTATTGAGCAAAAAAACAGGAATGCGCAGAGAGATAGACTGACTAGTTGGCTTTAAATTGGGAAAGCTAACTGCAACCGCATCTTTGGGCTCATAATAGTCGGCTAAATTGATTTTGTCCCAGAAATCAAGCTCTTCGTCGTAAGATTTAAACTTTGGTACTATCAGTTTTTTTTCATATAGCTTCCTTTCGCGACGGTTACTAATGTTGTACGCAGATTTCATATACATGTCAAATTTTAAAAGACCTAATTTTTTGAAGTGTAGTTGACAGGAAAATAATGAATTCTGATACTTAAGAATATTCTTGTTGAAGACGAGAGCTGTTTGCTGAGTGCAATCATAGATCTTTGACCAAGTATAAACCTTGGCGGGTATATCCGAGTTTGCGATAGTAATCGCGAGTACCAATAGAGGAAATCACGGCAATTTTTTTGTAGCCTGCTTGTTTGGCGAGCTCTTCTGCTTTGGCCATCAGAAGTTTGCCTAGCCCTCTGTGCTGAGTCTTGTCTGAGTGTTTGTCATCGTGCAACACGGTCTTACCATAAGTGTGCAGTTCGCGAATGATGGCACAACCATCTAATTCCTTGAATAATGAATCATGAATTATGGGTAGACGTAGGCGCAGGAGAGAAAATAGTTTGTTGTCTAGTTCATAAGTTAGGAGATGTTCTACCCCGCCAAGCGTCTCGATAGTGAGATCGTGGAGATCTGGCATGATGGTAAAATCTTGTGCTTTAACCTCTCTGCAACGAATACACTGGCAACTCCAACCTTCTTGTTTCATCTCGGCTTGGATATACTGGCGCATATTGGTAGCTTTGGTGCCAGCTGACACCCATTTTTTGCTAATGTCTCGCACGAGGCGATCGATGCGAACAAAGGGCGGAGTCATTTTTTTGATATCTTTTAGTACTTCTTTGAGTAGCTCGTCACTATATGGCACAAACTCTCCCCTCTGCCACTCCTCATACATTTCAGTTCCTTTGATAACCTGAGCTGGGTAAATTTTGAGGAAATCTGGTTTGAAACGAGGATCTTCGTACATAAGGTGCGCCATAGCACGGTCGAGATCTGGGTTACTGCCAGGTAGGTTGGGCATAAAGTGATAGCAGACTTTGATGCCTGAGTCCTTGAGGAGTCGCGTGGCTTCTCCTACTCTACCCAAAGTATGCCCACGTTTTATCCGTTTGAGGATGGCTTCATCAAATGCTTGGACTCCTACTTGGACTTTGGTAACCCCTAGTTCACGCAAAAGTTTGACTTCTTTTGCATCTATCCAGTCAGGACGAGTTTCGATGCTGATACCTACAATCCGACGAGGTGCTGTTTCGTTGAAAACTTGTGCTTGCTCGAGAGTATCACTCTCAACTCCATTGATCGTGTCGATCATGTCTTTGAAAAATGAACGCTTATAACTCTCTGGATAATTGGAGAATGTTCCCCCTATCACAATGAGTTCGATCTTGTCGGTGTTGTGACCGGTCTCCTCTAGCTGAGTGAGGCGAGATTCTATTTGAAGACGTGGATCAAAATCCATGGTTTTGGCACGGGCGGCGGCGGGCTCGTCACTTAAATAGCTCTTGGGCATACCTAGCTCGAGAGGACAAAAAGTACACTGGCCAGGACAGACAAATGGCTTGGTCATGACGGCCATGGCTGTCACTCCGGAAAGGGTGCGAATAGGCCTAGTCGTGAGTTCTTTTTCTGTCTCGAGCGACCGAGTAATTTGGCCACTGGCGAGCTTTTGTCTATACGTTTTTAACCTGGTGGATTTTTTGGTAAGATGTGAAGGTATGTCTGACATAACGAAATCTGTCCAACAAATGTATGATGAGATCGGAGTTCATTTTAGCAGAACCAGGCAAAAGACGTACGGATCTACAAGTCTGAACTGGCCGATAACCGATAAATATCTCAAGAAACTCAAAAGTGGGGAGAGAGTCCTAGATATTGGGTGTGGTAATGGCAAGCTGGTCTCGGGACTGCCCAAAGGGGTTAAATACACTGGCACTGACTTTTCCAGGACACTACTTACTGAGGCAAGAGTACTGTTTCCTGAGCGTGAGTTTATCTTTGGAAATCTGGTGGAGAGTTCTCATTGGATCAAACTCCGGGAGTTTGAGGCCATCTTTTGTGTGGCCGTACTCCACCATATCCCTGAAAAGAGTCAACAACTGTATGTACTCAAACAAATCAAAAAACACTTGGCAAAAGACGGCGGGTTTTTGTATCTTGCGGTCTGGAATCTTTGGCAGGAGAAGTTTGCCCAGTACGAGATAGATGATCATTTTGAAGTGCCATATAATATAAAATGGAAGAGATACTGCACGCCATATGATGTCTCGAGTCTGAGTGATCTGATGGGTGAGGCTGGGTTAGATTTACAGGAGATATTTTATGCTGATCATGAGGGAAATAAGACTGATATCCTGCACGGAGAGAATCTAGTGTGTGTCGCTAAGTGAGCCCCTGTATAACAAAGTCAGAACTCATTTTATAACACAATCTAGATAATTGTTGCGGAAAAATCTCATAAATTCCACAAAGCCCAAAAAAGGGCTGGCATGGCGGATTCCTGCCTGCCGGCAGGCAGGTCCTCCCCTGCACATCAAGTTGCGTAGCAACATGCGAAATGCCTCCAGACACGTAGTTGTCTGGGAGACCACCCCTTCCTTCCGCCATGCCAAAAACAAGGAGGAGTTTTGTTGAGAGGAAAAAACAGGGTAAAATGAATTCATGGAAAAATCAAATGACAACGAAATTCAATTTACTTGGCTAGACTTAATTAAGTCATTCCACTTTCTCACAGGCGATAGATGGAAAAAATACTTAGTGTTCCTTATTCCTCTATTCATCATTAGTTTTTACTCCATTGTTCCACCCCTATTTCTTGGTAAGATTGTAGATTTCTTCAGTTTATATAAACCTGGCACATCTCTACAGCCATTTTATTTCTATGCACTATTTCTAGGGATTTCATTCTCACTAGTTTCTTACATCCGATTAACTCTCAAAAAATACATAGGAAATTTGCGTACTGATATTATCTACGATATCAACGTCAAGGGCTTTGATCGTTTGCTTAGTTTATCTTGGATGGATAGTCGCAAAGAAGTGGCAGGAGAAAAAGCTCAAAAATTAAATAATGGTACTCAGGCTTTCTATACGTTGTCTGAGCAGATTAATAATGAGATTTTTCAGGGAGTAACAGCCACGATAGGTATAGCCGTAATTTTCGCATATCTCAATTTACACTACCTTATTTTTCTTTTTGTATATTTATTTGGGTTTTTTGGAATTATTAAGTTTTACTACTCCCGTATACAAATAGTAAAATATGAATACAACAAGGCTTCAGAAAAAGGGGGCGGATCGTATGTAGAAGGATTAGGAAATATTCTCACCATCAAAACTTTCGGAGCCAAGCAGTCATTTAATGAGAGAATCGCCACCAAAGAAGCACTAAAGAAAAAATTTGAGTATCTAGGTCGTAGATACGGAATAGGACAGTGGATTGCTTTTCAGGTATTTAACGGAATTTGTATAGCGGCATACTTGTTATTAGTAGGTCGTGATGTCATATCTGGAGCAATCTCATTAGGATCAATAGTTATTTTTTACGGATATCTCGAAAAATTAACGAGTAATGCGAGCCAGATATTGAGTGTTTATGAGCAGACAATTTCTGCTAAGATTTCTCTGGCTCGCATGATGCCAATTTTTTGGACTAACCATAATGATTCTGATGGAGTAGAAAAGTTTCCCTTAAATTGGAATCAAATCACGCTTAAATCAGCTACTTTTGACTACAACAAGGAACTCAATAATACAACTAAGTTGGTGGGGTTAAAAAACGTCAACTTTTTCATCAAACGCAATGAACACATTGGTATTGTTGGTCAGACTGGGAGTGGTAAATCGACATTAGCCAAACTACTCGTGGGCTTATTCCCTCTGAACAACGGTAAATACATGATTGATAATCTAGACTTTTATGATCTCCAAAGTGATGAAGTCAGTAATAACATGGCACTTGTTTTACAGGATGCAGAGATATTTGATTTAACTCTTAGGGAAAACATTACATTAATGCGACAGCTTAACGGTGAAACTCTACAGCTAGCCATAGAGACAGCACATCTCCAAGAAGTGATCGACAAACTACCCAATGGGCTAAATACTCTCTTGGGAGAGAAGGGTTACAGGCTCTCGGGTGGTGAAAGACAACGGATTGGCATTGCACGCGCTATTTATCGCAATCCACAAATCATAATTTTCGATGAAGCCACTTCGTCACTTGATCTGCGTACCGAGAAAATAATTCAGCGTAACTTAGAAACAAAACTCGATGCAAAAACAACTATATGGATTACTCATAGAACAGCAACTTTGGAGAAATGTGACAGAATTTACACCTTCAATGACGGAAGCCTGGCTGAAGTTGGAAATTATGAAGAACTAACTAAAAAAGACTCAAAATAGGAGAATAATCTATGGAAGAATACGAACCAAAAGAACAAAATCTAGGTAGCGGAGGAAGTTTTATAGTCAAATCAACAATTACTCTTAACCAGGCAATTGAATACGGCGAATACAACCCAAAAAATTTAGAAAATTTTTCAGAGTGGCATACGTTAAGCGTTCATATACAGTGGCAACTAATCAGAAAAGCTCTTGACATTCGTTTTCGCCAGCTTATTACTCAATACGCCGAACTTAATAACGCTCTTGATTTCAGCAAGAAACCGGAAGTAAGGAAAGCATGCGAGAATGTTGAGCGACAACTCAAAAATCTAGCCAACGATAAGGAAAAATTGTATATCGAATATTCTGGTAAGATGTGACCAGTAGAGTATTTATTATGGTTGAAAATATTAAATATCAGAGTAAAACGAACCTTATTTTACCTTTTAAAGTTGCTTTGATGGTCAGTAATGGTGGAAGAACTCCTGAAACAAATAATCATATAAAATCTCTTGATAAGGGCCCACAAAATCAAATATATGCTTACGACTTTCGAATGGATAATACTGGAAAAGAAAAGAGTTTGAGTGACTATGGAGTGTACGGCATAGAGGTAATAGCGCCAGGAAACGGAATTATTGCACAGGTGGTAGATGGGTCATTTGATTGTGAACCAGGTGACAGCGATCGAAGTGTGGGAGTTGGAAACATGGTAATTATTGACCATAAAAATGGTGAATATAGCCTCTCCTGCACAGTTTACGCAAATCAAGGTGAATGGAGTAATCCAGACCAAATACGAGCCAACACGTTTTGAAATAGTCTCTAATCTTTAAGATATCAGGTTTCTCTCACAAAACTCTCCTCTGTTTTTGGCGTGGGCGGAAGGAAGGGGTGGTCTCCCAGACAACTTCGTGTCTGGAGGCATTTCTCATGTTGCTACGCAACTTGATGTGCAGGGGGGGACTTGCCTGCCGGCAGGCAGGAATCCGCCCACGCCATCAGGGTCGCAAAACGACCAACACCCGTCAATTTCTCTGTCTCCTAACTTCTATCAATTTTTCTAAATTTTGATCCCTTCCCCTGGTGATCATATTTTTGCGGGACACTATGATAAAAGCACAATTTGCAAAAAATTCGATCAAAAACAGTGAGATTTTTGCAAATTGTGCTTTACTGGAGCCAAGACAGGGAATCGAACCCTGGACCTGCGGTTTACGATACCGCTGCTCTACCAACTGAGCTATCTTGGCTATCTTGTAAATTTTACCATGATATACTAAAGATCTAATGACGAGATCGAGACTAGAGAGAGTTCGTAGCAAAAATGCTGGTAAACAGGGGATGTTGTATCTTGTGCTGGCTGTCCTCCTGATCATCGCAACTATTATCTGGGGACTGCCCGCGATCGCCAAGATCACGGGACTACTGATCAAGTCCGACACCTTGCCCACCCTGATCGATGAAGAGCGTCCTACCCCACCGATTTTTTCTGATATTCCCGAGGCTACATATAGCGCTCGAACAAGAATCGCAGGATTTGCTCAGCCAGGACTAGACGTAATTTTGTTTCTTAATGGTGCCGAGGTAGATAGCAAATTGGTATCGGAGAGCGGAACCTTTAGTTTTGACAAAGTAGCCCTGTCTGAGGGTGACAACACTGTTTATGCTTACACTGCTACCCCACACGATTTACGTAGCGAGCAGTCGAAAACCTATACCATTGTAGTAGATACCACTAAACCAAGCGTGACCATAGACTCACCTAAAGATGGGGATGTACTACGAGGACAAACTCAGAGAATTGTGAACTTTAGTGGTAATGTGTCTGAGGAGGGGAGCAAAGTATATATCGGTGAGCGCATGGTGATCGTCTCGTCGGAGAGGAAGTTTAGTCTCCCCTACCAACTGATTGAGGGCGACCAAGATATCAAGATAAAGGCCGTGGATAAAGCAGGGAATGAGTACGATAGCTCGATCAAACTGAGGTGGGAACCGTAGCCTCGACCAACAAAATCCAAAGCAAGGCAAAGGGGTAAAACATCACGTTGTTGAAGAGTGAGGCAATCAGAAAGAATGTGAGCATAGGCTTGAAGTGAGAATCGAGGTAGAGCGAGTGCATAAATATCCCCCACCCTACTAGACCCAAGATTCCAGAAGTGAGAAGTAAGTAAAGATATGAGTTATTGGGACCGGTTGCGTGGTTTGGATAAAGTGAACTAGGTGCATCGAGGATAAGAGTATTCATGCCACGTCCGACTAAGAGATCCCATTTGTATTTGGCGACATAAGAAAAATCTGCCTGAAAACGAGAAGTGATGCTAAAGGTACGCAAAAGATTGGTACCCTCTCCGAACTTTTTCGGGAGAAAAAGTATCGGAATAATCAATAAACAAATTCCAATAATCAAAAAGTTGAATTTTTTCTTTTTAAACATGAAGTAACTAAAAGTGATACCAAGCGATAGCCAAGTTGAGCGGGAATAGGTAAGGAGGATAGATGGTAGATAGTAGATGGTAGATGGTAGCTGGCGAGATGTTGATAGGAACGCAAGGGCAAGCATAGTGGCAGTAAAGGTGGGATCAAAGTGCGGGAGGGTGAGACGAGATAGGTGGTCGTCCCAGCCGAGGTACTGGAAAAGTCGCATATCGGGCATGAAAATGTATTGTGCTAGCCCAATGATGATGGCAATCATACCAGAGATATAAAAATATTTTTGATTTATGATATAGGATTTATGATTTAAGATTAGATAAAGGGCGAGATAAGCAAGGAGTCGGAGAGTGTAGAGAGATGGGATCAAAAGATCAGTTAATGGGTACAGTGTGAGAGCGCGGATGGAACTAATAAACAGACCAGCTCCCAATAGGGCCAGGCCCTGCAGGTGAATTTTGCGAACCTGCAGGGCCTGGCCCTGCAGGATCAAGAGGCAAATAACAAGCACATCATGAAGATAGAGTGGTAAGCCAAACAACTCAAAACGCAGAAGTTG
>Ga0210051_1004128_pt1 | contig 14254 bp, 8 predicted proteins | sample CryGey092014_all_FD_185464 | JGI IMG/M metagenome (GOLD analysis project Ga0210051, IMG submission 185464) | Groundwater microbial communities from aquifer - Crystal Geyser CG23_combo_of_CG06-09_8/20/14_all (SPAdes) (version 2) | ecosystem: Environmental > Aquatic > Deep subsurface > Groundwater ...
CTATGAGGGTGGATGGAAAAATAATAAAAAAGAAGGGAAAGGAAAATATACCTATGCTTCAGATAACGCAAACAAGAAAAAAGAATATACTGGTGAATGGGCATGAGGCAAAGAAAATGGACAAGGTACACTCATCTATACCGATGGTTCCAAAATCACTTGAATACGGAAAGGTTATGTAATTTATGATGGCAAAAAAACTGATAAATCCGGTAAAATGATTGCAGAATACGTTCATGGTAAGGAAAAGGTGAAAGACTATGTGATACAAGAGGCAGAAATCGCTAACTATACCGGCTTTGGAACGTATACAAAAAAAGAAGCTGATGTGGAAAAACGGACCTATACCGGCGATCGGTTGGATGGAAAATTCGACGGACAGGGAACATATGAAGATAAGGTTACCGGAGAAAAATATGTATGAGCATATCTTGCCGAAGAAAAAAGCGGTGAAGGTATCTTGACAAGCAAAGATGCAAAAGGCAATCTCATCACCAAAAAATGATACTTCAAAAATGACGTTCTTCGAGTCGGACAAGAGCTTGATAGCGAGGGCAAAATCATAGCTGGATGGAAAAAGAATGAGCGCATGGTTCCTCCGAAGTTGGAAGAGAAGACACTGACGACTAATTGATTGAATACTGCGCCAGTAGAAAATTTCAAAACCTATACCGACGCTATCGAAAAAAGCAAAAATGACGCTACTGCAAACATCACCAAACTTATTACCAAATACAAGAATATTTTGTGCTACTGGGACGATAAGGAACTAAACATGTATAAAAATTCGATACTGTCTGTCATGAAGGCAGAAGATTATGACCTCAACGGCAGGCTCAGTGGCGAAGAAGCGTCCAGAAAGGAGCTTGCAATTTACATAATGGCATTAGCCAAAAAAGCTGGTTTGGGTATCAACGCATATATCGCGAAAAGGCTTTTGGATAAGGCAGCTGATGAAGATAAAAACATAAATTACGGCAAGGACGGAGGGAAAGCCAATGTCCCAGTTTTGAAGATGGTACAAGATGAAATTTTGGCTCTACGCAAAGCTCAGAAACAGATACTCAACACTATGAACGCAGAGATCAAAAAAATAGAAGCCGAAATAACAAAATTTGAAACTGCTAGCTGGGATCCCAAGAATATGATTTCTCTAGGCGGTATGGCGGAGCTCCAATCTGCAAAATTTGACGAAACCAAAAAAATCATTTCTGTCCTCACCCAAGATGGCCTTACACAACATATTTCCTTGGGATCTCTCACGATTGTAAAAACAAAGGATGGACTCTATAAATTATTGGATACAAAAAACAATTACTCAGGATATTGTCTTAGGACTACCGGTACTTCATTTGAAATCATTACCAATGCCAAATGACGAAATGACACCGCTCGAATTTCTAAGTTTGATGAAGGTGATCTCGAAACAAACATCTCATTGAATGACATACCAGGATCCGTCAAAAAAACTCTTGGAGAACAAATCTATATGCATCTTATCGACAAAGAGATGACTAGCAAGGTCGTCCTTACCCAAACTATAGGCAGCAACTACAAACTCAATATCACCGACAAAGGTAGTGCGGTAGCTATAGAACAGCATGTAGATGAAAAAATAAATGGTAATGTAAACGATATCATCAATATCAACGAAACACTTACAGCCAATAAGGCTGATGTGGATACGTTTTTCAAAGAAGGATTTGAATGACGGACAACTGGTTTATCATGGTATGATACGGTATATTTCCGTACCTTGTTGGCACTGGGCAATACTGAAGCTATTTATGACAAAATGGATACTTTGTGGGACAACACCAAGAAAGAGATCATGGGTGCTTTGGATGCCGAAACTCCTGCATATACCAAGGAACAGGTCCTATCTTTCATTACCAAGTGATTGTATCTGATGTGACAAGTAGATCTCAAGGCCGAGCTTAATGATAATGGAACATTTAAAAAAGCTGATTACGAGAATGGTCGATGACAACTTCAAAAGTTTTGCTACCGCAGAGAGCATGATGTACCTGGATTTACTAGGTGGCTACAAGGAAAAATCGTTGCTTTGGGTAAGGAATTGGGCGCTGAATTTGTAGCTGGTGCAAGGATTGTAACTATCAACTACGCCAGTGACATACCAAAAGTTGTTTTGAAAAATACCGACGATGAATACAAGCGAGAAGATTCCAAGGCATACAGATTTGAAAATTATACCTTCTATAACAATGGAAATGTAGAGATATATGACAAGAAGACCAAGGAAAAAGAGATGAAAAACTCTAAAGAAATAATCGAGTCATGGCCACAATAACTCCTGAATTTCAAGAAAAACCCCGCCATCATTTGGTGGGGTTTTTCTATATAATCAATATTTTAATTCCTAGCGACCATCTTAATAAATACATCACTTGGGACATCTACGCTACCGATGGACTTCATCCTTTTCTTTCCTTCTTTCTGCTTTTTCAATAATTTCCTTTTTCTCGTCACGTCTCATCCGTAACATTTGGCGATGACATCTTTTCTCATGGCAGAAATCGTTTCTCTAGCGATGATCTTGGCGCCGATTCCCGCTTGGATAGGGATGATAAATAGATGTTTGGGAATCAGATCTTTTAATTTTTCTACGACAGTTCTTCACAGCGTATATGCTTTATCTTGATGTACTACCCGAGAGAGCGCTTCGATTTTTTCTCCATTGACCCAGATATCAAGCTTGGTCAAATCCGCTTCTTGATAGCCTCTAAATTCATAATTCATAGTCGCGTATCATTTGGTCAATGATTTGAGTCTATCATAAAAATCGATGATGATTTCACCCATCGGTAATTCATAATGCCGGACCAATCTGGTCGCATCTATGCTATCCATCTTCACGAGTTTTCACCTATATTCTTGGCAGAGTTGCATGATGTTGCCGGCATATCCTTCCGGACCGACGATTTCCACGTTGGCGATAGGTTCCCAGATTTCATCTATGACCCCCTGCTCTACCATATCGGCTCATGATTTGACTACTAACCAGGGTTTCAATATGTCTTTCAAAGCTTGGTTTCATTCTGTGTCAATATCGTTTTCAAGATCATCAGATTGCAGATTGCAGATTGCAGATTGCAGATTATTGAGAATTTGTTTGTAGAGTCAGGATTTGAGCAGATTTTGTATGTTTTGACCTGACTTGATTTGATCCAGAGAGAGATTTTTGGTCTTGATAAGATAAACTACAGTTGGGATGGTAAATATGGTTTCTACATTGTATTCTCTGGATAATCTTTCCTTGATGATATCCATGTGGAGCATGCCAAGAAAACCGCACCTAAATCAGAATCCTAGGGCCTTGCTGTCTTCCATTTCATATTCCACTGCACTATCATTGATAGAGAGTTTATCGAGAGATTCTTTGAGTTTATTATAATCATTGGTATCTATCGGATAGACTCCGGCATAGACGTATGGTTTGATTTTCCTAAATCCCGGAACGGCATATTTTTTGAGTTCGTCACCTTGCGTGTATTTGATCCCCCCGAGAATGGTATCTCAGATTTCTACGTTCCTGACTGTCTTTTCTCAGGTGACGATATATCCTATCTGTCATTCTTTTATCACCTTATCTGATGAATATTCCGGATCAAAATGTCCCACTTCCGTGATGGTGAGCTTATTTTTGGAGTGTACGAGATAGACCACATCACCAGTTTTGAACTGTCATTCTACGACTTTGATGTAGGCGACCACTCATTTATAGGAATCATAGACGCAGTCAAAAATCAATGCGGTATTTATTTGCGCTTCCTTTTTGATCTTCGGTTCAGGAACTTTTTCTATGATGTAATCGAGCACCTTATCTACATTCTCTCAGGTTTTACCTGATACACAGATGATATCATCTCTATGTATTCAGATGATGTGTTCTATTTCTTTGGCTACTCTTTCTGGATCAGCAGCAGGTAAATCTATTTTGTTGAGGACCGGGATGATTTCTAGTCACTGCTCTACTGCCTGATATAATACAGACAATGTCTGAGCTTGGATTCATTGGCTTGCATCTACGAGCAAAATTGCCCCTTCCACTGCGGCGAGTGAACGAGAAACTTCATACTGAAAATCAACGTGTCCTGGGGTGTCGATGAGATTAAATTCATATCATTTCCGCTGCATGCGGACTGGCGTCAGCTTGATGGTTATTCATCTCTCTTGCTCCAGATCCATACGATCCAATACTTGTCCATGCTCTACTTTTCTGAGCGTTCAGGTAATCTCTAGCATTCTGTCTGCCAGTGTAGATTTTCCGTGATCTATGTGTGCTATGATACAAAAATTTCTAATATTCATAAACAAAATATCTAAGTAATTAAATAGTTTTTTACATCTGAGAAATGATCCACTTGATAACTTCAGACATATTTTCTTTGGAAATTTTACCTTCATATCTCTGCAATGTTGATTTGATTCTCTCGGCGTCATAACCGAATCCTCTGAGCGATTTTATGATGTCTTTGTAAAGTCTTTGATCGACGTCCATTCTCTGAATGTCATCGAATTCGAAATTTCATTTCATTTCTAGAAGTATCTTTTTCGCTGATTTGGGGCCGATTCATGGGATGGATTGGAAGAATTTCGCGTCAAAAGTCTTGATGGCGTTTTGTAAATTTTCTCTCGGTAATTGAGCAAGCTGAAAGGCAGTCTTTGGTCAGACTCAGCTTATCTTGAGCATATCTTCAAACATATTTTTCTGCTCCATGCTATCGAAAGCGAAGTAGAAGACTGATTTCCTATTGTCGTCCAGATACGGGAAAAGGAAGTACTCTCCTCCAGAGGCGGACAAGCCCTGCTTTCATGAATATTGAACTTCGATGCCAAAGAAGTCGTTGGTTAGGAGCTTTTTATTTCAAATCACCTGCAGTTTACCGTTGAAATAATGGAACATTTTTTTGTTGATAAAATTTGATAAAACTTGATAAAATTTGATAAAAATGGCTTTGTCCTACGATTTTCATCTATTTTTATCGATCTTTAACAATCTTTATCAATTTAAAGAAGATTTGCAAGTGTATACATTTTTTTTCCTGTTGATATCGCAAAATAAATCACTAGATTTGACTTTGGACGTTTTTTTTTGATTGTCCGATTTTCATCGGATAGTTTCGACATTACCTCGACAGTTTGGGGTTGCGTCTCAACTAAAAAAAGCAAGTCCCTGTATGAAAAGAGGCCTGCCTTCGGCAGGTAAACCTGCCCTTATTACTATACTAAGCGTAAGCATTTGCGGTTTCATCCGCAAATATTGCTCTCGCATCTCCGGTAATTACCGGAGCGGTCGAGCTAAGCTTTACTACACACTTATATTATACATATTTTTACATATTTGTCAAATATTTTACTGCTTTCTTCGTTGAGGCATGCAAAAATTAAAGAAACAGCTTTGGGACAATTTCCAGGATGACATTAGTGAATTAAGTAAGCCACTCCAGGAGCTTTTGCAGAAATGATTTGAAAAATGAGAAATGAATGAAGAAGATATCATCGCCGAAATCGATGACATGGACCTCAATATCAAGATTGTGGAAAAATTTTATGGATTGGCGGACAAATTGTGAATCAAACTTACCACGATTGAAGAAATCCTCGAAAAGGAGGCTGCAACCTTGAAGAAAGAGACTAAATTCTGAAAATTGGAACTCTATGAAAGTAAACATCGCAATAATGATTCTCAATATAAGGACTTCATCAAGCTGTATTTCAATGATATCTCCAAGATCCCATTATTGAATTCAGAAGAAGAAAGAGATATTGCAAAACGCATAAAAAAAGGTGATGAAGCCGCGAAAAGGATTCTTATCGAGTCCAATCTCAGACTTGTGATCAGTATCGCGAAGAGATTTTTTGGTTCTAGATTGAGTTTTTCTGATTTGATTCAAGAAGGAAATGTAGGACTTATTAAAGCCATTGAAAAATTTGATCCAGATAAGGAATTCAAATTTTCTACCTATGCAACACGGTGGATCAAACAGTCGATAACAAAGGCTATCGCCGACATGACGAAACACGTAAGAATCCCTGTGCATCTGATTGATGAAATCAATTCTTATAATAAGACCTATCAAATGCTCTTCCAAAAGCTAGGAAGAGAGCCAACTTCCAAAGAAATCGGTCAAAAGCTTGGATTTCCGATTAAAAAGATTAAAAAGCTGGAAGAAGTGATTTTCGGGAATGTTTCGCTTGATAGAGAAGTAGGAGACGAAGGAAGAGATACTTTGGCAGACTTGCTCGAAGATTCCAACACCTTGAGACCCGACCAATTCGCAGAAAAAAATACGCTCAGAGACAATCTCGATATGATCTTGTGAATGCTTGATGACAGAGAAGCGAAAATCGTGAAGATGAGGTATGGTATCGATGGACCGAAATATACGCTTGAACAAGTAGGAGAAGAATTTAATGTAACGAGAGAAAGAGTCAGACAGATTGAACAGAAAGTGATCCAGAAATTGAAAGAACATACCTGATTGCAGAAGATTCTCGGTATCGAAGATGATGTCGCTAAACTTGATCAAGGCTGAGGGAAAGGCAAGAAAGGTAGAAAGAAATTGGCGAGAAATGAAGATGAAGAAGAAGAGAATAATGAATATCTGGATGACGATGAAGAGGAAATCGACTACGACAATATCAACTATCTAGACGAATAATCAACTAACAACTAACAGTTAACAACTAACAGTAAAAAAACAATTTAAAATTTAGAATTTATATATTTAAAATTAAAATAGAATGACGCCAGAAAAAAAAGAGACCTATGACGCCTCGCACATCAAAGTGCTTGAGGGATTGGAGCCGGTAAGAATGAGACCTGGAATGTATATCTGATCTACAGACTCGAAAGGGTTACATCATATGGTACAAGAAATCGTCGACAATGCTGTCGATGAGGCATTGGCCGGTTACTGCACTACTATCACGACCAAAATCAATGAAGATGGCTCAGTGACTATCCATGATAATGGAAGATGAATCCCTGTGGATAAACATGAAAAAACAGGTAAATCTGCCTTGGAGATGGTTTTTACCATGCTTCATGCAGGAGGTAAATTCGATAAAAATTCTTATAAGATATCATGAGGACTTCATGGAGTATGAGCCTCTGTAGTGAATGCACTTTCTGAATGGCTCGAAGTAAACGTTTATAGAGATGGAAAAGAATATTATCAAAGATATGAAAGATGAGTTTCTCAAGGTGATGTAAAAATGATAGGGACGACTGATAAGGTGTGAACTACGGTAAAATTCATGCCCGATCCGCTGGTATTTGAAACGGTTGAATTTTCTCAATCTACAGAAATCGCCAGAATGAAACAGTCAGCATATTTGACACCTGGTGTGACATTCAATTTGATCAATAAGAAAACCGGATATAAGTGAAGATTCTATTTTGAAGGAGGTATCAAAACATGGCTAAGGAACCTAGTCGGAGCGCAAGAAAGACTTGGCTCTCAATATTATATCAATCAAGAAGGGAATAATTGTCTCGTAGAAGTGGCATTCCAATTCGTAAATACCACCAACGACTATATCCTCTCTTTCGCGAATAATATTCCAACTACTGATGGAGGCACCCATGTGTTATGATTCAAATCTGCATTGCTCAACATCATCAATGAATTAGCGAAAGCGAAAGATAAGATCAATAAAAAAATCTGAGAATTCCAATATTCTGATGTGACTGATGGCTTGTATGCTATTATCAACGTCAAGATCCCTGAACCGCAATTTGAAGGGCAAACAAAAGGGAAATTATGAAATAGTTACGTAAGAGTTGAAGTCGAAAAAATCGTTTATACTTATCTGATGGATTTCTTCGCCAAGAATGAAGGTGAATTTGAGAAGATATTTGAAAAGATTGAGCTCGCTGCGAGAGCGAGATTAGCCGCTAAATTAGCTAAGGAAACAGTCTTGAGAAAGAATATCCTCGCCGGATGAGTCCTGCCAGGTAAATTGGCTGATTGTGCAAGGAAAGATAGAGAAGGAACAGAAATGTACATCGTAGAGGGAGATTCAGCGTGAGGAAGCGCCAAGCAATGACGCAATAGCGAATTCCAAGCCATCCTGCCGCTCAGAGGTAAGATTTTAAATACTGAACAGGCAGTCATCCAGAAGATCATGGCTAATACCGAAGTGAAAGCATTGATCACTGCCATAGGCACCTGAATCAAAGATGGTTTCGATATGGAAGGACTCAGATATGATAAAATCATCATCATGACCGATGCCGACGTGGATGGGGCACATATTAGAACACTCTTACTCACCTTCTTCTTCAGATTTATGAGACCATTGATCGAACATGGTCATGTCTATGCGGCCTGTCCTCCTATCTACAAATTTGAGCAAGGAAAAAGAGAAGAATATGTTTACGAAGAGACTCACACGCCTGAAATGTATGGATTTGAAAAAGATAAGACCGAAGTCCAAAGATATAAGGGTCTTGGAGAAATGAATGCCGAACAACTCCGAGAAACGACCATGAATCCAGACAATAGAAAGCTCAAGCAAATCACTGTGGAAGATGCAGAAGAAGCTGACAGATTATTCAGGATTCTGATGGGAGAAGACGTTCAGTCCAGAAAGCACTTCATCCTGACCCATGCGAAGACGGTAAAAGACCTCGATATTTAATAGTCTTTTACTTTATTTGCAATATTCACTAATTAACTTGACATTTGTATCCAAATTGCTATAAGATAGGCAATATTTTTAGCAAAGTTTTTGGTGATGGAAAACGAAGGCAACACTATCAACAACTCATCGTCTGCCGAAGAAATTGTAAAAAAGATTCTTACTTTGATAGCGAATCCTGCCTTACAAGAGCTTTTTTCTGTTGTAAACCAAAATCCTTGAATGGTAGATCAATTGAATATTGAGGGTATCAATAATCTGGTCGATATACTTTATGACAAAGATAAACAATCGCTTATCAAAGATACTTTGAAAGAACTTGTTATCCTCAAAGATATTCTCACGAAGATGTGAAAAATATATGATGACCATCCATCGACTCCCACTCCCGTCTTCAGCACCCCGATAGAATCTGAGATCGCTGAATATCACGAAACTCAGCCATGAGAAAAAAAGGTACCTTTCTTTGCAGTCGCACCGATGCAATCAGAAGATCCTAACGCTCTGACCGTGGAAGATATGTTTCATCGAAAAATCTCTGATCTTGAAGATGAGGATCTTGATTATAAATCCAAAATCACTGCAGTAGACACTTTTTCTCATTTTATGCTGGTCGATATCTTGAAATATACATCTCATGCTATGAAAATTTTCCTCGCTACTCTGAAAGAACAGCAATTACAATACAAGATATGCAAAGATTTTATGAGTTTGGAACGTTGGAAGAGAGAACTTCTTTCTCAATCTATCCTCGAAAAATATCCTGACAGATCAAAATTCCTATCAGGCATGTTAAAAGAAAAGAACATTCCAGACTCTGAATACATCGTCCTTCATAGAAATATCTTGGATGGACTTATCGAATCACATCAGAAAGAAACAGCACCAGAATCCACCTTCTATTATCTCAGTGGAATAAAGGATGACGCCACGATATCGGTCGATTTCAACTGTTTTGGATCGATAAATGATTTGACTGAAGATCCTGCATTACAAAAAGAAATTTTTGATTTTAATGTAAAAAATCAATCTTTCTCTGAAGAATTAAATAAGATAGATAGCCAGGATTTAAGGAAAGAGATGACAGATAAGCATAACGAAGAAAGGAGAAAACTCACAAAAAATATCAAGCCCTACATCGATAAGATACTATCGTATAGGACGTTTGAAATCATGGATCTTTTGCCAGAACAAAGAAATTATCCTGCTAGCTTCATAGAACCTAACAAGTGATTGGCTATTCCTGTTGCCATTAACGGCATAAACAAAGATCTGAAACGTAAAGTATATCTCAACATTTTCTTGTGATCTGAAGGCTCTTCTGATGTGCCTAGATGATTTGATATCTGATATCTCGTTCGCTGATCTTCCATCAGCATCCAAAACAATGCTGTAGATATCTCGCAATGATATGTCAAATCTGGAGATATCTATCCGGTGCTTTTGTATAATGAGGTAGCTATTATTCTCAAGGATTTTACACAATTGGAAAATATCGTGGCAAAGAATCAAGCTATTGCTACAAACAATCCCGAAAATCCTGATACCTTCAAAGAAATATTCGCTATGTTCTCTATTATGATTCAAAACAATAATCAGAAAAATATTTATGATGAACTCACCAATAGAACGAAGTCTAGCATAAGAACTGACTTTAGATCGAAATATAAGTAGCGTCTTAATTAATCTTCTGAATCTTCACACCGATTTTTTTCAGCTTATTTTCTATATCGTCGTATCATCTAGAAATGATATCTTCATTCATCACATAGGTCGTTCCATGGGCCATAATTCCTGCAAGCACCATTGCACCACCGCATCTGAGATCCGTACTAGAAACATATCAGCCCCTGAGATTATTTGGTCATATGATAATTGCCTGATGAGGATTGAGTACTTCTATCCTTGCACCTAAATTTTCCAATTCATTGAGATAATTAAATCTTCCTTCGAAGAGTGTTTCGAATATTTTTGATATTCCATTGGCTTGAGTAAGCAGAGTTCCGAAGGCTGATTGGAGATCGGTAGGGAATCCCGGATAAATCCTGGTTTCAAATTTCGTAGCCTTGTAGGTTTTCTTATTTGCTGAACTGACTCTGATAGTAGTCTTATCCAAGATTTTGAAGTCGACGCCTATTTTTTCTGCTACATTATAAATCGCAGAAAGATCGTCGACATTACAGCCTTTGATGGTTATCTCGCTATTGTCGGCACCAGCGCCGATAGCAAAGTAAGTTCACGCTTCGATGTAGTCTCCCAAAATAATGAAATCAGATTCTTTAATCTTGATATGTGAAGGTTTGACGATGATGCTATGATCCACGTTGAGCGTAATATTCGCACCTACGTTGTTAAGGAAATCGATGAGATTCCTGACGTGTGGCTCGATAGCAACCTGATAGATATTTATCTGGTAATCATAATTTTTTGCGAATGCAAGGTAGGTAAGCAGTGCTTCCGTCGTAGTCACTGAGAATTCCTGGAGCATGATATTCTTCTTCGGTTTTCTTGTCGCTTCATAGAGCTTATTCCCATCTTCCTGGATAGTGATATCCACTCATGCTTTCATGAGTGCATCATCAAAGCTATCAAGCGGCCTTTTACCGATATTGCATCCTCCGCTTCCTACGAATTTCACCTTTCCGTGTTTGAGAAGGCCAAAAGGTATGAGCAGAATCGATGCTCTGAATTTTTTGGCTATAGGCAAGGTCAGATCAAAATAGTCTTTGGAGACTGCCAAGGCTTCGTCTGCCAATTCCTCCATCGCGATGACGTCTTTGATATTCGGTTTATTGATGAGATTTACCTGATTATCGATGCAGTAATTCGCTGCCACGATAGGTAGCGCAGCATTTTTACTTCAAGAAATTATCACTTCTCATTTGAGATTTGGGGAATATTCGATTTGGTACATGAATTCTGATTCAAAGTTAAAATTATAATGTGTGGATGAAATGGTAAATAATTTGCCAGATAAAACAATACAAAAAAATATTATCTTTGTTTTCTTTATGCGCCTTGCACGCGCCCGGCCAATACTTTCCTACGGAGTGATACTTTTGTTAACAAATTCTCCGTCTCGTTTCACTCACCACCTCCTTTCACAAGGAGGACAAAAGTAATATGTTCCCCTTGAGAAAGGGGATACCCCAGCAAGCTGGGGAGGGGATTTATTACGCCGACACGGTCAGCAAGAACATAATCAACACTTTTCTATTTTTGTTTGGAATTTGGGTAACTAATCTGTAAAGTAGTATATACTTTATTCTTCATGCTTATATGAACGATATAGATTTACTCGCAGATGAACCTCTGGCCCATAAATTAATCAAAAAATGAAGTTGGTTATATTTTTTCATGATTATCACCGCACCGGTAGCATATTTTGTCCGCGTCATCATATCCAATAAACTCGGAGTCGATGATGTCGGGCTTTTTTATAGCGTGTTATGACTTATTTGACTCCTATCTATTTACCATGATTTAGGGCTTACGGAATCACTTCAATACTTTCTTCCCAAATATCGGATAGAGAAAAAATTTAGTCACTTTAAATCAGTAATTATCATCACCCTAATTGCTCAGGTAACAATTTGAATTTTAGTTGCCCTAGCGATATATTTCGGTTCTAACCGGTTAGCTCTTCACCACTTCCGTTCGCCAGAGGCTGGTCATGTCATCAGAATCCTTTGTTGGTATTTTATCGGGATCAATTTCCTGACGGTCTTTAATTCTATCTATATCTCATTCCAGGATGCCATAGCTAGTAGTCTGACTGATTTTTTTAGATCTTATGGTATCTTAGCCTTCACGCTCATTTTTTGGCTCAGTAATACGTTGACTACTACCACATTTACTATCGCACGAATATCGTGACTGGGCATAGCTTTGCTCGTATCCAGTATTATTTTTTTCAAAAAATACAGATACACTTTGAAACTCGGAAGTCTGACCTTTGAAAAAACACTCATCAAAACACAATTGAAATATGCATTCCGAGTGTTCTTGTGAGCGAATGTCGGCACCTTATTGTGACAGGTGGACCAGCAATTGATAGTCAATTTTCTGGGGCCATTGCAGGCTGGATATTATGCCAATTTTTTCTCCCTAGTTGGGATGTATAGCGTCATTGTATTGCCGATACTTTCACTGGTCTTTCCTATCGTCACTGAGCTCATCACCAAAGCGCATTATGAAAAATTCGCCACGTTTCAAAGCATCTTATATAAATACTTTTCTGTGTTTGCCTTAAGTATTGGCTGATTATTCTTCGCTTTCGGACCGGAAATAGCTTCTGTTCTCTTCGGTACTAAGTTTATGTATTCCGGCCAGTTACTCATGTATATCTGACCATTCTTGATCTTCAATGTGCTGACAAGTATTAATTACGGCATCTTGGCATGATTTGGAAAAGTGAAACAAAGGGTCATAGTCATCTGACGAGCGCTTCTGGTAAACGTAGTAGCAAATATCATCTTTATATTGGGTCTCTGATGGTGACTGATGTGAGCAGTCATTGCACTTATTCTCTGATGGCTTGTTCTCCGGGGATTGAGCTTTAGAATAGTCAATAAACATCAGGCTATCAGTTTTGAACGGAAATTCTTACGAAAAAATCTTCTCATCATCTGAGCCATCAGCATAGTCTATTACTTCCTCAAATCTCATTTCTTGGTGCTAAGCAATGGCTACAGATTCGAAAATATTTGATATCTCGCGATTGCAATTGTTGTGTATTATTGAGTTATTTCCTTAGTCAATCTCTGATCTATCAAGTGATTATTGCGTGAGATTAAAATTATAAGGAAAGGTTAAAATCTTTTCTTTTCGCGCCTTGCCCGCGCCCGGCCCTACTTTTCCCTTCCAGTAGGCAAAAACACCTCGGTCTCTTGCAGTCATACGCTGGGAAGTGAAATCTTTTTCTGCACACGAAAGAATCTCCCTCCCTATGGCTCTCCCAGGGGCCCGGTCGATTCTCTTAGCTTGGTTTTCTATCACAGTTCTGCTACAGATCCTGAACGAGCAAGCGACCTACAAAAAAAGTAAGCAAACTGAACGTGTCATCTATATTGTCGAGTCTGTATATGAATTTGCAAGATAGATGTTTTTTAACGACTAAGCGTAGGTGATTCGAGGAGTAAAACTGGAAAGCGTACATCCATGGTGAGACGGGGAAGTGCGTGTGTGGCCATCTTCCCCAGAGGGTTTTGGATACTGGCGCCCGTCCCGCATGAAGCTGCGGGAACCACAAAAGCATCTCTCCGAAGGAAAGAAAAACTTTTATAGAAGTGCAAAGAAAAATATCTATGAATTGTTTTTTGTGATAAATCTCCAACCATCTTGGATTGCCTCTGAGATGGTTCTTTGTGTCTTCCGACCAAGAATCGTATTTGCTTTGGATGGATTGGCATAAACTGTCGGAGCATCTCACGGTCTTCTCGGTCAGATTTTGTATGTGATTTTCTTATCAATTGCTTTCTCGGTAAGCTGGATCATTTCTAAAACACTGGTCCCCTGCCCTGTTCCAAGGTTAAATACGTCTAGAAATCATTCCGGCCCCGCTGAAGACGGGATAAATTTCTTG
>Ga0210051_1004129_pt1 | contig 14249 bp, 2 predicted proteins | sample CryGey092014_all_FD_185464 | JGI IMG/M metagenome (GOLD analysis project Ga0210051, IMG submission 185464) | Groundwater microbial communities from aquifer - Crystal Geyser CG23_combo_of_CG06-09_8/20/14_all (SPAdes) (version 2) | ecosystem: Environmental > Aquatic > Deep subsurface > Groundwater ...
GAGGAGATTGCTTCGGCTGCTTCGCAGCCTCGCAATGACGCGGCGGCAGTCGGCGAGCCGGATGCCGAGGCGAAGGCGGCGGCAAGGGGAAGGGTGCAGAGGATTAGGCAGCGTAAGGCCGCGAAGGCGATGCCGGAACTCGGCGAGGCGCCGGAGAAGGCAGGCGCTGTTGGAGCGCAGGATACGTTGACCGCTACCGCAGGCGTTGAGATGGCTTCAACAAAGATGCCCAATGTCGCCACTGTAACAGCCGGCTCAACCGGAAAAGAAGAGATTTTAGGAAGGGTGCTTGATTCAGGCGCGTTGAACCTTGCGGCAACCAGGATTTTGGAACAGGGGCTTATAAGGACGCCGGCTGATTCGCAGGAAGAAGTTACGGCGTGTCTTGCAGGCGCGGTTGAGGCAGGGTTAAGGCCTATACCCGGCAGTGCGTTGTATGAATTTGATCCTGCGGCGTTTTATGGAAGATTAAAGGCGTTTATCAACAGCGACGCATTTGAACCATTAAAAAGGGCGCTGATACCGTTGATCAGGGCTATCAATGACGCGTTGAAGTCGCAGTTGCAACCAGTACATGGAATAAAGAATATTGCCGGGCGGATAAATGAAGCGTTGTATCCGAATGCGCCGTTTGTTATAGACGAGGCAGCGCAGGAGAAGCTTGACGGTTCGGTTATTGTCCTGCCTGCGGAGCTTATAAGAAACTACGGCTGGGAAATGACTGCTGTAAGCCAGCTGCCGGAAAATTGCAAGGTGTTTGTGACAGGTTTAAGCAGGGGTGAGCGCGGCCTGGTAACAGAGCTTGCAGGCTCAAAAGTACAGTTTGCCAATGATTATAAAGCGGCAAAGGCGCAGGCGCCTGAGGCGGCAAATGTCATAGCGGTATTTGCCGAAACTGGCATAAACATCTTCGGCATGGATGCGAAGATAATAAAATATGAAGAGCCCAAGCAGGATGAATTTATTTCAATAAGTGAATTATTCAGACAGATAGGAAGATTGGAGCCGGCGCAGGCAATGGTTACTATAAACGCAAACGTCCCTGGGGTCTCAAAATTAGAGATCGTTAAGTTCAGAGAGGCATTTGAAACCGCGCGCCAGGTTGCTGCGAGCGTGTAAAGGCGGTGATGGATATGAAGAACAATTATTTATTTAAAAATTTGATGCGTTGCCCGGCGGTAAGGATTTTAAAGGGAAGGTTAGCCTGCCGCGATAAGAAGTGCCTGTTTTCGGTTACCAGCACATCGGCGCCTGTCCATTCTACATATGCGGCAATGAGCGCGTCTGCGGATTTTAACCCTCTTGCTTCATATCTAGCGCCTAATTCAAACGGTATATCAAAGTCATTGTCAATTATTGTTGCCGTGTTTATAAAAAGTATAAACTCTTTAAAGGCTTCGGCAGTTAAATTACTGCGAACCTCTTCAATTATTAAACGTGTAATACGTATTGGTATAACTTCCATAGATTCCGCAACTTTTGCAAGGAGCTTTTCACAATTTGGATACCGAACAACGCCTAAAGCAAAGATATATTCATTGCTATCTATAACTAGCTGCAAGTTTTTCTCTCCAAAGTTTTTCTCTGGTTTTACGAATTTCATTTATTACTTGTTGTTTACTCATTCCACGGTACGGAGAGCTGGCTTTAGCCATCAATTGACGAATTTTTTCCAGATGCATTTTCGCTTTTTTAATATTTTGTTTTATCATATTAGTCACCTCTTGTATAAATATATCATATTTGGCAGAGGGTGTCAAGCGGATTTTACCAAGCAATGCTCTTTTGATACAAATGAGACCCTTCGCCCCGAAGTTTCGGGGCTCAGGGTTTAATTCACACAACAACTTATGTCGTTTTGCTACATAAGTTGTGTGTTCATTAAAGTTAGGAAAATAAAAAAAGTTATATATTTTGGGAATATTCTGGGTTTTGAATTGTTATAGTGTTGTAGAGAGGTAAAGAGTTTTAAAAAGAATCATATATCAATATAATACATCTATTATTACTAGGTTTAATATATATGTAGGAGATAGATATGATACTTCTTGAGAACAGGCAATTCAAGATGCTGGTAAAGGTGGTGGCAATAGTCACCGTATTCACCTTTACGTTTGAGCAGGTGGTATTTGCCGATGGCGGAAGCCTGTTTTCAGATAAATTAAGGGTCAAACAGCCAACACAGAGTAAGTTTGCCGGCGAAATAGCCAATGCGTTCGGCAGGCAGCCAAAGCAAATCATAGAGCCAATCCCAGTGGAGCCTATCATCCCGCTTCCTGCCAAAATAGCTTCAGCAATAGGAGTGGAAAAGATTGGGCTTGTAGTTCTTGGTTTTAGCGCATTGATTTTAGGCGGATTAATCGGACTCCATGTCATAATACCAATAGCCGGCGTGATGGGTTTTGTGGCCCCGGCAGTTTTATTTTTGGCCTCGTTCTCATTTTTATATCTTGGTTTTAGAAAAGAAATCACAAATGATACTCTAGCCAAGGACTTTAACGAAATAAAAGATACACGTAGTACTCTATATGGAGAAGTAGTAAAACGTTTCAAATCCGCTCTTAAATTGCTTGAGTATAATGATCCCAATATAAATGTTATCGTGAAAAAGACTATGAAGCGCCGCGATGCCATTGGCCTGGCTTTAAGTTCGGCTGACAGAAGAAACTTTGAAGGTTATGTCGCTGCCGATGAATTTCGGGAAAACGCGCAAATATCCAAAGAAGAGCAGGAACAGCTTGGCTTCTGGGGCGTTCAGAAAAAGAGATGGGATAATGCGCTTCGTTTAACAGAACAGGACAGGGAAAATTCCAGATTAGGCCGATTCAAATTCTTAAAAGCGCCTATTGAGATAATATGGTATGGGGGATTCAGGTTCGGATATCATCTGTTTGACGTATTCATCCTGAAATTCCTGCGCCATAAATTAGATTATTACGCAGGCGGTTACAGGCGTTACAGCTGGGCGGATGACAACCAGATTGTAGATGCTATGGTATCAGCGCTTGTTGATGTAGCCAGATACAGCGATAAAGCAAAGCGTAAGGCCATGTCAGCCAAAGAAAGAAACAGGATACGCGTACTTAAAAATACATTTTTCAGGACTATTGAAACCATCGGTAATTACACTGGCGTAAGCGGTATCGCGCCGTTTCTTTACAAAAGAAGCAAGATGTATTTCTGGTCAAGTGTGGTAGGCAGTAATTTAATGCATCTTTTAGGTAGTACAGCTTTAGGGTTAAGTATTCCTTTGTCAGCCATAGGCATAGGGCTGGTCAGCATGGCTATCATTGTTTGGTTATTGCATATTTCAAAAGGCAGGAGCGGATACAAAAGAGCATTTGTTGCGGGGACTATTGTTATAATAGCGATTGCCCTCATAAATTTAGCCCTTGGCTCTGATATACCGTTTACAGCTATAGATTTATCCAAGAGTATCTCTCCATTAAGTTTATTGTCCAAAAATTTCAATTTTACCATAGGCGGTTTTATCAGCCCTGCAATTTTATCGTATTTCCTTAATTATTTTGAATTTAAAGAAAAAATGACAGACAGGGCATTGGCAGATAGATTCTTCGGCAATCTGACGCCAAGGCCTGAGACGTTGAATGTCCATGGTATTTATAGATATTTGGACCAGATAGAAAACAACTCTGATAAGGGTTTAATAGCTGTTCGCATAGCGGCGGTGCTAAATAAAGTGCCGCAGATTATTAGGGCGACTATTTCTGAAAGACTGACATTAAACGCCAGATTGGCAGAGATAGCCGGCTTGGACGAAAATGAATTAATAAAACAAGCCAGAAATTTTGATCTTGGCGTGCCGGATGTAGAAGCGGCGATAAGAGAAGCGCGGTATGCCGGCAGGGAAAATACTGTTTGGAATAGCGAGTTTTGGTATAGCATATTAAAGGCGAGCTTTGGCATATGGGCGGTCCAGGCAGAGATAAATGCAGTACTTTCGTATTCCAGGGGATTGGATTGGTTAGTAAACCTGCCGGTGAAGAAAATTTTTGGCGTGGAAATACACCCGTTCTATAATTTCGCCGCATTTATAGAAGGCAATCCTAAAGCAGGCCCACAGAGCCTGCGCAATTCCGGCGCTCTTGGCTGGGTTAACTATGGCGTTAATCAGTTATTTGGCCATACCATAGGTTTTAATCCTTTTAACCCGGATTCTATCGCAGATTTTGCAAAAGGCAGGGCAGAGAATACAAGGAACACGGAATATCTGCGTAATTTAAATTCAACCGCTAAAAGTTGGAAAGGCCTTGCTGATAATATTCACAAAACGTCTGACGCAGAATTAGGGATTTTTATAAATAACCCTGAAACGGCTGAATACTATCCGGATTTCTTTAAGATGATTGGAAATAGCGGTATTGAGGCGGATGTTTTATATGTTCAGGGCGCGCCATTTTTAAAGATGAATATAGATCAACAGGCGGATTTCTTCAGGGCAGCAAGAGATAATGGCTTAAGTGTTTCTCTTGGCGGCGCTGATCCACTTTGGTTTGTTGACAGGGCCAGTGAAGGGTATCAATTCTATAAGGCCTTGCGCGCGGCATTGCATGAAGTTGTTTTAAAAGACTCCAGCTTGTCTGATGAGCAGGTTACTTATTGGTTGGATGCAGATAGCATAGACAATAAAAATTTTAATAAATACAACGATTTTTATAACCATCTTACTTCCAGCGAAGTAATTAACGGTAATTTAAAATTATTTGAGAATCCTTCCGGGCCTTTTGTTGCCAAAGGGATAAAAGGCATCATGGCATACCGTGATTCAGAAGAAGCGATATTGAATATATCTTCAGCTGCCAGGCAAAATGCCGGCAGTTATAGTCTTGTAGTAGAGACGCAATACCGCAATCCTAAAGAGCAAAGATTAGATAATGGCTTAAAGCCAATACCTCTACCGGGCAATATTACTTTTGCAGGCGAAGAGAATAGAATTGGGCCTGTAATGAGCGCTGTTATGACAGGTGCTGAAAACGCAAAGCGCGGCAATTTTGAGGGTTTCAGGGGCGTAGATATCCATACAGAGCAGGATAGCATACAACAGTTAGTTAGAGTTCTGGCCGGTGAAAAATTTGTTGATATGGGCAACCCCGGAGATGTTTCCCATTTGAATAAATATGAATATTTTGTTTTACCTGAATTACCGCAGGCAGAGCCTACTGATAGTGCAACTCTTGAACGTATGCTTCCCAAAAATGTTATTGAGCGATTAGCCGCGTTTGAGCTGGAAAAGCCTATGAATTTCTATGAGCAGTTAAGCAGGAATTTGGGCCTTAGCGCATGGGATAATTTCCGCGGAATGACCAGCCAGCCTGATATACCAAGAGGTTTTGCGCAACTGGCTGTAAAAGCCCTTCAAAACGATTTCAGTATGGGTACATTAAGGACAGTGCTTGATGCCATGCCTGTAAGTCAAGCCGGTACATTGCCGATACAACTGTTTATTTCATCTACTAAAGAAATGGAGAAGCAGTTTTATTCTTCCGAAGTTACTCTTGACAGCTGCAATGTTATTGCCGAAGCGGTTGAAAATAACGATGGAGCGGCTAATAAATATAAATTAGTTGCAATGTATAATGATTCTGAAGTTTTGGTAAGAGGATCTTATAAGGATGATGCCGCGACATGTATATCTAAAAACTTATGGCTTAGTAAACCGGTTGAATTTAGGGTGCAAATGACAAACAGCGGATTTAAACCTACCAATGTAATTTTATATCTTTCTATAGGGAATATTCCGTATGAGGCCATTGATTATATGAAGGCGTATACATGGGGAGATATCAGGACAGGCGAGGAAGGGGAGATAGATTTAAAAAATCTGCCAAATGCCAAAAATCCAGACGCAAACTATACGCCTACAAGCAGGGATTCAGGATTGCTTGAAGTTTACTGGAAAGATCCTGATGATAAGCAAGAAACAACCGGATATAAAAAATTTGCAGAGCGGCATGGCATACAAAGTAAGAATGTAATGAACGAACGCATTATAAAATTAGCCCCGGGTTCAATGCGGGTTTTGACTTTTAGGGTGGATAAGATGCCTGTCGGAAAGCATCCGGTAGCTGTAACTATTCTGGAGGCAAAAATCGGCACTCCGCTTAAAGGAGACAGGCTCGGCGGTTATAATATAAAGAAGGTTTTGGTCAAATACGCAGAATTGCAGTTTAAAAAAACTAAAGTTTTGGAACACGGTATGAGAAAAGAAGGAAAAACCGAATTGGCAGATAGTCTTAACAGGACAGCCAGAGAATATATCAGGCTCAGGTTAAAACTTCACACTTACGGGTTAGGAGATGATCATTTTACCCCGTGGCAGATTGAGGAGCGTGAAGCAATGGCAATAAAAATAAGAAGTATTCTGTCTAAAAAAGCGCTTGGCAGGACGCTCGATTCTATAGATGCAGGCCTGGCAACGCGTTTAGGCATAGATAAGCAGCCTACCATAATTATGGTAGGAAAAGATAAGGTTGTTGTAACCAAGGCAACGGCATCGCGTAATTACATCAGGCCCGGCGATAGCATTGATATCAGCGCAAAAATTAAAAATGTCGGCGATGCGGATAACGGAAGTTATTATTATGTGCTTGATATAGAAAATGTTGATACGCATGAAAAGGTGCTGGTTGATGTTACTAAAGCCGGCAGAGGCAGGAGCGTATTGGGCAAAGAAGCTGTCGCGGCCAAATATGAATTGCCGTCAGGTTATGTTAAAATCGGCCGTGGACAGGAAAAACCAATTAACATAAAGGGTATAAAGGTCAATAAGCCGGGGCATTACAAGGCTGTTATTTCCGCGTTTCCGGTTGACTATGTAATCGGCGACGCCATTTTAAAGCCGGAAGAAAAAGGCAGGATATCGTTTACTGTCGGTAGCAGTACGAGCCGCATATCCGGCATAAATTTTAAAGATGCGCCTGCGATAGACAAATCCGGCAGCGCGGCCAATGTAGCATTGGCAGGAGTTTCCAGTTTTGGCAGCAGGCCTATTTCTGTTATGGTTGAATCTACCCTGGCAAGGCGCGCTGATCCTACGCATACGTATTTCAAGGTCTTCAGCTCCATGCCTCATACTGTAAAACAAAATGACAGCGCAGTTTTACCCTTATTTTGGCAATACAAACATCCGGGGGAATATCTTATTTCTATGAGCTTGATGGATGCTGACCTGGAAACCGGCAATACTATTTATGAAACAGACGCGAAAGGAAATTATGTTTTGGATGAAAATGGCCGGCCATGGCCGCATGTAGTTTTGATAAAAGACGCGCATACAAGCACCGGCAGGCAGGAGGCAGGCAATTTTGCCTTATGGTCGCACAGGCCTTCCGAGGTATGGCTTAAGAATATGAGCGATAAAACAAAAGAAGCCCGCGTAAGGATGATTGTTAAAAAGATTGCAGGTAAAACAGAGGTTACGGTTAACAGCGAGAATCCGGCAATGTCTGATTTTGTGACTTTAAAGCCAGGCGGAATAGACAGCGTAAATATCGTTCCGCATTTAATACCGCCTACGGATACCAGCGGGAATGTTTATCATGTTGTTTATGAGGTTCTGGATAGGGCAGGAAATGTATTGATAGCGCTTAACGATAACAATCTGCATACCGTAAAGGTAGTGAAGATTCTGGATACCAAGAAAGGGATCCGGATTAGGGTAGATAAAAACAATAATGATCCCGCGTACAACACGTTAAAATCGGACGATGCGGATTATGCTTTTATAAAAAATATCGCGCGCAAAGATTTGGGCGTCAGCGATGATGATTTATTGTTGTATAAAGAAATAATAATGGACGCAAGAACATCAACGGATATGCTTGCGGAGGCAAAGACAGAGGTGAAGCAGTTTATCAGGACAAGGATAATGGAAGGCATATATCTTAACCCTGACGAAAGGAACTTGCTGGCTGAATATAAATCGCAAGGGCTTGACGCGCGGGAATTGGAGATGAAATTGCGCGAATTTATATTAGATAAACCCGATAGAAACACCGCTGAGAAAAGTTTAAAGGGCTATGCCAAAGAAAAACAGGCGAAAGTTGAGGAAGATATAAGAGATAGAGAAAAAAAGAGCGAAAAGATGCAGGAGCAGCGGCAAAAAGATATAATAAGGCAGGCGCAGTCATACAGCAGGCAGAGGCTCTGGCTATTGACAGCTATCGGAGCTGTTGCGCCATACTTTTTTGCAGAGATGATACTGATATTTATTTTAACCAGGATTAAATTCAGGGCTGACAAGGAAGCCGGAAGGACTGATTTTATCTATATAGACAAGTATGGAGATGTCACATCCAACATATACAGGCGAAAAGGCAAAGATATGACGCAAGATGAGGAGCAGACGGCAAAAACAGCTTATATTAACGGTTCAACAGGCGCTACTGCTGCCAAGAAGTTTGAGAACATACAGCGATGGGCGCTTAAAAATACAAAGTGGAATGTTATAGTCAAATATACAGGAAGAGACTGGGGCAGCGAAGACGCGGATATGGCTATAATAACCGCCAACCGCAGGGTTTTAAATCCCATGGAAGCGGTTGTTTCTGCCGATTATCTCTATGCGATTGGCCGTGGAAATCAGGACGCGTTAAATTTATTGAATAATATTTTAGGCCAGGTAACCAAGAATATAAACGAGTCATCGCCTGCTAATAAATATTTATTGTCGCGGCTTGCCAAAAAGCAGGGTGAATTAGGCAAGATGCTAAGAGCTTTTAAATCGCCGGAAGGTATATATACCGGAGAAATGAGCAATGCTGTTTCTGAAAAAATGCTTAAAGAATTGGAAATACTGATAGGCGGCAATCCTCAGATGCTGCTTGCCGTTCACAGCGCGATGCTTATAAGGCCTATAGTGCCCAATGTTTCCGAGTATCCTTTTTTCGGAAAGATTGTTATGTGGCCATTTCAGTTCTTGCAGATAAACCTTTGGATAGTAAGGGAGTGGTTTGGGTCTATGGCATGCCGGAATATAATTTCATTTAAGACGGATTCCAATACCGCAAAGCCCATAAGGACATACGTAACTTTGAGTTCGGATCCGAAACTCTGGAATTATTACGGAGGCGTTTTTGGGCGCTGGTTGCAAGGGCACGGGAATATACAGCTTGAAGCATACTTGGGCGGCACGCCTTACTTAAAGGTTGATATTGTAGGTAAACCGAAATTAAGCGATTATAAACGCAGGGATTTAAACGCTACGGAATATTACGATAAAATAGCGGATGAAGGATTTAAATGGCTGCGTTCTACGATGTCATATGAAGATATGGCGACATATCCTGGTTCTTATGTGGCACCTATTGAAAATCTGGTATACGCAGGCGTTGTATCAGACGCAGTGCGGCTTAGTATAGGCGGCAATGATACAGCGGGCGTTCTTGAAATATCTCCGATGCAGGGCTATAGCGTTATTGTCCAAAATAACCAGGTCTGGCTTTTAAGGATAGCCGAAGATACCCATGGCCAGACAAAGGCAAGAAGCATAAACACATTAATGAGTTTGTTGAATGACGGCGATATAGCAGCTTTTCACACAGCTACTACCAGGGTGGAGAAGTTCAGGGTTGACAAAAATGGTAAGCCTATAGTAAAAGGCGAGCTGGTTAAGATGAGCACTATTAGCGTGCCTGATGCCAAAGGTGTAACAATACAGGTTCCGGAAAAGCTCAAATTATTTGGCGGAGGCCTGCGTTTAGACAGGGAAGTCAGCATTGATGATGTTTTAGCAAAGGCAGAGGCAGGCGCAACCGGGCTGTCTCTAACAGAAAATGCGCTCACCGATCTTATGGAAGATTTAAATATATCTACAGCAGACCTTAATTTTGAACAAAAACGCAGATTATTAGCAAATAACATATTAGACAATGCGGCAAATAAACAAAAATTACATGTTTGGCTTTCAGAGAAATTACTGCCTGAGCATCTGACGGAAGAAAATATAATAGAATTAAACCGGACATCGCCGCCCAATGTCGCGACATTAATTGAGGTTATAACCGGCTGCAGCGCCGCTGACAATGAAACTGCAAAATTTGAAATAGCTGAGTTTGGGAAAATTGTAAATAGATATATCAAAACCAATGCGCAAAACGATAAACCCGGGCATGTGGGCCAGATTTTAGTTAACGCGCTTGATAACTACGGTGATCAGGAATTAAGATATGACGCGGTTGGAAATATTTTGCCTACAGCCAACGCGCTTTTCAGGGCTGCCGTATTAAAAAAAGCAGCACCAGATGGCCCAACAGAAACATACAATAATATAATAGCCATATACAATTTACTGGATACCTATCTTGGTGAGACAGGGGTTACAAGTTTGGACGATGTTATAGCTGATGCGTTATTTGACGGCAAAGGCGCGGACAATATCATACCGCGCGCGTTTTCTTATGAAGTAATAAACGGAGAGGTTGCGGAGGTCCTTTTGGATAAAAGCGGTGAACCAATAGATCCGGAAGTCAGTAAAGTTTTATCCGTAGATATGAATAGTCAAATCAATACTGACGAAGGCGTTTATTATAAAGGTAAGGCTATTGAAAACGGAAAAGTAGTGGAAATATTATGCAACGAAGATAAAGAGCCTCTTGGTTCCGGGCTTAAAATCATAACAGCTATTGATGACAGTAAAAAGCTGGTAGCGTCCGCGTTTTCATATACTGCTTTAGAAAGTTACAATTCATCCGAATATGTAGTTGAGTATAGCAACGGAAGGCCTGTTAAGCTTTTTAGGGTTACAGGCAAGACAAGTAAAGGATTACCTGTGTATAACAGAAAAGGCAATCTTTTAATAAACAAAGTCGAGATTTTAGAAAAAGGCACAACTCAGATTAATACAGTAAAGGGCGTTCGTTACAAAGTAAAGGCAGTTGTTGATGGGGAAATAGTAGATGCCCTTTGGGATAATAATGCTAATAATAAGCCAACGCCTTTAAAGCAAAGACTGATAACAGATATTGCTGATTTTCCTGCAGATGATTATGATGTCACATATAATGAAGACGGAAGCATTGATAAATTGCTCAAAAAAAGAACAAATGTAAATTTAATAACTCAGGAAGGCATGGTTTTAGGTAAAGACGCTAGTGGTACTAAGATGTGGGTTGTGCAGGGTACGATTAACCCGCTTCTTAAGGCGCGTACGCTTAAGCAGAAGAATTTTCAGCAGAAAATTGTTGCCGAGGACAGGGTTGTTGAGGAGCTTAAGAGAATGCGCGCGGAACTTTTAAGCAAAATGCATGCAATCGCAGGGACAACGGAAAAAGGCGCGCCGGCAATAAATCTCGGATTAAAGGTAGACAGGCCCTATATTGACAGGGTAAAATCGCGGCTTTTTGGCCCAACCAGCGTAATTGTATGGAGCCCGCTTAAAAATATACACCTGCAGTTAGTCTTGGCGCATTATTCGGCTGAAGAAGTTGAGGAGGTTGCGAGTCAAACTATAGATAAAGAGCTGGAAAAAAAGAATGAAAATAAAGCAAAGGCAGAAGCGAAAATTAAAGGTATTAAAAAATTTCTAAGTATTGACGATGATGATCAAGAAATTGGCATAGCAGAAATAATAGAATTTTTAATAAAGAAAGAACTGGATGCTATTTTATCTTTACGTAAAATCTCTAATCCGAATGCTAAAAATTCAGAGCTTGACCGCGGCTACGCTTTATTAATGGCAAAGGAGCGTATTCTTCAAGCTGCTGCTAATGAAGGCGATAAAGTATTAACGAAGGCATTGGAGGCCCTTGGCGCTATCATTTGTGTTTACAATGAAGGTGATCGCAGCTTGGCGTTTAGAGCGCTTTTGTATTCCGAGATAGCTGAAAATACATGCGTTGACAATCCGTTGGCGTCGGATATATATTTAGGGGCTGAAAGCAGAAGGGTTTTGAGAGTTGGCGTAAATGAGGCCCAATATTCTGCAATGGATAGCGCAAGGGCAGGCAAAGAAACAGCCAGAAGGATAAGAATGGAGACGTTGATTAAGCAGTATTTCCCCGACTATGCGTCTCAAAGAGATTGGGTATGGACTTCAACCAGCGTGTTAAAAGGCATACCGACAGATCCTGATAAAGACAGGACTGAGCCTTACAGGCTGCGCTCGGCTTCGCAGGTGAACTTAGCGCGCGGGCTAAACGATACACAAAATTCGCAACGAGTATTAGACCTTATGGATAGGTTAACCGAATTATTGAAGTATGAGGGCATATTGCCTACAAATGTTATTTTCTATGTTATAGATGAAACTACAAAAGAACTTCGTTTGCCCAACGATAATGATAAGAATATTAATGTAGCTGTTGTGTCTCAAGTGGTTAATGATGGTAATAAAAATATTATGCTGCCTGCTATTAAAAGGGCTATTGGTTATCTTGGAAACGAAATGCCGCTTGCAAGAAGCATAAAAATAAACCCGGCTTTAATCGCTGAAGGGGATATATCAAAAAATAATAATGTTAAGGCCGCTTATGAAGCAGATATGAGAATTGACAGGATACCTGGTTATTTGTCGTACCTTATTTCCGGCGATGGGGTTATGGCCGATACCGGATTCGGGGCATGGATAGGAAAACATTCTGCGCTTGAATTGGCTACTGACAACTTGATGAAATTCCTTCGTGAGGATATAAGCAAGCCATACGTGAATGGCGATAACACACCTGACGACCCGGGCTTGGCAGGCAGGATAGATATGATATTAAGTATGGCAGGCAGGCGTTCTTTGGATAACAGGCGGATGGAATCATTTAAAACATTTACAAATCTTGAAAATTGGGTTAAAGATGCAATAAAAAAAACATCTAGTAGTCAACGAAAACAAGATTATATTTTTTATTTAAAATGGATGCAAAACAGGATACAGCAGGCAGAGGGCGCGCTTGGAGGCAAAAAAAATTATAGGGGTTTTATTAAGTCAAGAAAAGATGCTGCCGGCTGGACAGAGATGCAGGTTTTAAGGCAATATCAGATTGTTTTATCCTGGGCTGATATGAAAGAGCTTATAAATCCCGCAAGTGATGAAATGCGTTTAAGGGGGCGGGTCAATTTTTCGGATGACGCGACAAAAGATGAAGCGCTGGTGTTTTTGAGGCGCGCATGGAATGAAAGGATTTGTGGTGTATTAAAGGGATATAGCGATCCAAAAGAGAAAGAAAGAATCTTAAACGATATTCTGACTATCTGGAAAGCCAATATCACTAAGGCCGTTGAAGATAAAATTATTACTACTGAAAAAGCGCAAGAAGAAATGGCTAAGCTGAAGGATTTTAAATTTGAGGATTTAGCTGAAGCATTGAGTGATCCTTTAAGCAATGATGAATTAACGCAAGAGGGTTTTGATTTGAGGCCGAAAGAATCGATTCGTAATCTCTTTAAGATGATGATTATGGAGGAGTTTTGGCGCAGTGAATTGTATTTAGGCAAGGATATGCGGACGTTAACAACATTGTTCAGCCCGATACCGGCGCTGCATAGGTATGGTTTTTACGATACCGCTAAATACTGGACATGTTTTGGGCCATTTGCGGTATGGCCGGGCCAGTTGTTCGGAAGGATACCTATTTTGCCAAGGCCGTTTCTTCCTACCGATTCTAAGATAAATCCTGATACCTTGCCAGTGGCAGGCGTGCGGCTTTATGCAGGTATGTCGCCTTTCGCGTCGCCGCTTTCCGGATTAAACAGGAGCATAGATTCAGAACATGGTTCTCACGTGCTTTGGGAAATAGTTGAAGATACTGCTTTTGGCTGGTTTGCCTTTAAACGTCAGATTGGCTCCGGGCCTTTGCTTAATCCGTTTACTCCGGGAAGAGGCACCATTGCCAGAAAGGTATACAGGCTGACCAAAGAGGATAATTTCTTTAATAATGATTTATGGCGCGCGCTCGGGCAAACAATGTATGAACATGGTATACAGTTTTCTTTGGACCGTATGGCAGATAATCCAATAGACGGTTATTTATTAACAAAAAATAGAAGCAAAGACCCAACGGTTACCGCCAGTATTTATGATGTGTTGAAAGATGTGTTGGCATGCCAATCTGTCCAGGTATGGGGCGATGAAGCTATGACCGGTATGTCGCAAGGGTATGGTTGGTTTAATTATATGTTTTTTGGCGGCAGCGCGGCGCAGATGTGGCTTGAGGCAGTCAGCGTATTTGTCCCGGGCATCAACAAGGCATTTAAGGAAGGCATGATGATGATAGAGTTTTTAGGCAGAGATATACCTTATA
>Ga0210051_1004132_pt1 | contig 14240 bp, 13 predicted proteins | sample CryGey092014_all_FD_185464 | JGI IMG/M metagenome (GOLD analysis project Ga0210051, IMG submission 185464) | Groundwater microbial communities from aquifer - Crystal Geyser CG23_combo_of_CG06-09_8/20/14_all (SPAdes) (version 2) | ecosystem: Environmental > Aquatic > Deep subsurface > Groundwater...
ATTATATTACCAATTGCCTCAATGTCTTTTTCCCCCAATATCTGCGCCAATTTTTCAATAACCACAATATGGTGTCCCTGCCTGCTTCTGACCCTGTGCCCCATACTAAGCGCCAGAACTATGCCCGTTTTAATCAAAGCGGAGTATGAGAAAACGAATATGACTTCTGGCTCTTTGTCTCTCGACGCTATCTTTAAATCCTTAAGGGCTGCCTGAAAATGCCTGTTAATTAACTTATTCTCGGCCTTCTTCTTCTCAAAAAACTTTTTATCAAAACTTATTTTCATAAAACCTTAATATATTCTTTATCTAAAATATCTTTCAAGAATGCGTCATCCCCCCGTTTCCTTCTGTCGAATTCTTCTTTTGTCATTTCCACCGAATTGATCTCTCTATTGGATAATTTTTGCACCTCCAACAAAATTTTCTGAAGGTCTATGCTGTTAAAATCGCCTATAACTAAAATATCTATATCGCTTCCCCCCGAGAGTTTATCCTTGGCATAGGAACCAAATATAATAACAGATTCAATGCCCCCCAATTTTCCCACCTTCTCTTTTATCATTCTCTCTATGCCAAATCCCTTGAGAACGATCTTTTTATATTCTTTAAGAAAGGGGTAATCTTTGACAAGGGAAAAATATCGTTCCTTGCCCCTGAATTCTCCCGCGAGAAGGCCTTCCTCCGCAAATTGGTTGAGTTTCTTATGTACGTTCGCGGGATCCTCTCCTATCAGATTGGCTAATTCATTAACATAAAAATCGCTTCCTTCGTTCAGGAAGAAAAGATTGAGAATCTTTTGGCTTATTTTAGACCGTAAAGAAATCATTATAGTAGATTATTACTATAATTATAGTAAATTCTTACTATAAATACAACTCTAAATTTAAATTACTTGTTTAACAAGTCAGATGGAAAAGTCCGATAACTTCCGCCTGCTCTCCTTCTTCTTCCAGCGACTCTTCGCAAATTACATTAAATGTCTTGACCGCTTCCTCTGTTATGTCTATTAAAATCTTCACTCCCGCTTCTTTGGCTGCCTGCTTGGCCCCATCTGTCACCTGCGCCACTCCCGACTCCCCTGTTCCGATAACAATTATTTCCGGCTCTTTTTCCAGCGCCCTTTCTATGTCTTTGGCGTCAATGATATGACTGCTTTCTCTTACCCATCTCAAAACTTCTCCCTCCCAATCAACCTCCACATCATAATCATATTCTTGCCCGTCAATCACTATTTTCCCAAAACGATATTCCTCTATCATAATCTACTCCTTGAACCAGCTTAATAGTTCATAAATTCTTTGGTTCGTTTTTTGGGCAATTGGAAGATAGAATTTAGTTTCTTCTTTCCAGCGGGGAATCTTGTAAAAATCCGGAGATGTTGCGGGAACAAAATCATTTGACCGAGCATTGTCTAAAACATCGCAGAGTTTTATTATCCGCACCCTTTCGTCCGCCCCTCCTATCTCCTGCGCCTTTTTCTTTTTATTCTCCATCTTCTCCTCTTCCGATTCGCCAATTGGTCGATGTCTGGTCAACGCCTCCGCAAGGCGCGCCACTTCTGGCCCGAATAAATTGCTCAACTGCACAACGCCAATCCTCCCGTCTTCTATAACGTCATGCAGAAAAGCGGCGCACAGCAAATCATTATCGTCTATCCCCGCTTCTTCAACTAAAACGAGGGCAACGCGGATGGGGTGGATGATATAAGGAACTCCGCTTGAGCGGAATTGTCCGGCGTGCTGTTCTTCGGCTAAATCCATTGCCCGGAACGCCCTTCTTCTGTTCTCTACCTCTAAACTGTCTAAATACCGGGTAATTTTGGTCCGCTGATAATCTAAATCAAGAAACTTATCGCTATCCATATTACTCTGTTATCGTAAGGTTGAACACGATAGTTTTTTCCGGCTGGACGCTCTCCCACGGCCGGGCATAATTAAAAATTATCTCTGTCTGGCCCGGAGTCAATGCCCAGAAAGTAAATTTTTCATGGCCTCCGGCTCCAACTATCTCGCCCTCTGTTTCATCGGCAATATACTCCTTGCCCTTAAATTCAATAAAATTAGAATCCAGCTGCAACCCCCACTGAAATCCTGTTGTTATATTCCCTTCCAAGTCCACCACAAACTCCTGCCCTGCAGGAACCTGAATAACTCCGCTGTCTGCTTCTGTATAAATATAATCCTCGCCGCCGCTCCCTGTTGGGGCGCCTGTTTTCTCCGGCCAACAAATAAAATCAATGGCGATGTAGATTACCGCTCCCAACAGTATAAAAACCATGAAGAGCATAAACAAACGATTCTCCAATAATTTCTCTATCATTTTTTTTAATATTTTATTTAATTATAATTTTATCTCCCGGACCTTTGATGTTCATTCATTCTATCACTTTAAGGTAAAAAATAAAACAGCGCCAGTCGGTGAGTCCGACAAAAATTACGAGACCGGGTCTCGTAAAACTACAGCTAATTTATTTCTCCGGGTGGTAGTACTTCTTCTCCCCTATTTCCTTGGGGAAATGGGTCTGGGCCAGCTTCTTGTCCGGCCTATTGTGAGCATATTGATAACCCTTGCCATAGCCGATTTTCTTCATCAAATTAGTAACCGCATTCCGCAGGTGCAAGGGCACGCCAAAAGCGCCTTTTCTGGCATCTTCTTTGGCTTCCAGCAGAGCCATATAAGAGGCATTGCTCTTGGGGGCGGTGGCCAGATAAACTGCTCCGTGAGCCAGATTTATCTGGGCTTCCGGCAAGCCGACATACTCAACCGCATGAGCAACTGCTGTTGCCACCTGAATCGCCCGGGGATCGGCGTTGCTGATGTCTTCAGAAGCGAAAATCACCATTCGCCGGGCAATGAATCTCGGGTCTTCGCCTGACTCTATCATCCGAGCCAGCCAATAAAGCGCGGCATCCGGGTCAGAGTCCCTCATGCTTTTGATGAAAGCGGAAATGACATTGTAATGTTCTTCTCCCTTCTTATCGTAGCGCAAGGCGTGCTCTTTCAGGATTGCGGAGACCTCGTCAGCTTTTATCGTTTTCTTATTCTCCGATTTCAAATGGTTAACTATGAATTCCAGCCCGTTCAAACCCACTCTCGCATCTCCATCGGCAAAATTCACCAATCTTTCCAAGGCCTTTTCTTCTATGGTTATGCCCGTCTCCCCAAACCCCCTGGTTCCATCTTTCAAAGCATTTAATATGATGCTTCTCAACGCGTCCGGAGAGAGCGGTTTCAAAATATAGACCGCGGAGCGGGACAAGAGAGGCGAAATTACCGAAAAAGAAGGATTTTCCGTGGTTGCGCCGATAAGGATTATTGTGCCGTTTTCCACATACGGTAAAAACGCATCCTGTTGCGCCTTGTTAAAACGATGAATCTCATCAATGAAAAGAATGGTTCTCTGTTTTTTAAACTTTAATCTTTCCCTGGCTTTTTCAATCTCCTTCCTTACATCGTTTATTCCGGTAACAACAGCGGAAAACTTTACAAAATACGCTTTTGTTTTTTTGGCGATTATTCTTGCCAAGGTTGTTTTACCGGAACCCGAAGGGCCCCAGAATATCAAAGAGGTCAAATTATCGTTCTGGATTGCCCGGCGCAAGGGGCTGTTCTCCCCGACCAGCTCATCCTGCCCGAAAAAACAATCAAAATCCTCCGGCCGAATGCGGTCTGCTAAAGGCGCTTCTCTCCTCAAAGCATCTTCTAAGTTTTTATCAAATAAGTCGTCCATATAATCCAATATCCCATATTTTAAGCATTTCATCAATGAAAAAACCGGGGCAGGCCTTGACTCATTCTTGGTTCTATCCCGGGTTTTTAATATATTTTAATCGGCTTATGCCCGATATTCAACAAAAGCCAAATCAAAGAAAACGCAAACAAGCTTGCCAGAAACACTATCAGCGCCAATAAAATGGTCTCTCTGTTTCTGTTGACTAATTTGATGATTCTTGATAACATACAAAATCAGGTTTTTTATTTTTCATTTTTAGTTTTACGTTCTTAATTTGACTAAGCCGCAGCGAACCCGCCTTGGGCGGGGAGCAAAGGCGAAGGAACGTGTCCAAAACAAAATCTTCTGGCTCAACAAGTTTAGGCAGGGACTCAAGGCCCAAATATCTCGGGGTCAAACTTTATGACGGACAAAAAGTCAAGCCGGGAATGATTATCATCAGGCAAAGGGGAACCAAATATATCCCCGGGAAAAATGTCAAAAGAGGAAACGACGACACTCTTTACGCAAATAAAGAAGGTTTGGTCAAATCCTCAACCAAACGGATAAAAAGATTCAACGGCACTCAAAGAAGGGCGAAAGTAGTTTCAGTGGTGTGAAAAGGTGAATCAATTACTCCTCATGAGGCGCGCCCGGCGCTTCTGGCTCAATAATCAAAGTAATCTTGACCTCTAAATGGTGGTCAAGTATTATTTTCGCCGAAAATTCTCCCAATTCTTTTATCGGCTTTTCCAGAATAATCTGGTCTTTTTTTATCTTAAACCCCGCCTCTTCCAGTTTTTTAACAATCTTAAGGGGAGTAATCGCCTCAAATAACTGTCCCCCAGCGCCTGTTTTAACAAAAAGCTCAAACTCCTGGCCGTCAAGGCTTGAAGCAATCTTTTGGGTCTCCATCAAATGCTCTTCTGCCATCTTTTCCTCTTGCCGCTTTATATCTTTGAGTTCTGCCAACGCTGACTCGATCGCTGGCTTGGCCAGGCCGTTAGGAATCAAAAAATTTCTGGCATAGCCATCTTTGATGGATTTAACTTCATATTTTTTCCCCGTATTTTCAATATCTTTTAAGAGAATTACTTTCATATTATCAATCTTATTAATCTTATCAATCTTAATTATTATACAAAAATTTTAATATTTATTTCAATATCTCTATCGCCTTGTCCAATTGAGGATCGCGGTCATTGCTGTAATCATCTTCCGTTATCTTAACTTCCACATCCGGAGTAAGTCCTTTCTCATTAATCATCTCTCTATCGGGCGTCAGCCAATGGGCCACCGTGACTTTTAGCAAAGCGCCCCCGCGCAAATCTATGGGCTCTTGCACAGAACCCTTGCCAAACGACTGCTCTCCCACTAATTGTACATCATCCCTGTTATCCCGCAAAGCAGCGGCCAAAATTTCCGCCCCGGAAGCAGTCCCTTGATTGATAAGAATAACTGCCGGATAATTCCACAGCGACTCTCTGCCTATCGCCCTATATTCTTTTTCCTCCCTGCCCCCTCCAAAGCTTTCAATGGTGACAACCGTGCCCTTTTTCAGAAACCAGCCAGCCATCATTTGAGCTTCGTGCAACAGGCCTCCGGGATTATTGCGCAAATCAAGAATGATTTTTTTTGCCGGCGAGCTTAATATCTCGGAAACTATTTTGGAAAAATCAGAATCAAGTCCGCTGGAAAATTGATAAACTCTTACCTTGGCTATGTCCCCTTCTATGAGCTCCCACTGAATATTGGGGATTTTTATAACTTCTCTCACTATTTCAAAAACCTTGCTGTCGTTCCATCCCTCGCGGTAAATGGCAAGATTAACTGCCGTCCCTTTGGGCCCGCGGATAAATTTTACCGCCTCGTCTGCAGTAATATCGCGGGAAAAAATATCTCCTATTTTCACGATAATATCGCCGGATAACAATCCGGCCTTTTGCGCAGGCGTGCCTTCAAGCGGAGCCACTACGGTCAGCTCCCCTTTCCTGACTCCTATCTCCATCCCCACTCCCTCAAAGGAGCCGGAGATATCGTCCTTAAAAATTCGGCTGTCTTCCGGGTTAAAAAATACCGTATAAGGATCGCCTAATCCGCTAACCAGCCCGCCAACAGCGCCGTAGAGCATTTCTTGGTAATCAATTTCTCCGGAATAATTTTCCTCAATCTTGTCCCAAACATCCCACAAAAGCGTTAAATCAACGTCATCGGGCAATCCCTCTGGCGGTACGGGGATTTGGTCATAGCCGTACCGATAACCAGCGTTAAAAATTAAAATCCCAATAATAATGACGATTATCGGCGCTAAAATTTTCAAAATAAATAGTTTCTTCATTTTTTTATTTTCTCTGCTAATATTTCCGCTAATCTAACAAACTTCCTGCTTAAAAATTTGAATTGTATAAACATAAATACCGCCAATCCGCAAGCCGATAAAACAAGGTTTAGACCTCTCCATATTAAACTGAATGCTACGCCGACAGCTGAATCGAGCCCGAGAGACCCTACGGCAAACGCTTCAGTGGCCTCCAATGTTCCCAATGATGCCGGCAAAGGGAAGAACCCGGAAAAATCAATCACGCTTCTGACTACGAATAATCGGGTAATATCAAGCCGAACCCCGAGAAAAGCCAGGATGAGCCAGGCAACCGATAGAAGCGCTCCGAATTCAAAAAGGGCTATGATGAAAATTTTCATCAATTCTTTCTTGGGTTTATGAAAGAAATCCTTGATATCATTCTCTATTTCATCCAACGCCCCCATATTGTCCCTTACCACCCTAAGTCTATTTAAGAAAAAACGCTCTGCGATCGTTTTTAATAAACCCCTTTCCGCCGATACTTTTTTCACCCTGCGCATTATCAAAAGGAATGCCAACATCGCCCCGCCAACCAACCCGAGCCCGATAATCTCTGCCATCCAGGACAAATGCATATAAATCAAAAGAAAGAACAGGCCCATAAAAAATACCATGATAATCAGGGAAAATACCATCAAGTTGTCTAATATAATGGAGCTTATTATCCTGCTTGTGGAAAGTTTTGTTTCCTGCTTTAAGTAAAGGACTTTTGCCGGCTCCCCGCCGATTAAAGAACAAGGAGTTACATAGCTTATGCTATAACCAATAAGCTTGGCAATCGTCATTTTGGACAATTTTGCGCCGTCTTTCTTGTCCGAACCGACTATCAACCACCATTTATAGCCGCCGATAAGAACAACGCTTGTAAATAAAACCCAAAAAATCAAAAGCGCCTGCCAGGCCTTAAGCATAGATAAAAACGAAACCACGCCCTCAACTCCTACTTCTCTAAGGGTATAGCAAAAAAGAAGCGCTCCCAAGATGAAAAATATCAGAAGCCAAAAACCTTTATGCATATCTTTTAGTTAGCTTCTATTATTATACCCTTTTTGGCTTCCGAAAACAACAAAAATCTGCCTAAAGCGGGATGAGTATTCAAATTTTTGCGCAAACAAAATTTATGTGCTCTATGCGGGGTGAAAATTGTTAAACTAATAAAAAACAGAAATTCCTCAGAATTTCTGCAACAAACAATATGAAAAAATTTTCTTTTACTTTGAATTAAATTCAAAACAAAACCGCCAATTGATTTTTTCGCCCAAAATTCCTTGCGATTTGGTCGCCGAGCCCCGCCAGCTGGCGGGGCGAGGCGAATTTGACAATTCCTCGCTGGTGCCCCGCGGAGGACTCGAACCTCCAACTTTTTGCTTAAAAGGCAACTACTCTACCATTGAGTTAGCGGGGCCGGATAAAATTAAAAATGAAAAATGAAAAAATAAAAATAGAACCCGAAATTGAAAATTTCCTCAAATCCCTTACCTATAAATTACGATTGTGAATTGGAAATTTCCTAAACGCCTTCCTCTTTCAACCTATTTAACAATTCTTTTTGTTTCCTTGTCAATCTTTTCGGAGTGTCAACTCTTGTCTTAACATACAAGTCCCCTCTTCCATAGCCGGAAAATCTCGGTATTCCTTTGCCTGAAATTCTAAACACCTTTCCCGGCTCGGTTCCTGAAGGAATTTTCAAAAATACTTTTTTCCCCTTTTCCAGGACAGGCGCCGCAACATCGTCACCCAAGGCCATTTGGGAAAACAGAACAGGGATTTCCGCAAACAAATCATCCCCTTTTCTATCAAAAATCTTGTGTCTTCTGATAAAAACCCTTACATACAAATCGCCGGCTGACCCGCCCCTTTTCCCGGCCTCTCCTTCGCCCCTGAATTTAAGCACTTGTCCGGAATCCACCCCCGCAGGAACCGCTACCTCTATGTCTTTCTCTCTCTTGATTCTGCCTTCCCCCTTGCAGACATTGCAGGCCCTTTCAGGCGCATTGCCTTCCCCTTGGCAAGCCGGGCAGACAGTATAATGGGTAATGGTGCCAAAAATTGTTTTTCTTATCTCCTGAACTTGACCGCTGCCGCGGCAGGTTTGGCATTCTTTTAATCTGGTCCCGGGTTCAGCCCCACTGCCTCCGCATCTTTCGCAAACTTCATTTTTATAAACAGAGAATACCCGCTTCTGGGAAGACAGGGTTTCTTCCAAATCTATTTCAATATCCATCTGGATATCTTCTCCCCTTTTAATATCCTGCTTTCTTGCCCTCCTGCCTCCGAAGAATTCATCAAAAATATCGCCTAAATTCTCAAAGCCGAATCCGCTCCAATTGCTCCCCTGCTGTTGCGCCTGCTCCCAAAAAGAACCGAAATCAAAATCGGAAAATCCGCTGAACCCGCCTTGCCCGGACATATTGTCAAAAGCAGGGCCAAATTGGTCGTACTGCCGCCTCTTTTCGTTGTCAGACAAAATCCGGTATGCTTCGCTTATTTTCTGAAACTTCTTATTATCTCCTCCTTTGTCAGGATGATGCTGATGCGCCAGCCGGCGGTAGGCCTTCTTGATTTCATCCGGCGAAGCGCTTTTCTCTAACCCTAAAATTTTATAGTAATCTTCAGCCATAAATAAACATAAATAAAATTTAAAATGTAAAACGAAAAAATTAAAATGACAATTAAAAATCTAAAATCTTTAATTTTGGATTGTCATTTTTCATTTTTAGTTTTTAATTTTTATTTTCTTTCGTTTGCCCTTCCTCCGGCTTATCTTTATCGTCCGCCCCTGCTTCCGGCCGCTTCCCGTCTGCCTGCCCTTGCTGGCTTTTATACAAGTCCGCCCCGACTTTCTGAATAGCAGACGAAAGTTCATCGCTGTATCTCCTGATATCCTCTATATTATCACTATCTTTGGCTTTTTTCAATTCAGCGATTTTATCCTCAATATCTTTGACAGAATCAACGGGAATCTTATCTTTGGCGTCCCTCAACGTCCTTTCGCAGGTATAAATCAAGGCGTTTGCCTGATTCCTTATCTCTATCAACTCTTTCTTTTTTCTGTCTTCTTCCGAATGAATCTCCGCTTCTTTTCTCATTCTTTCGACCTCTTCGTCAGAAACCCCGCAAGAACCCTCAATTCTTATGGACTGTTTTTTGTTAGTCGCCTTATCAGTGGCTGAAACCTGCAATATGCCATTGGCGTCAATCTCAAAAGAAACCTCTATCTGGGGTATGCCTCGGGGGGATGGGGGTATGCCATCAAGGATAAACCTACCCAACGACTTATTGTCATTGGACATCGGCCTCTCTCCCTGCAAGACCTTTATTTCCACAGACGGCTGATTATCGGCAGCAGTAGAAAATACTTGGGTCTTGGAAGTCGGAATGGTTGTATTTTTAGGAATAAGAATTGTATTCACGCCGCCTAAGGTCTCAATGCCCAAAGACAGAGGAATAACATCCAAAAGCAAAACATCCTTCATATCGCCATGCAGAATGCCTCCCTGAACCGCCGCTCCGACAGCCACCACCTCGTCCGGGTTAATGTCTTTCCTCGGCTCTTTGTTAAATAATTTTTTGATTTCCTCTTGAATTTTCGGCGTTCTTGTCTGCCCGCCGACCAAAACAATTTCATCAATATCTTTAGTGTCTAATTTGGCGTCTTTAAGGGTCTTTTTGACTAATTCAATGGAGGCGTCCACATAATCTTTTATCATGTCTTCAAGCTGGGCGCGGGAAAGCTTGTAATTCAAGTGTTTCGGCCCGGAAGCGTCAGAAGTGATAAAAGGAAGATTAATGTCGCTCTCCAAAGCAGTGGAAAGTTCTATCTTCGCCCTTTCCGCCGATTCCTTAAGCCGCTGAAGGGCTAACTTATCTTTTGACAAATCTATGCCCTGGTCTTTCTTAAACTGGTTGACCAGCCAATCAATAATCTTCTGGTCAAAATCATCTCCTCCCAAATGAGTGTCGCCGTTCGTCGCCTTGACCTCAACCGTGTCTCCGCCGATATCCAGAATAGAGATATCAAAAGTTCCGCCCCCAAAATCATAAACCACGATTTGCTGTTCCTCTTTTTTAGACAGCCCGTAAGCCAAGGCCGCTGCGGTTGGCTCGTTAATGACTCTCTTGACCTCAAACCCGGCTATTTCCCCTGCCACTTTTGTGGCTTTTCTCTGGGAATCGTCAAAATAAGCGGGGCAGGTGATAATGGCCTCTTTTATGCTCTCTCCGAGCCGGTCTTCCGCGTCATTTTTCAATTTCTGCAAAATCATTGCCGAAATCTCAAAAGGCCGATACCACTTATCTCCCATTTTTATCTCCACTCCGCCATCCTGGCTCTCTCTTATCTCATAGGGCAAAAATTTCATATCTTTTTGGACTTCTGAATCGCTGAATTTTCTGCCCATCAATCGCTTGACAGAGAAAATAGTGTTTTCCGGATTGGTAATTTGCTGTCTTTTAGCTAAAATCCCCACCATCCTTTCGCGGTTTTTAGTAATGGTGACAATAGAGGGCGTGGTTCTTGCCCCTTCTTTGTTTTCCACGATTTCCGGCTCGCTGTTAATGATAACAGCTATTGCCGAATTAGTTGTTCCAAGGTCTATTCCTAAAATCTTAGACATAAATTTTTTAATGATTAATTATTGTTTGTTATTGTTATTTTTTTTGAAACTTTGACTTTTGCCGGCCGAATCACTTTCTCCCCTATCTGATAGCCCTTCCGCACAACCTCTGCGATAATCCCTTCTTCTTCGCCTTCAACCGTTTCTGCCACTTCCTCAAAGCGCGGATTAAACTTTTTGTCCGGCTCGCTGACAATCTCTTGCACTCCGTGTTTTTTCAAGAAATCCTCAAAATATTTTTTAATCTGCAAGAATCCTGCAAGAACGACGGGATTTTCGGCTCCCTGATTCGTTTTTTCCGCCCGCTCGAATAAATCAAGCGCGTCCAGCAACTCTAAAATCCATTTTTCTTTTTCGTATTTTACCATTTTTTGGAATCTTTCCGCCTGCTCTTTCTTATAGTTCAAAAAGTCCGCCTGACTCCTCTGCCAGCCAGCCAAATATCTGTCTCTCTCTTCTTTCATCTGTTTCCGCTCCTTATCCTTATCCGAAAAATGATCCTTAACAGATCTTTTTTTGCTTTTATCTTCCATCAGAACGAATTTGACTCAAGTTTAATGTCTTTATTTTACACCAAGAATTCCCTTTGTCAATCCCCTGGCTGACACGATTTATTCTGGAGATAACTTCCCCTCAAAAATTACCCGCCCCGGGCGGGTAATTTCAATAATATGAGGTAATACGAAAACCTCTATCAACATTGATAACTCTCTCCAAGAGGCAACGTTCTTTATAAAGCGATTCTACTCTTGAAGGGAAAAATTTGCTATAATATTTTAATGTCTAAATTGTCTAAAGCCCAAACGATTATTTTCTTGTTAGTCGTTCTTCTGCTTGCCGGGTTTTTAAGATTATACGCGCTCCACAGCATTCCGCCGGGACTGTATCCTGACGAGGCAATGAATGCCAATGAGGCCCTGACCAATCCAGGCAAGGTGTTTTATCCCGAAAACGGAGGCCGGGAAGGGCTTATTGTCAATCTGGCATTTTTAAGCTTTAAGCTATTCGGGCCCAGCCCCTTTTCCCTGCGTTTGATTTCCGCCATTGTCGGCATCATCACTGTTCTGGGACTCTTCCTTTTAACGAGAGAACTTCTAAAACACACTGGCACAAGCGAAAAAAACGCAGATTGCCTTGCCTTGCTGGCCGGCTTTTTCATTGCCACCTCTTTTTGGCATATAAACTTTTCCCGAATCGGGTTCAGGGCGATCATTTTGCCGTTTATTCTGGTCTTCTGTTTCTATTTCTTATTCAAAGGGTTGAAGAACAAAAACTTATTCTTATTAATCTTGTCCGGTCTGATTTTCGGACTGGGATTTTACACTTACTCATCTTTCCGTTTGGCATTCCTGATACTGCCCTTTGTTTTGGTTCCCTACTGGATTTCTTATCGCCGGGAAAAACAGCAAAAAAAATTCATTATTTCTGTTTTAATCTTCGGCATATCTGCTCTGATAATCGCCCTGCCCCTGGCTTTATATTTTATGACTCACCCGGCTGATTTTTTCGGCCGACTGGGCGCGGTTTCCGTATTTTCGCAACCAAACTTCATCACCGCATTTTTGGAAAGCTTGGGCAGGCACCTCATAATGTTCAATATCTCCGGAGATTTTAACTGGAGGCACAATCTCTCCGGTTCTCCTCAATTGCTCTGGCCTGTCGGAATTTTGTTTCTCATCGGATTCATCGTTTCTGTCAAAAAATTAGCCCTGCTCATCAAAAGCAGAAACTTCAAAGCCCAGTCCGTCTACTGGCTTTTATTCTCCTGGTTTTTTGTGATGATTCTGCCCGGCGCCTTGACTTATGAAGGCATGCCCCACTCTCTTCGAACCATAGGGACCATTCCGGTAGCCATGATTTTCGCCGCGCTCGGCGCCGATTGGATTTTAGAAAGAATCAAAAAAATAAAAAAAATGCCTTCTTTCTCGCCTGACAGCAAATGGTTGAAGGGTTTTGTTTATTTAATTATCGGTTTTCTTTTCCTGACTCTGTTCGCCGCTGAAACTCAAAAATATTTTGCTGAATGGGCGGGAAATCCGGAAATCAAAAACGCTTTTACAGAAAACTTTATGAAGCTCGGCCAATCAATCAATGCCCTGCCGCCGGAGGTCAACAAATATGTAATAGTCAATGAATCAGGGACGCCGGTGCCTTATCCTGACGGCGTGCCTACTCCCGCTCAAACAATAATGTTTGTTGAAAGAATGAAATACGGGACATTAAAAGCAAAATACCTGAAGCCGGACCAGTTAGGCCAGGTAAAAATAGCTGACAGAGCCACTGTTATCATCCCAATGCGTATTGACAGCGACATTCTTAGCGAACTTAGAACAGCTTTTCCGGGCGGGACCCTCAAAACCACCAACAATGCGGAAATGTATTGGATAAGCCCCCTGCAATAATCATTAAAAAACAAAGAATATGAAACTAAGCAACAAGGCGACAAATATAATCGCAATATTGCTTTTGGGAGCGTGTTTCTTAACCGCTTTTTTAAGTTCGCGCAATATGTCTTTGACCATGGACGAAAAAGCCCATATCCCGTCAGGATACTCTTATTTGGCTTTCAGGGACTACCGCCTGAATCCTGAACATCCTCCTTTGGCAAAGGACTTGGCGGCGCTCCCTTTATTATTCTTAGACCTTAATTTCCCCCTTGAACACAAATCATGGACCCAAGATGTCAACGGCCAATGGGATGCCGGATACGAGTTTATTTTTAATTCCGGCAACAATCCTGACCAAATAATATTCTGGACCCGGCTGCCGATGATGATTCTTTTGGTTTTTCTGGGCTGGTTCCTTTTCTTCTGGTCAAGGAAATTGGGCGGGAACAAGGCAGGGCTGATGGCTTTGGCGCTTTTTTCCTTCTCGCCTACTTTTCTGGCTCACGGCCGCTTGGTAACCACTGATGTGGCCGCTGCTCTCGGCTTTCTTATCTCCGCGTATTTCTGGGTAAAATTCCTGAAAAATCCTGTTTTCAAAAATATTTTTATCGCTGCCATAATTTTAGGCATCGCCTTGTGCCTTAAATTTTCTCTAATTCTTGTTCTGCCGTGCTTCGCTTTTGTCACCATCATCTACGCCTATTTTACTGCCGGCAAACCCTTCAAAAATAAATTAAAAAATGTATTGAGCTATTGCGGCAAGTCCATAATCGCAGGCATAATCGCCTTAGTGGTCGTAATCTGGCCCATCTACCAATTTCATATATCAAATTATTCCGCCGAAAGGCAGGTAAGCGATACCCAACACATTCTTGGCGATAAGCTTCCTGGGAAGATAACAGCCAAGGCAGCGTCAATCCCTGTCTTGAGGCCATTTGCGCAATACGCCCTCGGCTTGCTTATGGCCACCCAGAGAGTGGCCGGAGGCAATACCGTCTATTTTATGGGCCAAGTCAATAACCAGGCCTGGAAAGAGTATTTCCCGATGATGTATCTTTTGAAAGCGCCTTTGGCCCTTCATTTCTTAACCCTAATTGTGTTGGGGCTTTTCTTGCTTGGCGTGGAGAAACACAAATTTTTCAGAAAATTCTTCGCCCGCC
>Ga0210051_1004135_pt1 | contig 14231 bp, 14 predicted proteins | sample CryGey092014_all_FD_185464 | JGI IMG/M metagenome (GOLD analysis project Ga0210051, IMG submission 185464) | Groundwater microbial communities from aquifer - Crystal Geyser CG23_combo_of_CG06-09_8/20/14_all (SPAdes) (version 2) | ecosystem: Environmental > Aquatic > Deep subsurface > Groundwater...
GTTACACTCTGACATTGTCAGAGTGTAACCTTATTAGAAATGAGTGAAGCCAGCGGGCTTGATTCTTTCTGATTTTTCGCTTTTCCTCACAAGAGTGAATCCTTTACGGCCGTTCAATATTCGGCCGATTTTAGAAAGCCTTGTTTTAAACGGCCACATATTCTCTAATCTATCCGCGTACCGCTCAGATAGCGTAAAAACCAATTCAAAGTCCTCGCCGTCCCTGACAGCTGAATCAAACCCTGCCGCATATTTGGATACAGGTATTGTTTTTTCGCAGATCGCTGCGCCTTTATTGCTTTCTTTTAATATATGCCCCAGATCAGCCAAAAGGCCGTCAGACACGTCTATCATTGAATTGATCTTAAAATTCTTTACTAAAAATCTCGCCTCTTTAAACCGCGGAGTAAAATTGAGATGTCTGAACTTTATTGAACCGCCTATATTGCCTGTAATAAATATGATGTCATTTCCCTTTGCACCGCTTCTCAATGTTAGATTTTCTTTTTCTACTTCACCTATAAGAGCGATATTAATAACTATCTTTTTAGAACAAACAGTGTCCCCGCCCACTAAATCGACCTCAAATCTCTGCGCTATTTTCTTTATGCCCTCATATAATTCATCTGCATATTTTAAATCCAGGGAGTCCGGAAGGCCTACTGAACAAACTGCAAATTTAGGAACCCCTCCCATTGCAGCGATGTCACTTATATTGCAAGATAGGGACTTGGCCCCTACCAGTCCGGCCTTATCGTCTTCATTAAAATGTTTTCCTTCTATGAGCATGTCAGTAGTAAAAAGCAGGTATTTATCTCTTGTATACTTTAAAACAGCTGCGTCGTCGCCTATACCTTTTATGACGCGGCCGGATAATTTGATCTTTCTACCGATCCTATTTATAAAATTAAATTCACCTAAATCTTTTAACTTCATAGACACCCTTTTCAGTTATTATAGCGGATATCAAACTGTGAGGAGTGACATCAAACGCGGGATTGTATACCTTTGAACCAAGCGGCGCTGTCTGTTTTGAACATATATAAATAAGTTCTTTCCTGTTTCTTTCTTCTATAGGGATATCTCTGCCTGATTTTATATTTTTATCTATTGTAGAGCTAGGGGCTGCTATGTAAAAAGGTATAGCGTGGTGCTTCGCGAGAACCGCAAGGCCGTACGTGCCTATCTTATTCGCGGCGTCTCCATTCTGCGCGATCCTGTCCGAACCGGCTATAATCTTCGTGACGCCTTTATTTTTTATGACGCTTGCCGCCATGTCATCGCATATAAGAGTAGCGTCTACGCGGTTCTCAATCAGCTCCCACATGGTGAGGCGCGAACCCTGCATCAGAGGCCTGGTCTCGCCGGCGTAAACCTTAAATCTTTTACCCTGTTTTTTAGCTTCATAGATTATTGAAAGGGCTGTGCCCTGCCCGGCTGTAGCTAAAATACCGGCATTGCAATGTGTGAGTATAACATCTCCATTTTTTATCAACCTGGCACCGTTTTTTCCGATGGCCCTGCACATATCTTTGTCTTCTTGTAAAATTTTTAAGGCTTCTTTTAAAACTGCTTTTTTGATTTTTGTCATTGCGAATCTCGAAGGGGTGAAGCAATCCGTTTCTGAGATTGCTTCGCTTCGCTCGCAATGACAAAAAAATTTCTTCTCCATCCTATCCAATGCCCAAAATAGATTCACTGCGGTAGGCCGCGTACTTCTCAATTTTCTAACTGCTTTTTCTAAATCCTTACGAAGCACTGCAATGGTCTTTGCCTTCGAATTTACTGCCGTAAGCGCATATCCTAACGCAGCAGACACGCCTATGAGCGGCGCGCCCCGTATCCTCAGCTTCTTTATCGCCTCGCAGAGCGTGTCTATATCTCTACAGCGTATATATTTCAACCTCGCAGGCAGTTCTGTCTGGTCAATAAAGACTATTTTATTATCTCTCCATTTAATTGGTTCTATCATAACCCAAAAACCTTTGCTAAAAAATTACGTTTTAATTCTATGGCCTTATAGGGGCAGACCTCGTGACAGCACATGCACCTGATACACCTTTTTAAATCTATCACTGACTTCTTTAAATTTATAATTATAGCAGATACAGGGCAGGTGTCGCGGCATATCATGCATTTTTTGCAGAGTTTTTCATTTATATAAGGCCCGAATTTTATAAATCCGGCTGCAAATTTAGCTAAAGGCCCAAGAACAGTTATTAATCCGGGTTTTCCTGGAACCTTGAAATCGTTTATTAGATTCTCTTCTATGCTTTCTCCGGATATTTCAATATTTTCTAAATCAGCCTCTCCCAGTTTCCTTTTATACGCTTCCTTTGTGGTTAAAATATCAAGCGGCTTCATGCCTATTAATTCCGCAAACACAGAATCAATAGCCACGCTGTCTTCCCCTGCTATAAGAAGTCCTGGATATCTCAATCTCCCTGAAGAAGGCCCCTGCTGATCCATCGCGACAACCCCGTCCATTAAAACTAAATCCAGTTTTACGATTTCAAACGTATCAACCAGAACCTTTGTAAATTCTTCAGGACCTGGAAATTTTTTATGAAGTTCGCTCTTGTGAAGCCCTGCCACAGCGCCATACATGTTTTTAACAGCTCCCGTGATCCCCATCAGGCTGTGCGTCTTCATCTTCGGAAGATTTATAATCTTATCGCATTCAAGAAAGTACGTTGCTATGGGAATGCCGTTAACTACTTTTATATCTTTTGCCTCTTTTAATTCAACTCTCTCCTCTTTGGCAAGTGACGTCAATCCTGAGCCTTCATATGCTTTCGCAGGGCTTATTGAACCGCCAGGGTTATCGCCTATACAGGGCACAGCCCCGCAATCCCTGACTGACTTGACAACAGCCCTTATTACTTCTATATGCGTGCACACCCCGTCTTCAGGCAAACGGGCTGAAAGGATATTGGGTTTAATAAGTACTTTTTCGCCTTTTTTTACAAAAGCGTTCAGTCCTCCCAAGAGGTCGAACGCAGCTTTCACAGCCTGTTCCACCCTGGTTCTTTCATAATTCTTGCATTTTACAATCGCGACTTTTGTCTTCATCCTTTAAACTTTCCTAAGGTTACACTCTGACATTGTCAGAGTGTAACCTTAGAAGGTGTTATTTAAGCAGTTCTTTTATGAAAAATACAAAACACACGATAACAGAATTATGCAATATATGAACGGCCGTGGATGTCACAAGAGATCCTGTTGCTTCGTACAAAAACGCCATTAAAACGCCTAATATCATTATCGGGAGAAACCCTGCGATATTTACATGCAGTATGCTGAATAATGCTCCGCTTAATAACACTCCAATAAGCACTCCGAAACGCTTTTTTACGGCGCTATATAAAAAACCCCTGAAAAATATTTCTTCTACTATAGGCCCCAGGATAGAAACAAATATCGTCAAAAATAAAATCACGCTGCTTCTTTTTTCTTCAAAAAACATATCAAATACAGGCTGCGGAGGAGCTTTATATCCCACCCTGTCCAGGAACAGCATGGATAAAATAAGGGCCATGATTAAAATAGGCAGTATGAATATATATGCTACAATGCCGGATAAAACATTTTTATAGAAACCCAGGAACGTAATTCCAAGGCTGGATAACTTATCTTTGTATTTCACCAGAATAAAATAAAATATCACTGCCCCAGCAGCCATATCTATAAAAAATGTGCCGAGCATCATGCGCAAATTAATATCCATATTAAAATGGGCCAATTTCAAAATAACGGTGCTTGCCGCGCTCAAGGCGTAACCTAAAAATATCACTATGATGACGACTCTTAATATGTCTGCAATATCCCACGGCACGATTTTTCTCTCAGGAATTTTATCCGGAATTATTTCTTTCCTGTTAAAAAGAAAAATAAGGTTCATAATCATGCCAGCTATTAGCATAAAAAATCCGGCAAAAATACCATATTTAAAAAATACCGCATTTGGTTTCCCTGATTCAAAAAATAACTTTATCTCTTGTTCCGTGATTCCCATATCTTTAAATGTCTGGCCTGAAATATTCTTTTTATCAGCGCTATCCTGATTTTTCCTGTGCAAATAGCCCAGATTAGGCAAATTCACAACCACTATAAAGAAAACCATCCAGATATATATGCGTTCGCGTTTAATAAACTCTAACATTTTTTTAACCCAAAAAGCCTGATTGCGTTATCTGTAGTCATCTCAGCCACATCATGAAAATCCAAACCTTTTATCCTGGCCACCTCTTCCGCCGCATATCTCACATGCATAGGTTCGTTACGTTTTCCCCTGAAATCCTGAGGCGCCAAAAACGGCGCATCTGTCTCAAGAAGAATCCTGTCCATGGGAACCAGCTTCACGATCTCCCTGAGCCTGCCAGCATTTTTATAAGTAATATTGCAGGTAAAAGATATGAAAAAACCCATGCCCAGGCACGTTTTAAGAAACGCTTCATCTCCTGAAAAACAATGCATCACTCCCCTGGCTGAATTACCAGCGATATTTTTTAAAATGTCTATCATGTCCGAGTGAGCGTCACGATTATGTATTATCAAAGGAAGGTTTGCGTCTTTTGCGGTTTTAAGAAGACTGATAAATAATTTTTTCTGATTTTCCCTGGACGAAATATTTTTATAATAATCAAGCCCGATTTCGCCTATTGCCACAACTTTGGGTTTATCAAGAAACTCCGCAAAAAGCCTGATATCGTTCTTGCTTACGCTGTCCGCTTCATGAGGGTGAATACCTATAGCGGCGTAAATAAAATCATTATCTCCCGCTATCTGTATAGACCTGGCCGTCCCTTCCATACTGGACCCGACATTTATAATAGACATTACACCGCTATCCCGGGCGCGCTTCAAAACATCGTTCCTGTCATCATTGAAATCCTTAAAGTCAAGATGGCAATGCGTATCTATCAGCATAGAGGAGACATTTTCCTGAGTTTTTCCACTATAGGCGGGATTTCTGCCAGGCAATAATTTACATCCTCTTCCGTGTTCTCGTAACCAAAAGAAAATCTCACAGACCCCTGCGCCATATCAGGAGGAACGCCCATTGCCGTCAATACATGCGACGGTTCAAGCGACCCTGAAGTACAGGCAGAACCTGTTGAAGCGTAAATCCCTTTCATGTCGAAATTCAACACCATTGACTCGCCTTCTACATATCTGAAACTGATATTAAGAGTACTTGAAAGCCGGTTCTCAGGATGGCCGTTAAGATATATCTCCTTCAGTTCTTTGTTGAGCCCTTCCCACATTTTTTTTGTAAGCTTCTTTAAATGGGCCTCATTCTTTTTCATGTCCCTATCAGCTATTTCAACGGCCTTAGCAAAACCAACTATGCCGGGGACGTTTTCCGTGCCTGCCCTTTTATTTCTTTCGTGGTGCCCGCCGTGCTGAAAAGGGGTTATCTTCACGCCTTTCCTGAGATACATTGCGCCTATGCCTTTCGGGCCGTAAACCTTATGGCCGGAGAAAGAACAAAGATCAATACCCAGCTCTTCCACGTCTATCGGCAATTTGCCCAGGGCCTGCACTGCATCTGTATGAAAATATATTTTATTCTCGGCTGCTATTTTAGCGATCTCTTTCACAGGCTGTATTGTGCCGGTTTCATTGTTGGCAAGCATGATAGATATTAAAACCGTATCCTTTCTGATACAATCTTTTAATTTATTAAGGTCCACCACACCATACTTATCTACAGGCAGATACGTGACATCGAAACCCAATTCTTTTTCTATAAATCCGCAGGGTTTTAAAACCGCCGGATGCTCTATATTTGACGTTATCACATGCCTTCCTTTGTTGAGGTTCGCCATCGCGACACCTTTGATCGCAAAATTATCCGACTCTGTCCCTCCTGAAGTAAATATAATATCAGCGGCTTCTGTGCCTATCGAATTCCCTATCGTTTCTCTTGCTTCATCTACCGCATGCCGCGCTTTTTGGCCTATTGAATATACGCTCGAGGCATTGCCATATTCTTCGGAAAAATAAGGCATCATGGCGTCCAATACTTCTTTACGAACAGGCGTCGTAGCGTTGTGATCCAGGTATATCTGTCTCATGTCTTGACTCCTTATATCTAAGTTGACAAACTGACATTGTCAGAGTGTCAACTTGTTTCTATCCTAGGGAACAAAGGCGTTCCCTTATTAATCTTTGTGCCCGGTTTCAATAAACCCCATTTTAAATCGTTGAAATTTCTTTTTTCTATATTTTCAAGCCCGAGCTGTCCCGCTATCTTAACTGACGTATCAGGCATGAACGGCATGAGCGCTATTGACACCATCCTCAGGACATCGCAAAGGTCATACATCATATCCTTTAATTCATCCTGTTTATTTTCTTTTGAAAGTTTCCACGGCGCTTTCTGCTCTACGAATTTGTTAGAGATTTTTATCACATCCAATATGCTGTCAAGGCAGTAACAGAAATCTGTATTATCCATGCCTTTCTTAATTTTAGAACCCAGCAGGCCGGATTTATCAATAAGCGCCTTCGTAATCTCGTCTGAATGTTTCAAATCTCTTCTCTCAGGCACGATACCCGCAAAATATTTTTCTACCATTGACAATGTCCTGTGTAAAAGATTGCCCAGGTCATTCGCGAGATCGCTGTTTATCCTGGCGATAAGGGCGCCTTCCGAAAAAGAACCATCCATTCCAAAAGACACTTCCTTTAAAAGAAAATACCTGTATGCATCCACTCCGAATTTATCAACCATCTCGATGGGATTTACAACGTTGCCCTTTGACTTTGACATCTTATCTCCGCCTATCTTCCACCAGCCGTGAGCAAAGATTGTCTTTGGCAGTCCTAATCCTGCGGCGTGAAGCATGATAGGCCAATTAACCGCGTGCATCCTCAAGATATCTTTGCCGATTACATGTCCCTTTGACTTTGACATCTTATCTCCGCCTATCTTCCACCAGCCGTGAGCAAAGATTGTCTTTGGCAGTCCTAATCCCGCGGCGTGAAGCATGATAGGCCAATTAACCGCGTGCATCCTCAAGATATCCTTGCCGATTACATGTATGTCAGCCGGCCAATATTTATTGAACCTTGCCATGTCGCTGCCATATCCGCATACGCTTATATAATTTAAAAGGGCATCAAACCACACATATGTAACATGGCCTTTGCTGAAAGGTATTTCTATGCCCCACGCAAGCCTTGATTTTGGCCTGGATATACATAAATCATTCAAAGGGTTTTTTAAAAAACCTAGCATCTCGTTGCGCCGCATCGCGGGCAATATAAAATTATCATGTGACTCTATGTAATTTATAAGCCAGCTTTGGTATTTTGAAAGTCTGAAGAAAAAATTTTTTTCTTTTATATACTCAACCTTTCTCCTGCAGTCCGGACAATTCCCGTCTATAAGCTGGGCCTCTATCCAAAAATTTTCGCAGGGCGTGCAATACCAGCCGCTATATTCGCCTTCATACAGGTCTCCATTTTTATAAAGCATTTCCAGTATTTCTTTTACTACCTTTTCATGCCGCGGCTCGGTGGTGCGGATAAAATCAGTATACCCTATGCCTAGTTTTTTCCATAACCCCATGAATACCGGCGCTATCGTGTCAACAAACTCCTTTGGCTCCATGCCTTTTGCCTGCGCCGCGTCTTTTATCTTCTGGCCGTGCTCGTCAGTGCCTGTCGCAAATAAAACTTCATAGCCCATCAGCCTCTTATACCTCGCCAGCGTATCGCAGGCTATATTCGTATAAGAATGCCCTATATGAGGAACGCTGTTTACGTAATATAATGGGGTGGTGATATAAAATTTGGGCATAATTTAAAATTTCTGTAGGGGACGGTCGCGACCGTCCCCTACTTATTGTAATCCAATTCTATCTGCTTTCCTTCTTCTAATTCAACACGCACCTTCCGCTTCAAGGCATTTACGCTGATGACCTTGCCCCTGCCTTCAGGAATTGTAATTTTCTCGCCTTCCTTGGGCAGGCCTTTCAGGTATTTTTTATAATTTTCATATTCATAAGAAAGACAGCACATGAGCCTGCCGCACACGCCTGAAATCTTAGCCGGATTCAGGGATAAATTTTGTTCTTTTGCCATTCTTATCGTAACCGCGTCGAAACCTTTCAGAAAATTGGCGCAGCAGAGAGGCCTCCCGCAATGCCCGAACCCGCCGATCATCTTGGCCTCATCCCGTACGCCTATCTGCTTTAACTCTATGCGGACTTTGAAAATATGCGCCAGGTCTTTTACCAGCTCTCTAAAATCAACCCTGTCTTCGGAAGTAAAATAAAAAATAAGTTTCGTGCCGTCGAATGAATATTCCGCGTCAATAAGCTTCATGTCCAGTTTGTGCTCCTGTATCTTTTTTAGACATATCTGGGACACATCCTTCGTGCGTTTCTTATTCTCATTTATTTGATTTATATCTTCCCTGGTAGCGACGCGTATTATCTTTTTTAAAGGGGTTTTCAACGCTTCTTCGGAAAGGTTCTCCAATATACTTATAACCTGGCCGTAATCCTGGCCTCTCTCAGCGTCTATTATCACATAATCGCCTGCCTTGGCCGCAAGGCCGTTCGCGTCATACAAGACTACACTGCCCGACTCTCTTATCCTGACCTCTATGATCCCGCGCATATCTATCGCCTTTCCAATTCAAGCGCCATATTAAAAAGCGCCATCTTTGGATTTACATTTCTTCTCAGGTAATTTATAGTTTTCATGACGCTGGAAATATTCTTTTCAAGTTTACCCGCGGAAAAGCCGGCTGAATAAGAAAATATCTCATTCATCCTGTCCACGTTCAGAAAAACACTTTTGTCTTCGGTAAATTTGGATACAAGCAGGTCCCTGTACCAGGATAAAAGCATCTTGAGAGATTCTTCCAGGTCAGCATAGTTTTTCTCGTCGCACACCTCTTCCCTGAACAATGCCCTTTTCCTAAAGAAAAAATCATTAAGCATCCTATCCCTCTCCCGCATCTCATCGCCCTCTTTAAAAGCTATAGCCCTGCCCGGGCTGCCAAGCGCCATATGCGAGAATAAAATTGCCTCATCTTCGTTAAAACCGCGCTTCTCGACAAGAAGCCTCTGGATCTGAACCCTGCTCAAAAGATTAAACTTCACGGCCTTGCACCTGGAAATAACAGTAGGCAGAAGCCCAGAAACGGCCGAAGTAGTCAATATGAATATTTGGTTCTCGCGGGGCTCTTCCAGAATCTTCAAAAGGGCATTCTGCGATTCTTCATTCATGTCCTCCGCATTATTTATTATAAAAATCTTTTTCCCTGCCTCGTACGGTTTCAGGCTGGCCTGATAAATTATATCCCTTATCTTATCTATTTTAATAAAACCAGCTTCTTTTTCTTTTTGTATAATAAATACGTCCGGATGGTTTGAAGAATTTATTTTGCCGCACGAAACGCATTCTTCGCACGCATCCAGCCCTTTCTCTTCGCAATTAATGGCCTTGGCGAATTCTATGCTTACGGTGCATTTTCCCACGCCCACAGGCCCGATAAAAAGATACGAGCCGCTAAGCTGTCCTCCGCCTATCATCCCCTGCAGCAATCTCACCGCCATGTCCTGGCCTATTATATCTTTTAATGACATATTTTTAAAACAACTTTTCTGATTTCTCTCTGCGTCAGCCCTATCGCACCCGCGGAAGATAAAATCTTTATTCTTTTCGGTTCTTTTTTCGCAATGGAAAGATAACCGTTTCTTACCTTATTATGATAGGAGATCGATTTCCGCTCCATCCTGTCCCTGGGCCTGCCTGCCCTTAAAAGCCCGGCCCCGGAGTCTATATCCATTAAAAACGTAATGTCCGGCTTCAGGCCTTTTGTTGCTATGGCCGCTATATTATTTATAACCTTCAAATCCATCCCGCCGGCATATCCCTGGTAAGCAAGAGTGGCGTCACTAAATCTGTCGCATATAACAATCTTCCCCTGGCTAAGGCCGGGTAAAATCTTTTCTTTTACTATCTGTGCCCTGGCTGCCATGTATAAAAGCATTTCGCATGCCACATCCATGCCTTTATTTTTAGGGTCCAGAAGAATTTTACGTATCTTTTCGCTGATCAAAACCCCGCCTGGCTCGCGCGTATGCAGAACTCTAAATCCCTTCTTACGCAAAAAATCGCACAATAATCTGGAATGCGTTGTCTTGCCGCTTCCTTCCGGGCCTTCAAATGTTATAAACAAACCTCGTCTTAGCATAATATCTGATTTTGTGCTGGGGTCATTCGGCATAGAAATAATTTTGCCTCAGACCACAGCCTGCCAACCTTATAACTCTTTCTAATCCCACTCTGCCCTAAATAATGTTACACTTAGACTGTGCCGCAATCTGTTTACTAAATAATTATACACCATATATTGTAGTTGCCCAATTTATTGGGCAGCATATATTGTGCCTGATAAATCAGGCAACTACATTACGACACAATCTGACTTTGACATTGTCAGAGTGTAACATTAGGACTCAAGCCATGCCCAGGCGCAGAGTTTATTTTAACCTCCAAGTAGTTTTACCGTCCTTTGCATCTTCCAGAATAATCCCTTTTTCTTCTAATTTTTTTCTGATACTATCTGCCTCTTCAAAATCTCTATTTTTCCTTGCCGCATTCCTTAAATTAACTATATTTTCTATTTCTGATTTCTTTGATGCATCTACATCACTGCATACATGCTCAAATAAACCAAACACACCACCAAGTTCAATTAGAATATTTTTTGCGCAATATGACTCTGGGAAATTCCTATTCATATAAGTAACTAAATCAAACAATACCGCCAACGCTTCTGCGGTATTAAAATCATCATCCATCGCCTTCTCGAATCTTTCTTTAAAAGCATTTATCTCTTTCTGAGCGCTTTTATTTCCCCTGTCCCTATTTAATTTATCAAACAATATGTTAAACCTCTCCCATGCCTTTTTCGCCTCGATCATCTTCTCCCATGAAAAATCCACCGGATGGGAATAATGCGCCTGTAAAAATAATATCTTCAGGACATCGGCAGGATATTTGGATAATATATCCTCTATGGTAATAAAATTTCCCAGAGACTTGGCCATTTTTTCTTTATTAATGGTCAAAAGGCCGTTATGTATCCAGCAGTGCGCGAATTTTTTCCCCGCTCCCTCTGATTGCGCGATTTCATTCTCGTGATGGGGAAATATGAGGTCTATCCCGCCTCCGTGTATGTCAAACTCGTCTCCTAAGACATCAGAACTCATTACAGAGCATTCTATGTGCCAGCCAGGCCTGCCTTTTCCCCATGGGCTGTCCCATGACGGCTCCCCTTCTTTCGCTGACTTCCACAAAGCAAAGTCCAAAGGATCTTTCTTGTTTTCTCCCGGGGCGATCCTCGCGCCTGATTCCAGCATCTCAAAACTCTGGTTGGATAATTTGCCGTATTCATTTGTCTTCCGCACGTCAAAATATACATCTCCTCCCGTATAATAAGCCGTTCCATTCAGGATTAATACTTTTATAAAATCCACCATCTTATTTATATATTCCGTGGCTTTCGGTTCAGCGTCAGGCTGCATGATGCCAAGCTTTTCCATATAGTCGTGATAGACTTTAAGATATTTATCAGAAACATTTTTTACCGCGATATTTAAATCTTCTCCTTTAAATTCTTTTTTTGCCTTGTTGATTATTTTATCGTCAACATCCGTAATATTTCTTACAAATCTGACTTTATACCCTTTATATATAAAATAACGCCTTATGACATCAAAGACATATGCACTCCTTGCGTGACCGATATGAGGCTCGTCATAAACAGTCGGTCCGCACACGTACATCCCGATTTCGCCGTCTTTTATAGGCTTGAATTCTTCTTTTTTTCTTGTTAGCGTATTGTATATTTTCATGTTCTATCTAAGCATGCAACAGCATACGCCGCAAGCGCCTCGCCTCTCCCGATTGCCCCTATGCCTTCCTGCGTCGTTGCTTTTATACTAACGCTATCCATGGATATGCCCAGGCCGGCTGAGATTTCTCTTCTCATACTGTCTTTAAAAGGTGCTATCTTCGGTTCCTCAAGTATGATCACGGAATCCACATATTCCACCCTGAAGCCTTTTTTATTTATCTTTGCTGAAACCTCTCTCAAAAGTTCTATGCTGGATATATTCAAATACCTACCGTCATTTACTGGAAACTGATGGCCTATATCGTCCAGGCCCGCGGCTCCTAAAACCGCATCGCATATCGCGTGGAGAAGCGCGTCCCCGTCAGAATGCCCCTCCAGCCCTTTTATATACGGGATCTCAATGCCTCCTAGCATGAGCGGCCTGCCATCAACGAACCTGTGTATGTCATAACCTATGCCTACTCGCATAAGCCCTCCTGGGCTTCGTAACCGTTTAACGTAACCGTTGTCGAATTAATATCTTTGCTAATTCCAAATCCTCTCTTGTTGTAATTTTTATATTGCTGTAAGAACCCATTACAATCTTTGGCTTCACGCCGATCCTTTCCACAAGCATTGAGTCGTCTGTAGCCCGAATATTTTTTTTAATTGCAGATTTATACGCTTTTTCTATTAAACCTCTTTTAAAAACCTGGGGCGTCTGCGCTTCCCAAAAACATTTTCTGTCAGGCGTATTATTAATGAACCCACGCTTCCCCGCAATCTTTAAAGTAGACTTCACAGGCACGGCCAGTATGGCTGCGCCGAATCTATAGGCCTCTTTTAATACAGCATCAATAAGCCTGCCTTTAATAAAAGGCCTTATCCCGTCGTGGATTAAAACGTAATCCACGCCTTTTGACACGGCCCTGAGCGCATTGTAAACAGAATCGCCGCGCTCTCTGCCTCCGGGCACCAGCCTTGCTTTTTTTATCTTATATTTTTTTATTATTTCTCTTCGGGCTTTAACTAACTTGTCTTTTTCTACGGCAACCAGTATCTCTGTTATATTTTTATTCCTGGAAAGCGTTATTAAGGTGCGGGCAAGTATGGCCTTATCGCCGAGTTTTATGTATGGTTTCTGTATCCTTGACCCTAATCTGGTGCCTGAGCCTGCGCTCGGAACAATGGCTGCTACTCTCATATATTTAAAAAATATGCTAACTTAAAAGTAAAAACGAAAAAGTCAAAACCACAAATAAAAATTCAAAACTTTACTATTTTTGTTTTATGTTTTTTTAATTTTAACTTTTGAGTTTGGTTTTACCTTTTTACTTTTGACTTTTTACTTCTTTGTATTTTCCAAAAGTTTCGCAAAAATCATCCTGCCGGCCGCTGTCTGAAGAACGCTGCCGACAACCAGATTCACGTTCTGGCCTATCATCCTTCTGCCGTTATCAACTACCACCATTGTCCCGTCTTCAAGATAGCCTACCCCCTGGTTATATTCCTTGCCTTCTTTGATAAGCCGTATCTCAATCATTTCTCCGGGAAGGACCACGGGCCTCAATGAATTGGCAAGCTCATTTACGTTCAGCACCCTTATGCCCTGTATTTCCGAAACCTTATTAAGATTATAATCATTGGTAAATATCTTCGCGCTCAATACCTTTGCCAGCCTTACAAGCTTCAGGTCTACCTCTTTTATGTCCGGAAAATCATCGTTGTGTATCTTGACATCTATGTTTGAATTTTTCTGAAGCTTTCCTATTATATCTAAACCTCTCCTCCCGCGTTCGCGCTTCAGGGAATCGGAAGAATCCGCTATCTGCTGTAATTCCTTTAACACAAAACGCGGCACTATAAATTTTCCGTCCAAGAAACCGGTTTTACATATATCCGCTATCCTGCCGTCTATGATAACGCTTGTATCAAGCAGTATAATATCATCTTTCTGATCCTGCCTGGAAAATTTAACATAGGGCACTATTATATTAAACTCATCCCTGCCGCGTATAGCCATTATCATCCCGAGATAACAAAATATGAGCGTGAGGATAACGCGCAGAGAATAAACCAGGTTCTTGTCCATGGAAATAACGGCTATGGTGTCTGACACAAGCTTAGCCATTATAAGCCCGAATAATAAACCGAATACGGCGGATGAAAGCCCTCTCACAGAAACCTTTCTCATCGTAAACTCAAGAATGATTATAATTACAGCTGTTAAAAAACCCAGCAGCGCCCCTAATGCGCTGAAATCAGAACTGCCTGCCTGGCCGAATGAACCTACCTGAAAACCTACTATCACGCTGAGCATGACGAAAAAAAACCTTATAAATATTAAAGTCATTTATACCCTCCT
>Ga0210051_1004138_pt1 | contig 14229 bp, 13 predicted proteins | sample CryGey092014_all_FD_185464 | JGI IMG/M metagenome (GOLD analysis project Ga0210051, IMG submission 185464) | Groundwater microbial communities from aquifer - Crystal Geyser CG23_combo_of_CG06-09_8/20/14_all (SPAdes) (version 2) | ecosystem: Environmental > Aquatic > Deep subsurface > Groundwater...
TCAGGGGTCAGGAATCAGAGGTCAGGGGTCGGAGGTCAGGGGTCAGCCGACTCCTGACAGCCGATCCCTGTCAGCAGGTCCTTTGCATTAAAAGCCTTCCTTTAAATATGGTGCCGGAGGGCTTTTTTATCTTGGCCATGATACGAACCCGTTAGCCAGTTAGCCGGCTAACTGGCTAACGGGCTAACCGAATATTTATGATGTTTTTATGGAAAATATACGTAATTTCAGTATCATTGCTCATATTGACCACGGGAAATCAACCCTCGCCGACCGGTTGATCCAGTACACAGGTGTGAGCGATGAACGTACCTTCAAAGATCAAATTCTTGATACGATGGATATCGAGCGTGAACGGGGAATCACGATAAAAAGCCAGGCTATTTCCCTTCCCTACCGGGCCAGGGACGGAAAAGAGTATACTCTCGATCTGATTGATACACCGGGCCATGTGGATTTTTCTTATGAAGTGTCGCGCTCCCTGGCCTCCTGTGAAGGCGTTCTTCTCCTGATAGATGCCGCCCAGGGTGTGCAGGCGCAAACCCTGGCTAACCTCTACCTGGCCATGGAACATAACCTCGAAATCATTCCCGTCATCAACAAGATTGACCTCCCCTCTGCCGATGTGGAGAGGGTAATGGCGCAGATTGGGTCGGAATTAGGATTAGACCCCAACAGTCATTTGCAATGTTCCGCCAAAGAAGGGACGGGAATCGAGGATATCTTAGAGGCTATCGTCGAGAGGATCCCGCCTCCGAAGGGTGATCCGGATGCCCCGCTTTCCGCCATCATCTTTGATGCCAAGTACGATCCTTTTCGTGGCACGGTGATCCACTGTCGCGTTTTTGATGGCGCCGTCAGAAATGGTGATATTATTCGTTTTATGTTCAATAATGCCTCTTACAAAGTTGAGGAGGTGGGTCGTTTCCTGCTTTCCCGCAACAGGCGTGACAAACTTTCCGCAGGTGAGGTGGGATACATAATCGCCGGTGTAAAGACAATCTCGGACGTCCGTACAGGGGACACCATTACCCTTGATAAACGGCCATGCGGCAGACCTCTCCCCGGATTCAAGGAGATCAAACCCGTCGTTTTTGCCTCCATCTATCCTGTTGCTTCGGATGATTACGAGGACCTTGCCCTTGCCCTCGAAAAATACGAGCTCAACGACGCCTCCTTCACTTATGAAAGGGATTCTTCTGTAGCCCTCGGCCAGGGCTTCCGGTGTGGATTCCTCGGTCTTTTGCACCTCGATGTAGTCCAGGAAAGGCTGGAAAGGGAATATGACCTTTCCATCATTCTGTCCATCCCCAGTGTCCGTTACCGGTTCACCTTGAAAGATGGCGCCGTGGTGGACGTGGATAACCCGGCCCGCTATCCCGATCCGGTTTCCATCGTAAAGTCGGAAGAACCTTATATCCGTGCCGTCATGATGATGCCGGAAAGATACGTCGGTGCAGTCATGAAGCTGTGCATGGAAAAGCGGGGTGTCAGTTCCATCCTGAATTACCCGGGCCCGGGCCGGGCCGAGTTGATCTATGAGATGCCGCTGGCCGAGATGATCTACGACTTCTATGACCGTTTCAAGTCCGTCACCCAGGGTTACGGTTCCTTTGATTATGATCTGACTGATTACCGGCAGAGCAATCTTGTGCTGCTCGATATCCTTATAAACGGGGAAAAAGTGGATGCCCTATCCCAGATCGTCCATCGTGATCGCTCCCGTGCCCGCGGTCTGCAAGCCTGTGAAAGGTTAAAGGAGGAGATCCCCCGGCATATGTTTAAAATAGCCATTCAGGGGGCCATCGGCGGAGAAATCGTTTCCCGGACTACCATCTCGCCATTCCGTAAAGATGTAACGGCAAAATGTTACGGTGGTGATATTACAAGAAAGAGAAAACTCCTCGAGAAACAGAAAAAGGGTAAGAAACGGATGAAGATGGTCGGAGCGGTCAGTATACCTCAGGGAGCATTTATTGCCGTCTTGAAGTCAACTTCCGATTAGTCCCTTTCTAGGAGAGACGGGATGCTGAAAAAGGTAAAATCAATCGTCATCACCGGGTACGGGACGAACTGTGAGATGGAAATGGCCCATGCCTGCCGTCTGGCCGCCTCCGATCAAGTAGATATTGTCCACATCAGCGCCCTGCTCCACGGGGAGAAGAGCCTTGACGACTATCATTTCCTTAACCTCCCCGGCGGCTTCCTCGACGGGGACGATCTCGGAGCGGCAAAAGCGGGGGCGAACCGGATTCTGCATGCAAAAATCAAGGGAAAGGGAGAAATGCTATACGACCAGTTTGCCCGGTTCATTGGGGAGGGAAAACTGATCCTTGGGGTCTGCAACGGTTTTCAGTTATTAGTCAAATTGGGGATGCTCCCCGGCTTTGACGGGGATTACCGGAATCAAACCGTGACCTTGACCTTTAACGATTCCGGCAGGTTTGAAGATCGGTGGGTGTATCTTACGGTCAACCGGAATTCGCCCTGTGTCTTCACGCAAAATATGGAGGGTATCTATCTGCCGGTGAGGCACGGTGAGGGGAAATTTATTACAATAGACAAACAAATACAGGAAAGGTTACACAAAGGTCGGCATGTGGTTCTCCAGTACAGTCATGCGAACTATAAAGGGGCAACAATGGATTACCCTGCCAACCCCAACGGTTCTGTGGACGGGATCGCCGGTATCTGTAATGAAACGGGAAGGATATTCGGCCTGATGCCTCACCCGGAGGCCTATCTTCACTATACCAACCATCCCCGCTGGACCAGGGAAAAACTCCCCGAGGAGGGGATGGGTCTTGCCATCTTCAAAAATGCGATAGATTTTATAAAAAGCCGGTTGTGAGATATCAGCGTCAGCGTTTTTTAAAGCACTTGCTCGGCTTTCCACCGAAAAGAAACCGCCGCAGACGGTTTATCGCGGCGAATATAGGCAAGCCCCCGCAGGAACTGGTCGCGAGCCGACGGAGTAAAAACTATTTTGCTCCGAAAATAGACCATTGTTTATATTTTCATGCCCCTTTGTGAGCCGCAGGCTCATGAGGGTTTCATTCTCCTTTGTGAGCCAATGGCTCATGAATGTTTCATTTTTGCTCCGCCAGTATTTCGTCAGCCTCGGCTATCACGGTTTCCAAATCGTATCCAACGCCGGCTTCGATTTCCTTTTCACCGCGAGCGAGCAGTCTCAATATTTCAAGTTCGTGCTGCGTATGCTCGTATTCTTCCATACTGACAATTACGGCTGTAGCACGCCCCCGTTGCGTGATAAACAGAGGGTCTCGTGAAGAGGATAAACGTTTGACAACGCCACTTGCATCCTGGCGAAGATCTGAAATTGGGATAATTTTCGGAACTCGACTCATGGCAGCACCTCCTATTGTACATCCAATTGTACTACCAATAGCAACATAATGCAATGGTAATTTTAGCGGCTAATCGAGACAGGGAATAGCTTGCCGGAAGAGCAATCGCCAGTGCCGGGCTTCGACTCAGTCGCCATGGGCCATGCGCGAATTTTGCCGCAGAAATGGGAACGGTTCTATTTTCCAATCACGAGTATTCTTAAGTTTATACAAAGCACTTAATTCTTCACTTGATTTTTGGAGATTCCTGAAATCAATAACCCTATTGAGGAGTTCAGCCTCTTCAAAACCAACAGCAAAATGATCTCGGTGCGTCTTTATCCCTGTGGTGGTAAGAGGGAATATATCGAGAGAACTCCAACATCCTGCATATTCTGCCTGCAAATCAACATTCTGCGAGGCAAAGAGGTAAAAGGGCGGCTGCGGGGTCAATTGCTGCCATTCGGTAATTATCACATCCTGCTCAAAAAGCTGCTCATACTTCTGGGCGCGCGTTCCCCACAAATCAGCGTGGTACACTTTGGCCGGGCCTGATTTGCCGGGCTGTTTGACAAAAATGCCGATCGCCACTCCTTGCTGAATATCGAACACATTATCATCTTTGCAGCCGTCGGGGGCGGTTTCGCGTTTTTTGGCGTTGCCGTGCAAGTCCAGAATGTAAATGTCCGTAAACGTCTGCATCAATGATTGGCGCATCCCCCGAAAGGTGGGATTGTCCAGATAACCGTGGTTGGTGATAAAGGCCAGGATGCCGCCGCCGCTGCGTTCGATACGCCACTGACCAAAACGGATAAATTTTACGTAGTCATCCTGTAAATATTTGGGGTTGCGTTCTCCCAACGGTTTACTGTCCACCTCATAATAGTTGTCGGTTTTGCTGCCATCGGGCAGTTTACCCTTGAGCAAGCCTTCAATCCAGTCGCTTTTGTTGGCGCTGTGGCCTGAATACGGCGGATTGCCCTTCACGGTCAGGCTGGGATCGTAGTTGGGGATGGTGATGGTGCTGCTGTCGGCTAATCCCTGCGGGCAGTTGAAGCGAGTTTTGAGCAGTGCGTCAACCGAACGAGCAATGTAGCTGACCACCGGCTCCGGGGTGTAGTACACGCCCCGCGCTTCACGCAGTTTGGGGCCGTAGGCGGCCAGAAACGTTTCATAGAAGTGAACAATCGGGTCTTCTTGCCGGGTGCGGCGGCCAAAGTCGGTCAGCACGGCTTCCATATCGGTGTGGTTCAGCAGATTGACCAGATCGTTCACAAAACTGGCAAAGGGTTCGTCGTCAAGCTGGGGGCCGGTAATTTGAATGAAACATCCATGAGCCTTCGGCTCACAAAGGAGGATGAAAATAAGTCAGGCGAGACGCCTGACCTACTTTTCGAGGGCAATTATCCACCAGTAGGACAGGCGTCTCGCCTGTCAAAAGGTATTTTCAGGTGAAACCCTCATGAGCCTGCGGCTCACAAAGGGGCATGAAAATATAAACAATGGTCTATTTTCGGAGCAAAAATCTCGCAAAAACGGGTTTGATTTGGGAATGAGATATTGCGCTTCCTGCCGGGTGAACCCCCTTCTTTCCCCCCTTTGAAGGGGGGATGAAAGGGGGGTGTCGTCCATCACACGGGCGGTGAACAGGCCGTAAGCCAGCGTTTGAGCAAACATATCGGCAAAGTCGGGCGTTTTTTCAGGCAGGTTCAGGTCGGCAATCAATACTCTGGCAAAGGCATCGCGCCAGCCTTGCAACAACATTGAAGCCTGGCCGGTTTCAAAGGCGGTCATAATGATGTCGCGGATAATGTGGGTGAGGCGCGCCATTCGCTCGGCCAGGTCTTTGGGGGTGTTGACGGCCTGGGGCTGATGAACCAAAAAGTTTTGCAGCAGTTCCTCAACTTCTTTGAGACCGTGTTTTCCGATTTTGAGTTTGCCGTCAGCTTGGGGCTGGGCTAACCGGGCTTCCTGCCGTAACTTTCCGTCAACGTACCAGCGAAACTCAAGATAGTCGGTAAGGATGAGATTATCAAGAGCGCGGCGGTAGCGTTTAAGCTGGTCGGTGCGTTCTGTTTCAGTGAGGGATTTGCCCACGTCTTTGGCTTCAATGTAGCCGATGGTCAAACCATCGCGGGTGATAATGTAGTCGGGCGCGCCGCAAACGATGCGTTTGGGTTCATTGGTGGCGATGACGTGGAGATCACTGGATTCAAGCAGTGCTTTCAGGGCAGGCCGGTGGGTATGTTCGGTGGCATTGCCTGCCTTGAGGGCATTTTCGATAGTGTTGAGGTAGTGTTTGAGACTTGCTGACATTGCTTTTTCCCGCGTGGTAATTTACTCCGATTGTATCATTTATTCCGGTGACATAATACGGATTATCGTACAACCACTTCAAAGCTCTTGCCCATTGATGCCCTCGCGTATCGGACATGGCTGCCCGCGATACTTATGTGGAGGCCCCTGAATGAATCAATAGAGAAAGCCGAACAGCCACAAAGGAATTTTGTTTCCGAAGCCGGTTTCAATGTCATCGGCGGCAATGAAGCTGTTGCTTATATCCTTGATTTGGTCATACGTCTTGGCTTTACCGCCAATTTCAAAGGTATAAACCGATTTTACATAAAAGTCTCCCCGGTCGGTAAGCTCGACCGTCGCGTCGATCAGGGCGGGATGGTTTGAAAACGCATTGCGCAGTTGGTTTACGAAAAAGAGTTCCCTTAACGTTCCGGCGTTCATATCCTCCGTAATGGCATACATCAGGTTCCCGTTTTCCAGATAAATTTTGTCCGGTTTGGTGAGGATCGCATAACCTCTTCCCCGCCGACGCAATAGATTGAGAAGCTTGGCGTCCTGGAGATGTTCGAGATATTCGTAAAGTTTCGGCCTCGAAATTTCCGTTGCCTCGGAGAGTTTCACGATATTGGGCGCAAACTGCAGGGTGATGGCAAGCATATAGAGGAGTTTCTTTATCTTGGCGATCTGCCGGATTTCAATGCCGCTGATATAAGGCAGGTCCACCTCCAGAATATGGTTGATGACCTCTCTCAGTCTCAGCCGGTAATAGTTTTCCCCTTCCAGGAAAAAGGGATAATAACCGGATTGCAGATACTGTTTAAAGAAACGAAGAATTTTCAAGTCCCGGCAAATATCCGTTGCCAGCACCTGGTGATCTTTCAGGATATCTTCGAGTGAAAAAGGCGGAAACGCCGTATGTCTGGTAAAATTGATATATTCCCGAAACGACATGCCGTGCAGATGATAAATGACGGCCCGGCGGCTCAAGTCACCTTTCTGCTTGGCGATCTTGAGAAGGCTCGATCCCGTGAATACAACCCTCAGGCCGGGAAGGCCGTCATAGATCGACTTGATATGGACGGACCAATCGGGGTATTTATGAACTTCGTCAATAAAAAGAACTTCACCGCCGTGCTGATGAAAGGTCCGGGCGAATTCAAACAGGTCATGGGCCTGAAAGTAGGGGCTGTCTATGGAAACATAGAGGGCGCGATCATTGCCGCCGGCGGAGTGTTCTTTGACCATCTGCAACATCAGCGTCGTCTTACCCGTTCCCCGGGCGCCGAGAATTCCGATACAGCGCAGATCCCGATCAATGGTATCGTAGAGATAACGCTTCTTGTTGCCGACGGTTCTGATGAGCCGCGTCTGTTCCGCAAAAAAGCCTTCCATGGACAACCTCAAATATGTTAATTCTACTTTACATAATTCAAGTAAGATTGCAAATTGTAATTGACAACCTTGGTATATTCCGGTTTCGCCGCCACCTGCCTGCGGCTCTTTATGTTCTCATCAACAACTCCCTGCAAGTCATCGATATTGTAAAGGAAGACATTGTCTATCTCAGCCACCTCCGGCTCGACATCCCGCGGAACGGCGATATCGATCATGGGAATATAGGGGATGGTTCTATTTTATCTCCTCTCTCATCCTTGCGAGAGAAAATAAAACCGTCCCCATTTCTAAAAGCTCCTGAACCGTTCGAATATCGTAACCGCCTTCCAAATCGAGGGGTTTTGGTTTATTGTGAGCCCGTTGGGAAGAAGGAAAGGCACGGACTGCCGGTGTAGAACGATAGATTTGTCCGATCTCTACAAGCGGTTGGCAAAGGTGCGCTCGACTCGGTCATTCCAATACCCCTCAAAGTGTTGTGAAGGTTGGGAACGAAAAGCGAAGTAAATAAACCACATTACACTTCCATTGTCAAAGATTTTGACAACAAGATTTTGTAGATTAAAGTGTGGTATAATAATTCACGGCTGACCTCCAGGTGAGTTTTTAATGGCGAGCATTATTAATGAAGTTCATCACGATCTTATCTGTTATGGTGCTTTCAAGCTGCAATCTACAATATAGTCTCCTGTATTATCCCAGATCATCTTTGCCGTCTAAAGATGTTTATCATGCCCTTTTGCGCAGAGATCGTACAGAGAAATTGAAGCCATCCTTTGTAGCGTTTGACGATAGGTCCTTTAGACCCTGCCATAGTCGTCTTCCACCCTTTCGATGTCGTCTTCGCCGAAGTAATCCCCGGTCTGGATTTCAATAAAAACCAGGTTCTCATCGGCGGGGTTCCTGATCCTGTGCCACGATTCCACCGGCAGATCTATAGCCTTTCCCGATGTCAATTCGATCTCCTGACCGTTTTTAGTTGCCACGGCACATCCCTTTACCACGTACCAGTGCTCTGAACGCAGGAAATGGCGCTGATAGCTCAGACGCCGGCCAGGATAAACGTTTATCCGCTTTACCTTATGGTCGGGCATATCGGACAGAATTTGGTAAAATCCCCAGGGCCGGTGGTGTCTTGGCGGCGTGCGCCAGGCGATCGGAGAGAGCATGGCAAGCTTCATCGTGTTACTCCCCTTGAAGATAGTTAAGTTACGAATTATCTTAAATGATTCTCCTTGTCAATATCTAATAAAAGGGGCGCTTTTATCCTTGAATAAATCATGCTTGTATTATAGGTTACAAGAATCACGATAATTACCAATGGAGGAAACTGTAGATGACCGGACTATTATGGAAGCCTTCGGAAGAGCGCATCAAGAACAGCAACATGTATCGTTTCCTGTTATTCATCAATGAGAGATACAGGCTGAATCTCAACGACTATGATGGTCTCTATCGCTGGTCAATTGATCATATCCCTGATTTCTGGGCTTCCGTATGGGATTTTGGAGGGATCAAGGCCGGGAGGAGCTACGATCAGGTTATTGATATTCCGGCCCGGATGCCCGGGGCAAAGTGGTTTTCCGGGGGCCGTCTCAATTTTGCCGAGAATCTCCTCCGCATAAGGGATGATTCTCCCGCCCTTGTCTTCAAGGGGGAGGATCATGAGCCGGTAAGGATGACATACGGAAAACTTTACGATGAAGTGGCAAAGATAGCCGGAGGCCTGAGAGAGATCGGGGTTAAGGCGGGGGACCGCGTAGCCGGTTTCATGCCCAACATGCCGGAGACGGTTGTGGCCATGCTTGCCGCAACGAGCCTTGGGGCCGTCTGGTCTTCCTGTTCCCCTGATTTTGGGATCAAGGGTGTCCTCGATCGTTTCGGCCAGATTAAGCCGAAAGTCCTCTTTGTTGCCAACGGCTATTTCTTCAAAGGCAAGGTTCTCGATTCCCTCGGACGCATCGCCAGTATCATCAAGGAACTCCCCTCTCTGGAGAAGGTCATCGTCGTCCCATATACAGAAAAAAACCCCGATATCAGCAGCCTGCCCAATGCCGTCCACTATCAGGATTTCAAATCATCGGAGGATCATCTTGTCTTTCCCCAGTTGCCCTTTGACCATCCCCTCTATATCATGTTCACCTCCGGTACCACGGGCCTTCCCAAGTGCATGGTGCAGGGCGCCGGCGGTATCCTGATCAACCATCTAAAGGAATTGCTGCTCCATACGAACCTTAAACGTGAGGACACCATCTTTTATTTTACCACCTGTGGCTGGATGATGTGGAACTGGGTGGTGAGTTCCCTCGCTGTGGGCGCCAGGGTGGTCCTCTTTGACGGCAGTCCCTTCTATCCCAATCCCGGCGCCCTCTGGAAGATGGCCCAGGATGAAAAGATAACGATCTTTGGCACCAGCGCAGGTTATATCGCCGCCCTGATGAACGAAGGCGTAAAACCCGGCAAGGAGTACGACCTGTCGCCTCTGGCGACCATTCTTTCCACGGGGTCTCCCCTTTCCGAGGAGGGCTTTGCCTATATCTACAGGGAAGTGAAACAGGATGTCCAGTTGTCATCCATCTCAGGCGGGTCGGATATCAACGGCTGTTTTGCCCTCGGCAACCCCATTGGGCCGGTCTACGCCGGAGAGCTACAGTGCAGGGGGCTGGCCATGAAGGTAGAGGCCTGGGATGAGGAGGGGAAACCGGTGATCAATCAACAGGGAGAACTCGTCTGTACGGCGCCCTCTCCCTCCATGCCCCTCTATTTTTGGGATGACCCGGACAAGAAAAAATACCTGGCCGCCTATTTTGAGATATACCCAGGCATCTGGAGGCATGGGGACTATGTGCTCATCAATGAAAGGGGCGGCGTGGTGATTTACGGCCGCTCGGATGCCACACTGAATCCCGGAGGGGTTCGTATCGGCACCGCGGAGATCTATCGGCAGGTGGAAAACATGGAGGAAGTGCAGGACAGTATTGTGGTGGGACATAACTGGAAAAACGATGTCCGCATCGTCCTCTTTGTCCAGATGGCGGAAGGCTTTGCGTTGACGGAGAAAATCAGAGATAAGATCAGACAGAGGATCAGGGCGGGCGCCTCCCCCAGGCACGTACCGGCAAAGATCATCGCCGTGCCGGAGATACCCTATACCCTTAACATGAAAAAGGTTGAAATCTCGGTAAAAAAGATCATCGAGGGGAAGACCGTGCAGAACAGGGATGCCCTCAAGAACCCTGAAGCGCTTGATTACTATGCGAAATTGAAAGAACTGCGGGAAGACTGAACCTTCTTGCCTTTTACTTTATGATTGCCCTCAGATTGTCCTGCTGGGAGACCAGCTTGTCTCCCACCGACGTCCCGCAGAAGGTACACATGTAGTCATATTTATCGCCATTGGACAGGATGAGAAGAAGTCTCTTTCTTACCGGGACGGCCCTTTTACACTTCGGGCAGAAGAGTTCTGTGGCATCAAAATCTCTATAAGTTTCCCCTCTCATGGTGATACATCATCCCTTTCCGGTATCTTCTCTGCGTTTTCCAGCCAGATCGTGGCCTCGCTATCACTCGGGGCCCTGTAATCACCTCGCGGTGAGAGGGAACCACCCGAGCCGACCTTCGGACCGTTGGGAACGCAAGAACGCTTGTACTGGCTGAGTTTAAAGAAACGAAGGAGATAGACCTTAAGCCAGCGTTTGATCTCTCCGATGGTGTATTCATTTCTCTTCTCTTCCGGCACATCCGGCCAGAGACCACGGGTCTTATCTCTCCACGTACAGTAGGCCATAAAGGCGATCTTGGTGGGAAGATAGCCGAAGCGTGTGGTATAGAAATTGTTGAAGTCCTGCAATTCATAGGGGCCAATGACCGCCTCGGTCTTCTGGGCGGGCTGGTCGCCATCTATGCCTGGGATCAACTCCGGGCTGATCTGTGTGTCAAGGATGTCTATGAGGATCCCGGACGTCTCCAGCGAAAATTGCCCCGATTTAGCGATCCACCGGATCAGATGCTGGATCAGGGTCTTGGGTACGCTAACATTGACGTTGTAATGGGACATATGGTCACCAACGCCGTAGGTGCACCAACCGAGGGCCAGTTCGCTTAAGTCTCCGGTGCCGACGACAAGGGCGTTTCTCATATTGGCAATCCGGAACAGATGAGATGTCCGTTCCCCCGCCTGGACATTTTCAAAGGTAACATCATAGAGTTTCTCACCTGTCGCATAGGGGTGACCGATATCTTTGAACATCTGCATGCAAGCCGGCCTGATGTCGAGTTCATTAGCCTCCACTCCGAGGGCCTCCATCAATCTGCCGGCATTGGTGTAGGTTTTGTCTGTCGTCGCGAAACCGGGCATGGTGTAGGCTTTCACGTTGGTTCTGGGTAGATTCAGGAGGTCCATCGCACGCGTGGCAACGATAAGGGCCTGTGTGGAGTCCAGTCCTCCTGAGATGCCGAGCACCACGTTTGGTATGCCGGAGGATTTCAACCTCTGGGTCAATCCCTGGACCTGGATATTGTAAGCTTCATAGCAACGCTGGTCCCTCCTGGCGGGATCTGCGGGAAGATAGGGAAAGCGGGGGTACTCCCGCGTGAGCAGGAGTCGTTCGGGAGGAAGATCAACGGAGAATAAAATTCTCCGAAAGCCCAGAAGCCTCTCCCTGTGGGTACGGGCATTCTGACCAAAGCTGGTCAGGCGCATCCTATCCTGGGCAAGACGATCAAGGTCTACGTCTGCATAGATCACCTGAGGTTTCTGGAGGAAGCGCTCCGATTCTGCAAGGAGATTGCCGTTCTCATAGATCATGGCATGACCATCCCAGGCCAGATCGGTAGTGGATTCACCCGGCCCGGCGGCGGCGTAGAGGTATGCCGCCAGGCAGCGGGCAGACTGGTTGGCGGCGAGGCCGTGACGATACTCTGATTTTCCCACGGTAATATTGGATGCAGAAAGGTTCCCGATGATCATTGCCCCCGCCAGGGCGGCAAAACTCGAAGGGGGGATGGGCGCCCAGGCATCTTCGCAGATCTCGATAAAGAACCGGAAATTTTTTATGTTCCCCACGGCAAAGATGATATCGGCGCCGAAGGGAATATCTTCCTGTCCGCAAAGAGCAACCGTTTTGGGCAGGGCCTCTTCGGCAGGGCTGAACTGACGTCCCTCATAGAATTCACGGTAGTTGGGGAGGTAGGATTTGACGGCAACACCAAGGATACGGCCCCGGTAGAGAACGACAGCGCAGTTGAAGAGGCGGCAGTCAACCTGTAACGGTGCGCCGATGACCAGGATCAGATTTAATCCCCTGGTCGCCCTGACTATATGTTCAAGGGCATCGAGGACGCCTGTAAGGAGGGCATCCTGGTGAAACAGATCTTCGTTGGAATAGGCCGAGATCCCCATCTCCGGAAAGAGGGCAAGGATGGCATTGTCGGCGGCAGCCTCCCCAGCCAGTCTCAACGTAGCTGCGGTATTAAAAGATGTATCTCCGATCTTCACCTCGGGAATGCAGACGGCCACCTTGATGAACCCATGATGGTAGAGATTAAAGAATTGTTTTACTACCTCTGCCCCCATTTTACTCATTCTTTCTCCACGTAGGCATAGGCGCTGTGGTTGTGGATACTCTCAAAATTTTCCGCCTCCACAGAGTACCAGGTAAAATTACCATCCCCGTTCAACTTTTCCGCCACATTTCTTACCACATCTTCCACAAACCTGGGGTTTTCGTATCCCATTTCCGTGACATATTTCTCATCCACCCTTTTTAAGAGGGAATAGACCTCTCCACTTGCCGAATCTTCCACCAGCCTGATGAGGTCTTCTATCCAGAAAAACTTTTTGAATCTCACCTTTACCGTTACCATGCTTCGCTGGTTATGTGCCCCACAGTTGCTGATCTCCCGGGAACAGGGACAGACGGTAGTGACCGGCACCACCACCCCGATCATGAGATCCGTCTTGCTCCCGTGATTCTTTCCCCAGAAGCAACACCGGTACTCCATAAGACTTTTGGCCTTCGACACGGGGGCGGTTTTCTCAATGAAGTAGGGAAATTCAATCTCCATGTGGGCCGATTCCGCTCGTAGTTTCTCTCTCACCCTCTCCAGGATGATATGGAAGGTCTTGATATTGATCTGTCCCCGTGTCTCGTTTAAGATTTCCACAAACCGACTCATATGCGTCCCCTTGAAGTGATGGGGAAGATTAACATACATATTGATCGTGGCGTTTACCGGCTGCGTGCCCTGTACACGGTCAAGAACAACAACAGGATATTTGATCCCCTTAACACCAACCTTTGTGATGTCTATGTTTCTCTCATCCTTCTCGTTTTGAATATCAATCATCTTTCTGTTGTCTTAGCAAAAAAGTGTCATTTCGACCCCTTCGCTTCTGTCATTCCGAGTGAAGCGAGGAATCTTACTCTTACGCTCAGGACAGGCTCCGGGAGAAATCCTTGTTTCGAGTGGAGCGAGAAATCTTACTTCCCTTCGTAAGAAGCCCTTGCATCTTCCGATTCCCACACGGTTACCCGTGACACCCTGATTTTCTGAAGATGTGCCTTTTGTGCAATCCTTTCATAGACGAACCGGGCAATATTCTCCGCTGAGGGATTCAGGGCATTAAAATACGGGATATCATTGAGATATTTGTGATCGAGCGTTTCCAATATCTCCTCAGTCCATCTCTTCAATACCCGGAAGTCTATTGCCAGACCTTCCCGGTTCAGATCCGGTACGGTCACAGAAACCTCAACAACGAAGTTGTGCCCGTGGAGTTCCTCGCATTTGCCACCGATCTCTTTCAGAGTATGGGCCGCAGAAAATGATCTTCTTATCGTTACTTCATACATGGAAACTTAAGGGGAATCCCCCTCCCGAATAACACAGGTGCCCTTCAGTTTTTGCCTTGTGCATAACGGTACCAGGTATATCAGCCCATTCGTTAAATGTAGATTCGCTCGTAACCAGAATGTCTACAGGGATACGCAATGAACGTAGGGCGTCATGGAGACGAACCATCTCCTTTCGTTGGTTTTTCATGACCTGCTCAACGACCAGAAAATCTAAATCAGATTGCTTCCGAGCGTCACCACGGGCATAGGAGCCGAAGAGATATATCTTTTGTGGTTTTGCTACTTTTACCAGCCGTTCAACTGCTTCCTTAATTATCTCTTCAGAAATCATAGAT
>Ga0210051_1004141_pt1 | contig 14223 bp, 6 predicted proteins | sample CryGey092014_all_FD_185464 | JGI IMG/M metagenome (GOLD analysis project Ga0210051, IMG submission 185464) | Groundwater microbial communities from aquifer - Crystal Geyser CG23_combo_of_CG06-09_8/20/14_all (SPAdes) (version 2) | ecosystem: Environmental > Aquatic > Deep subsurface > Groundwater ...
CTTGCGCTCGTACTTCCCAGGCGGAGTGCTTAACGCGTTAGCTAAGCCACGTGAAGGGTCGATACTTCACACAGCGAGCACTCATCGTTTAGGGCGTGGACTACTGGGGTATCTAATCCCATTCGCTACCCACGCTTTCGTCTTTCAGGGTCAGGAAAATCCCAGCAAGATGCCTTCGCCTTTGGTATTCCGGCTGATATCAACGGATTTCACCCCTACACCAGCCGTTCTACTTGCCTCTGATTCCCTCAAGTTATGCCGTTTCCAATGCATTTTCGCAATTGAGTTGCGAGCTTTAACACTGGACTAACATAACCCCCTACAGACACTTTACGCCCAATAAATCCGGATAACGCTTGGCGCCTTCGTATTACCGCTGCTGCTGGCACGAAGTTAGCAGCGCCTTATTCTTGGGGTACCGTCGCCCCGTAAAAGCTTGCGCTCTACGGGGTTCTTCCCCCACAAAAGAAGTTTACAACCCGAGGGCCTTCTTCCTTCACGCGGTGTCGCTTCGTCAGGCTTTCGCCCATTGCGAAATATTCTCGACTGCTGCCTCCCGTAGGAGTTAGGGCCGTGTCTCAGTCCCTTACGTTGGGGAACGCGCTCTCACGCCCCCTAGCCGTCATTGCCTTGGTAGGCCATTACCCTACCAACTAGCTGATAGCCCGCAGGCCCTTCACCGAGCGATTCTTGCGAATCTTTAATGGTAACCGATTTCTATTCGCAAAAATCGCTCGGAATTTTCAATTTTAAATTTTCAATTTCTAATGAATAATTAATGACTTAATGTTTAAAAATTAAATCATTAAAAATTGATTAAAAATTAGAAATTAGAAATTAGAAATTACTTCGACTTTGTAAACAAAAATCGATTACCATGCCATTGAGTATTAGCCAATCTTTCGACTGGTTATGCTCATCTCGATGGCAGGTTCCTACGTGTTACTAACTCGTTCGCCGCTAGCCATCTCCTTGCGGAAACGGCTCGCTCGACTTGCATGCCTTATCCACGCCGCCAGCGTTCATCCTGAACCAGGATCAAATTCTCTGAAAAAAATAGATAGTGACAACTTTAAAGAATCAATTAAATTTATTTGGTGGATTTTAATTTTTTAAATAACTATTGCCATAGATATATACACCCGCAACAAAACTTTGTCAAATATAGGTTTAAATATAGGTTTCCGAAACCTATATTATCCTTGCTTTTTATATCCCGTGCCGGCCGGGATTAAACGCCCTAAGATAACATTTTCTTTGAGTCCCAATAATTTGTCGGATTTTCCTTCAACAGCCGCGTTAATCAAAACTTTAGCCGTTTCCTGGAAAGAGGCCGCCGAAAGCCAGCTCTCGGTTGTTAAAGCCACTTTTGTGATACCCATTAAAAGTTGGATAGCGGTTGCCATCTTACCGCCTATTTTTTTAACTCTATTATTTTCTTCGGCAAAAGTGACTTTTTCAATAATGTCGCCGGGAGTAAAATTGGTGTCGCCCGCTTCTTTAACCCGAATTCTTCCGAACATTTGACGAATGATTACTTCAATATGCTTGGCATTTATGTCGGAACCATTAGTGGCATAAACTTTCTGAACTTCATTTAAAATATATCCGGCAACGACTTGCATCCCGGAAACAGAGAATAATTCCTTAAGGTCAAGATTACCTTCGGACAATTGCTGTCCTTTCACCACTAAGTCGTTCTTCTTCGCCCATAAAGTATTGTCGCCTGACACGCTATATTCAATAATTTCCTTGTCCTTCGTAGCGGCCGCAATCCTAATTAATTTTTGCTTGCCGCTATCAACTATGTCAATAATCTTGCCGTCAACTTCTGAAATCACCGCTTTACTTTTGGGAATCCGCGCCTCAAAAACTTCCTGCACTCGCGGCAAACCTTCGGTGATATCGGCTGCTGAGGCCACACCGCCGGTATGAAAAGTTCTCATAGTTAATTGAGTCCCGGGCTCGCCAATGGCTTGCGCGGCGATAATGCCAACGGCAGTCCCAACTTCCACCGGTTCATCATTCCCCAAATCGTAACCATAGCATTTTTGGCAAATTCCGAATTTCGTTTTGCAAGTAATCGGCGAGCGCACAACCGCTTCCAAAACTTCTTCTTTATCAATGCGAATGCCGGCTTTTCTGCCCACGATATCGCCGGCTTTGACTATCGCTTCGCCCTTGGCGTTTTTTATGTCTTTTGCCGCGGTGCAGCCAAAGATTCTGGCTCCGAGCCCAACGCCAAATTCGTCCCCGTCTTTTTTCCTCATAACAAACCCATCGCTTTCGCCGCAGTCGGCTTCGGTGATAACCACGTCCTGACTGACGTCAACCAAACGCCGCGTTAAATAACCAGCCGAGGCAGTCCGAAGCGCGGTGTCAGCCGAACCTTTGCGGGCGCCATGAGTTGAAATGAAATACTCCAAAACATTGAACCCTTCTTTGAATGAGGAAATAATCGGCAGGTCAATAATGTCGCCGGCCGGGTTCTGAACCAAGCCCTTAAGACCAACCATCTGAGTTATTTGCTTCCAAGAGCCGCGCGCCTTTGAGTCAATAATGGCAAAAACCGGACCTTTAGGATCAAGCGAAGGCGGCACTAACTGCTCAATTTTGTCAATGGCGCTTTTCCAAATTTCTATAACCCGATCTCTTTTCTCTTCGGCTGTTAAAAGACCTCTTTCATAATACTTTTCCACTCCATCAATTTGTTTTTTGGCCTCTTCTATAATTTGTTTTTTCTCTTGCGGCATCCTCAAATCATCCATACCCCAGGAAATACCGGATTTGGTCGCATATTCAAAGCCGATATTTTTGATTCCGTCTAAAATTTTTGCCGTTTTATCGGCGCCGTACACGGCAAAAATTTTTCCAATCGTATTCCTTATGTCTTTAGATCTTAACGTTTCGTTTATAAATTCAAAGTCTTCCGGCAACGCCTGATTCAATAAAATACGGCCGACGGAAGTTTCCACCAACTTGGAAACCGAGTTTCCACTTGTTAGAAACTCGGTTTCCAACTTGCGTTGTTCGCGAACTTCCGTTTTTTTAATTCGCGTTTTTATTTTCGCCTGCAAATCGATTTCGCCGAATTGATACGCCAAAACGGCGTCTTGTTCGTTTGAAAAAATCTGGCCTTCGCCTTTGAGACCATCTTTAATACTGGAAAGATAATAAACCCCTAAAATACTGTCCTGGGTAGGCACGACGATTGATTCGCCGGTTGCCGGTTTTAATAAATTCTTTGACGAAAGCATGATTTCTCTCGCCTCCTTCTGGGCTTCCGCTGATAAAGGCAGATGAACCGCCATCTGGTCGCCGTCAAAATCGGCATTAAAAGCGGCGCAAACCATTGGGTGAATTCTGATGGCCAGGCCCTCAACTAAGATTGGCTTGAATGCCTGAATGCCCAGCCGGTGAAGCGTTGGGGCGCGATTGAGCAGAACATATTTATTCTGAATCACTTCCTCCAAAATCGCCCAAACGTCGTCGGTGGCTTCTTCAATAAGCCGGTTGGCACCTTTAATGTTGTGAGCCAGCTCCCGCGCAATAATTTTATTAATCACAAAAGGCTTGAATAGTTCTAAGGCCATTTGTTTCGGCAAGCCGCATTCATCAAGTTCCAAATTAGGGCCGACAACAATAACCGAACGGCCGGAATAATCAACTCTTTTGCCTAAAAGATTCTGCCTGAATCTGCCTTGCTTGCCTTTAAGCATATCGGCAAGCGAGCGAAGCGGCCTTTTTTGTGAAGCCAAAGCCGCGGCCTGATTTTGGGCGCGGCGGGCCGAATTATCAATCAGCGCATCAACTGCTTCCTGAAGCATTCTCTTTTCATTTCTAACAATTACTTCCGGCGCGCTAAATCCCAACAGTTTTTTAAGACGATTGTTTCGATTAATAACCCGGCGATATAAATCGTTTAAATCCGAAGTGGCAAAACGGCCGCCATCAAGCGGCACCATTGGCCGTAGATCCGGAGGTAAAACTGGAAGAATTGAAAGAAACATCCACTCCGGCCTCATACCGGCTTTAAGAAAACTTTGAGTCAGTTTCAATCTCTTTAAAACTTTTTTTCGCGTTGACAGCGGCGCGGTTTTTTCCTCTTCTGAAAGTTTACCGGCCAGTTCTGTTAAATTAATTTCTTCAAGTAATTTTTTTACCACTTCACTGCCAATTCCGGCTTCAAAGATATTGCCATATTTTAGTGACAAATCATGAAACTCAGATTCTCCCAAAATTTGATACTTATGTAAATTTTTAAGTTCTTCCCTTGCTTTATCCCTGGCTTTGTTTAAATTTTCCAGATCAGTTTTGCCGCCTTTGGCGAGCCTCGCCCCCGGTGGGACTTTTAAATTTTGACTTTTGACTTTCTGCTTGTATTCTTTATCAATTTCTTGAAGCGCTTCTTCTCTGGCTTTTTCATCAACTAACATCACAATGTAGGCAGCGTAATAAACCACTCTCTCTAAGGCATTTGACGGCACATCAAGCATTAAGCCGATCTTAGAAGGTATACTCCGCAGGAACCAAATATGGGCAACCGGAACAGCCAGTTTTATATGGCCCATTCTTTCACGCCTGACAATGGCCCGCGTCACTTCAACACCGCACTTATCGCAAACAACACCCTTGTAACGAATCCGGCGGTACTTGCCGCAATAGCATTCCCAATCTTTAGTTGGCCCGAAAATTCGCTCGTCAAATAAGCCGTCTTTTTCCGGTTTTTGGGTTCGGTAATTGATAGTTTCCGGTTTGATAACCTCGCCGTGGGAATTTTTCAAAATATCATCGGGCGAAGCAATCCTTAATTTTATAGCATCAAATGTGTTCACGGGTTTATAATTTTCAATTTCTAATTTTCAATTTTAAATTAATGATTTAATTTTCAAATTTTAAAATTTTGATTTGATTTAAAATTTATAATTTAAAATTTGTCATTGTGCTATGTTCTGATTCTCACCCTCTTCACTTCTTTCCGTGAAGTTTCTTTTTCTTCCGCGACTATTTGCGGCGCGCGTTCAACCAATTCCACATTAAGTCCGAGCGATTTTAATTCGTTTACTAAAACATTGAAGGAAGCGGGAATATTCGGCTTTTTGATTTCTTCGCCGCGAATAATAGCATCAAAAGCGGCCGCCCGACCGGTTACATCATCAGATTTAATAGTTATCATCTCTTGAAGAGTGTGGGCCGCGCCGTAGCCTTCAAGCGCCCAAACTTCCATTTCGCCAAATCTCTGGCCGCCGAACTGGGCTTTACCGCCCAGCGGCTGCTGGGTAATCAACGAATAAGGTCCGACCGACCGCATGTGAATTTTATCTTCCACCAAATGATTAAGCTTCATTATATAAATTACGCCGACAGTGACTTTATCGTTAAACGGCTCGCCGGTCTGGCCATCATAGAGAATGACTTTTCCGCTTTCCGGCAGACCGGCTTTTTTAAGTTCGGCTTTGATATCCTCTTCTGTGGCGCCGTCAAGCGATGGAGTTATGGCGCGATAACCGATTTTAGAAGCGGCCCAACCCAAATGGGTTTCTAAAATCTGGCCGATATTCATCCTTGAAGCCACGCCTAACGGATTTAAAATAATGTCAACCGGCGTGCCATCGGAAAGATACGGCATATCCTCTTCGGCCAGGATTTTTGAAATCACGCCTTTATTGCCATGACGGCCGGCCAATTTATCGCCGACCTGAACTTTTCTAAGCTGGGCCACCTCAACCTGAACCCTTTTAATGACTCCGGGTTCAAGCTTGTCGCCCTGGTCGCGGGAAAAAATCTTAATGCCGACAACGCGGCCCCTTTTGCCATGAGATAATAAAAGCGATGTATCTTTTACATCGCGGGCTTTTTCGCCAAAAATTGCCTGAAGTAATCTCTCCTCGGAAGTCAGATCGGCTTCGCCTTTAGGAGAAATTTTGCCGACTAAAATATCGCCGCTGATCACTTCGGCGCCAATTCTTATAATTCCCTCTTCGTCAAGATTTTTTAATTTTTCTTCAGAAACGTTAGGGATGTCAGGAGTAGTAATTTCCGGGCCAAGCTTAGTGTCGCGGACATCAATTGAATAATCTTCAATATGGATTGAAGTGAAGCGATCGTCTTTAACCAAGCGTTCGGAAATTATTATGGCATCCTCAAAATTAGCGCCGCCCCAAGAAAGGAAAGCCACGAGCAGGTTTTGACCAAGCGCCAAATTGCCGTTTTGAGTGGCGGCGCCATCAGCCAACGCTTGGCCCTTCTTTACTTTATCGCCTTTGGCAACCAGCGGCTGCTGGCTCATTGACGTGTATTGATTAGACCTCAAAAAATTATTCAAACGGTAAATCTTGGTTTCTGATTTATTCTTGTTGCGTGTTTCATGTTTCATGTTGCGTGATTCAATCGCTATGTGTTCCGCGTCAACAGCGGTCACAATACCATCGTCAAGAGCCGTGATTACCTGCCCGGAATCCATTGCCGCCCTCTCTTCTATCCCAGTGCCAACCAAAGGCGCTTGCGGCTTAACGCAAGAAACAGCTTGACGCTGCATATTGGAGCCCATCAGGGCCCGCGTGGCATCATCATGTTCCAAAAATGGAATTAAGCTGGTGGCAACGGAAAAAATCTGCTGCGGCGAAACATCCACATACTGAACTTTCTCGCGCTTGACCATCTGAGGTTTGCCCATAATTCTGGCTTCAACTACCGACTCTATAATTTTATTATCCTTATCATACTTAGTGCCTCCATGAGCAATCACATATTTTTCTTCATCAAAAGCGTTAAGCCATTCAATTTCGCCGGTGATTCGGAAATTTTTAACTTTTGCATAAGGTGTTTCAACAAAACCCAATTCGTTAACCCGGGCGTAAGAAGCTAAATGAACCACTAAGCCGATGTTCGGCCCCTCCGGTGTTTCAATCGGACAAATACGACCATAATGAGAAACGTGGACATCGCGGACCTCAAAACCGGCTCTCTCCCGGGTTAAACCTCCGGGACCCATGGCCGAAATCCGGCGTTTGTGCTCAAGTTCGGCTAGAGGATTAACTTGGTCCATAAATTGGGCCAACTGAGAAAACGTGAAAAATTCCTTAACTGCCGCTATAAGCGGCCGGGCATTAATAAGCTGAGCCGGCGCTAACATGTTAATATCATAGGTACTCATCCGGTCGCGGATAATACGGTCCATCCTTGCCAAGCCGACCCGGATTTTTGTTTGCAAAAGTTCTCCCAAAGAGCGCACTCTCCTGTTGCCTAAGTGATCAATATCGTCAGGAACAGCGTCTTCAGTATTATTTAAGCGAATAATTTCAGAAACAATATCCCGCAAGTCCTCAAAACTTAAAAGCATTTCCTCTTTTTTGTATTCATAATTTGTTTCGGATTTCGGATTTCGGATTTCGGATTTATTGAGCCGTTGATTCATTTTAAAACGGCCGACTTTTGCCAAATCGTATCTGTCATTCCTAAAAAATATACTTTCCACTAATTGCTTGGCATTATCGGCTGTCGCCGGATCGCCGGGCCTCAAGTGCTTATAAATTTCAACAAAACTTTCGGCGGCATTTTTTGACGGATCTTTTTTCAAAGTCGCCTCTATGTGTTTTATATCGCCCGTATCTACATCCTTAAAAAGCTTCAGAAGATCTTCGTTTGAATCTTGAATACCCGAACCCGACGTCCGACGTCGTTGTTGAACAACGACGTCGGACGTCGTAAATTTTGATTGGTGAGCGCCGAAGACGCGAAGCAACGCTGTCACCGGCGTCTTGCGCTTCCGGTCAATTTTTACGCTGATTACCCCGTCAGGATCGGTCTCAAATTCAAGCCAAGCGCCGCGATTGGGTATCACTTTGGCGCCAAAAAGTTTTCGATTTCTATACAATAATGCCGTAAAGAAAACGCCGGGCGAGCGGATTAATTGGCTGACCACCACTCTCTCCACGCCATTGACAATAAAAGTCCCCCGATCGGTCATTAGGGGGAAATCTCCCAAATAAATTTCCTGCTCCTTGGATTTTTTAGTTCTTTTATTAATTAGTTCCAACCTTACCCGCAGCGGCGCTTCATAAGAAAGGCCATTTTGCTTGGCTTTAAGTTCATCAAATTTCGGTTCATCAAAATAATAATCGTGGAAATATAAATCAAGTTCTTTTCCGGTGTAGTCAGAAACCGGCGACATTTCGTCAAATAATTCTTTGAGCCCATCCTTCAAAAACCATCTATAAGAATCAAGTTGCATCGCCACAAAATTTGGCATGTCAACCCATTTTATTTTTTGTTTTGCGAAATTCTTTGTTTCTTTAAACATATAAATTAGCGACTAGTTCCTAGCCACTAGCCACTAGTCGCTAGTTAGTGGCTATTTAAATTGGCAATAAGTTTATTCAACATCTTCATTACTTCACATAATAAAGCATCGCATTTTTTTAAATCTTCTTCTTTGCCATATTTAAGTGATGCAGATAATAAAATTTGAGTTTCCAATTCAGCGCCGGAACCAAAAGATACTGAAATGAATTGAATAAATTCTTTTTTATGTCTACGATTAAAACCTTCGGCGATATTGGATGGAATTGATATGGCGGCTCTTCGCATTTGGGAAGTCAATCCAAAGATTTCCGATTTAGGAAATTCTTTAGTTAAAAAATAAATTTCTTTTGCCAAATCTATTGATTTCTGCCAAACAATTAATTCTTTGTAAGAATTTAACATAAGACTATCGACTAGCAACTAATTGCCTATTGACTAAAACAAAGACAAACAAACCCGCCGCCTTGGGTTTGTTTGCTTCCTAAAGATTTTTACAAAAAATAATATTCAATTTTCATTATCGCCTATAAACTAGTGGCTAGTCGCTAGTTTCTATTCTAAAAAGAAAGTCCTAACATAATAGCTCTAACCACTCGCTCTGTCAACATACCGATCCTCCCTTCAAACTCTAACTTGGCATCCCTAAAATCGCTGATTTTTACAGTATGGTGCTTTTTCAGCAGCTTGTCAACACATACCAAAAATTTCTCTGCCTTGTCAATAGAGTAATTGTCAACATTGCCTTTGTGACGAAATTCAACAATAAGTTTTTCGCCTTGCTGGGAAACGGTTATTTTCATTTTTTCAGTTTTTGCACCGGCGCCTTAACTCCTTCCTGCACTGGGGCTTCCGAGCGCGACTGCGGCGCCTGCGCCGGCGGAGCAATACCAAAGAGAGCCGGCTTATTGGCCTTGAGATTCGCCAAAATCTGTTTTACTTCGGAATTATCGGGATTTAAACTTTCAATTTGGGCAAATTGGGCAAGGGCCGAGGTTTTGTCGCCATTTCTATCATAAATCAACCCCAAAAAGTACCGGGCATTAGAATAATTCGGCGAAAGTTGAACCGTTCTCTCAAAAACCTGCTTTGACTCATCAAACTGGCTGTTCTTGTAATAAAGGAATCCAAGTTGAAATAGGGCGCCGACATCGGCGTTGTTGAGCATCACAAGCTCTTCGGCGCGTTTTATGGCATCGGCCAATTTTCCCTGACGGTCATAAACTTGAACCAGTAAAAAGCGGGCCGGCGCGTAATCATTTTTCAAACTAAGAGCTTTTTCCAGGTTGGAAACAGCTTTGTCCAAATTATTTCTCGCAATTTCAACCCGGGCCAGCGCCAGATAATTTGAAGGATTTTGAGGATCCAAAGACACGGCGCCGCTGTAAGCGGAAAGCGCGAAATTGGAAGCATCGGCTATGAATGGAACAAGATTTTCGTAAATATTTCCAAGCAAAACATTGTTGAAGGAATTTCGGGGATTAAGCGTTTGCGCTTGCCGCGCCGTTGAAATAGCGTTGGTGGTAATATTCTGAAACTGGGTTTTCAAAGTTTCCTGCGGCAAGTCCTTTCTTGCCAGTAAATCATTCAACTGGAAAAAAATGGCTTGGGACAAACTTTGGAAATATCGCTCATCGTATTGCCAAAACTGAATAGCCGAAGCGTAATCCGCTTTTGAAAAATAAATCTCGGCAATATAGCGATTGGCTTCAAAATAAATTCCAGCCGCCGCTCCAACCATAAGCCCCACAATGAGAAGCGAGAATAAAAACGTTTTCGGCGGCGAGGTGAAAATGCGGATTTCTTTAAACATAGATTTGGAAATGTTGGAAACCGAGTTTCTAACAAGGGGAAACTCGGTTTCCTTCATAAAGAAAAGCGAGGCGGCCAAAAACAACCCCATGCCCCAGAAAGTAAAGGCCATAATTGTGAAATCGGCAACATAGAGAAACCACATTATAAATAGGAAAGAGACCGCGACAAATATGGCTTGCGAAGCGACATTCATTATTCCCCTTGAGGAGTTCCTGACGGCCGTGCCAGCAATGCCGATCCAAATAAAAGCGACAATCAAAACAAGAAGCGCCAAAACACCCAAAATGCCAACTGTGCCGGCCCACGAAGCCATGGCCGAAGCGCCACTATTAAAGGTGGTAGACCAGAAAATCGTCTGGTTAATCCCACTAGGTTTATAAAGATTAAAGATATAACCGAAGGTGTTTGGCCCCGAGCCCAAAAGATAGTGCCCGGCTTTAAGGTTTGTAAGCGCAATGTTTAAGGTAGCGCCAAAAGTCGGAGAAACTTCAATCGGCGTCTGGACGAATTTTGAAAGAGGCGATGGAATGAAAAGTAAAAACAGGGCAATCAAAAGAATTATTGAAGGCAGCCAGGCCCTTTGGAAATAGGCAAGCTGAAGTCCCTGGTATTTACTTCCTGAATCTTGACTGATTCCGAGAATCGAGGAATCCGCCCCGCCCTGGCGGGGCGGAGGGAGGATTCTCGGAATCGACGTAAGTCCACTTGAAAGAAAACTAATCATAAAAATCATTGCCAAGGCGAGTCCGATCCAAATCGCCCAAAAATCAATAACCACAAGATTTAAGATAAAGATAATAACCGAGAGGCCCAGAAGCTTTTTCAGCATTTTTGACATATCCGGAGTTGACATCAGCCCGGCAGCGATAATAAGACCAAAAGCCAAAAGTACGCCGACATCATTAACCGAGCCAACCGGGTTAAATCCGGAATTTTTTGTGAAACTAAACGGCAAAATAAATATTTTAAGAAGCTGAAGCAGTTCAAATAATCCCAAAAACGAAAGCGACGCTAAAAACGCTAAAAGAGAAATAACAATATCCCGCCGGTCAAAGGTCATTACGATAGAAAGCGCTAAAAGGACGAATAAAAGCATTGAGAAAAAACTATCCGGCGTCGCGAAACTGCCGAGCAAGCTGGTTAACTGATTAAAAGAGAAAAATGTCGCCGCGCCCCAAACAAGAACTAAAGTCAGAAACGCAATCATTAAGAGATGCCCCGGATAGCGAAGCCGGCCTTCAATTAAAATCCGGCCTAAGAGCGCGAAGAAAGCGACCAGAATCATAATGAAAACCAAAAACTCTTTATGGACGGCCACCGGCAGGTTGGTAAAAGGCAGAAAGAAAATCGGCGCCAGAGCGGCGAAAATAATCAGCGCCCAACGGCTGACCCCTGCCCACGCCTCATATATCCTGGGCCTTGAATCTTGAAACTTGAAACTTGAAACTTGTTCCCCGTTGCGTGTTTCATGTTCCATGTTACGTGTTTCGTGTTTGATGTTTATATCCATATTCCTTTAAACTTAACGTTAATTTTAATAAATTTCCAATTTTGAATTTTGAATTAATATATCGGGGTATTGGGAGTGTTGGAAGCTTGACAATAAGTCATCAAAAGAATTAAAATGAAATCATGAAAAAAGAAAAGTTTATCACAGAAAAATATTTAGACAAAAGATTTGAGCAGCATTCCCAAGTTATTATTGCGGCAGTTGATGGCATTTTGGAAAAACGCCTGGGAAAAATGGAAGAAAGACTGGAAAAGAAAATTAATAATGTTCAGATTCTTATTGATGGCTATGTCAAAGCGCAGGAAGATTTCAAGCAGGAGTTTGTCATCATGAAACAGGAAATGAAACAGATGAAAAAAGTCATAAAAGAAAAACTGGGCATTGAAATCCGGGCGATTTAATTTTTAATGAATTTTTTTAAATTAAACTTGATATTGAAAAGTTATCCACAAATCAGCTATTGACATATTTTACAGGCTTGATATAATTGGGTCAAAAGACGGAGTTCGCATAAATTGCGGGCATACCGGTTGTCAGCAAAGAGAGTTCTTGTAAAAGAGCTTTTTTTATTTTTCCATTTTCATGTTTCATGTTATGTGTTTCATGTTTTAAGGAGTAGTGGTTGCTGTTTCCGGTGTCGTAGTAGAAACTATAACAGGTTCGGTGCTAGTTGCAACAATCGGTTCAGATTCAGTTAAAATCGGCTCGGTTGATGTTGCCGTCAAAGTACTTGGAAACTCCGTTTCCAAGTGAGGTTCGGTGGAGGTCGCAACGACGTCCGACGTCGTTGCGGTTGTTGTCGTCGCTGAACTTGGAAACGGAGTTTCCAAGTTGGTTAAATCCGCGGGCGTTCCTGTATTTTGAGTTGCTCCGCACGCCCCATCCGAGGTCTTTATCACTCCTCCTTCTATATATATACACTTGGGCGCGGCAGTTTCCCTATCATATATAGTAACCCCTGAAGCCGCTCCTCCGCCGACGGTCAAAGCTTGGGTTTGGACGCTCTGCGCAGTAATATTCCCCCCTTCATCAATCTTCCACAAACCATTAAGACCAGAAATGCTCTTAACATTCAAAATTGCAAATCCATTTAAATTAAGGTCTGAATTGAGAGTCGCGAGGTCTATGGTTCCCTGCTTGGCGGTAAGAGTGGAAGTGGCGATTAAAGCGTTGATTTGATTCTGTAAAGCCAGCGTTGTGGACGCCAGTTCCTTAATCCCCGCGATGGCATAAGGAATCATATTGGAAGAATTAAGATAAAGCAAACCGTCGGTGGAAGTGCTGACGCTGTCGGGGAAAACCCGCTGATATTCCTGGGCGATGAAGTTATAGTAGAAAGTGTCCTTGACGCTCGGGTGGGCGGCGAGAAATTCCGGAGTGTAATTGAACTTGACCGGCCGGACTTGACTGATAATATCCAGCGCGTCGCTGATACTTTCAACATTGGTTTTAATCCGGATGTCAGACCCGGTTGTCCAATTGGTAGTGGTCAATTTTCGGGCATCATCAGTGGACAAATCTAATTGAGCCCCCGGATTCGTCGTCCCGATGCCGACGTTGCCCGCTGTTGTAATTCTCAAGACACTTGTCCCAGTTGAACTGGCTACATTGAAGATGTCATTAGCTCCAGCCGTTCCCCAAACATCCAGCTTCGTGCCTGGTGTCGTCGTCCCGATGCCGACGTTGCCTTTCAACAATGTCTTGGTGATTGAATCGTTTCCTAACACTACGCTATTGCTTCCCGCTCCTATTGCTGACGCTCCAATGACTATTTGATTGGTCTGTCCAGCGGCGTTGGCTCTTGTATTATATCCAAGAAAAATAGAATTATTGGAAGTTTGATTCTCTGTAGAACCATTTGCCAAATACTGTCCCGCATCCGCTCCTATTGCGGAGTTTTGGTAGCCAGTGGTGTTGAAGTAGAGAGCGCCCATTCCTATTGCGGAGTTATAGTAGCCAGTGGTGTTGGAGTAGAGAGCCCGATATCCTATTGCGGAGTTATAGTAGCCAGTGGTGTTGGAGTAGAGAGCGCCCATTCCTATTGCGGAGTTTTGGTAGCCAGTGGTGTTGGAGTAGAGGGCCCGATATCCTATTCCTGTATTGTAATCCGCTAGACTGGTCTTGCCAGTAGCATTATTAGCCGAACCAGCTTGATAACCAATCCAGGTATTATATTGTCCTAAATCATATTTACCCGCATAATAACCAATTTGTGTTCTCCAATCAGCGTTAGTAAAAGAAATCAAATTAGCAACCTGAAGCAGGTTATTGGGAATGGTTGTCCCGATGCCGACGTTGCCTTCTATCGAAACTCCGCCAGAAACACTTAATTTAGACCCGGGTGTCGTCGTCCCGATGCCGACGTTGCCCGCTGTTGTAATTCTCAAGACACTTGTCCCAGTTGAACTGGCTACATTGAAGATGTTATTAGCTCCAGCCGTTCCCCAAACATCCAGCTTCGTGCCTGGTGTCGTCGTCCCGATGCCGACGTTGCCCGCTGTTGTAATTCTCAAGACACTTGTCCCAGTTGAACTGGCTACATTGAAGATGTCATTAGCTCCAGCCGTTCCCCAAACATCCAGCTTCGTGCCTGGTGT
>Ga0210051_1004143_pt1 | contig 14212 bp, 16 predicted proteins | sample CryGey092014_all_FD_185464 | JGI IMG/M metagenome (GOLD analysis project Ga0210051, IMG submission 185464) | Groundwater microbial communities from aquifer - Crystal Geyser CG23_combo_of_CG06-09_8/20/14_all (SPAdes) (version 2) | ecosystem: Environmental > Aquatic > Deep subsurface > Groundwater...
ACTGTTTTTATATGCAACTTCATCAGCAGTTGACATGTCCTTTTGCTTCATTATCTTGTTGATATACAGCCGAAAACCCTTCGGCGATGGAATCCTCCCTGAGGAAAAATGAGACTTCACGATGTATTCTTTTTTTGCCAAAACCACCATTTCATTTCGTATCGTCGCCGGTGACACTCCTAGTTTGAATTTTTTTTCCAAAATTTCCGACCCGACCGGTTCACCTGTGTCAGTATGCTCCTGAATTATCGCTTTTAAGATCTCAAGTTGTCGTGCTGTAAGGTCATCCATAAATACTTGCCACTCCGTAGCTCCTTATTTTCATTGAGCGAAGGGTGGTTAGCAATAATATACCAACTCTGCTAATGCTTGTCAAGCGAAAATTGATATACTTATATGAATATGAATATTGGTGCACATTTATCTATTGCGGGTGGTTATCATAAAGCGTTAGAAAGAATAGTAGATATTGGTGGCAATTGCCTTCAAATTTTTTCCGCCTCCCCCCGTGGATGGAATAGAGCTACTGTTACTGATGAACCAAAGCGACTCTTTTTAGATACCAAAAAAAGGCTAAACATTAAAGAAGTTTTTTTTCATGCTTCTTATTTGGTGAATCTTGCGGATGAGGGAAGAATTGGCGAGGAATCCAAGAAATCACTCATTGCAGAGCTCAATGTTGCTTCTCAGTTGGAAATTGTGGGAAGTATTGTCCATATCGGATCTTTCAAAGGAAACCTTCCTGCAGTTTGGGATGTTTCCCAGGATAAAAAATATAGCGTTCTCATAAATAATATAAATGAAACACTTACCTCAACTCCACAAGACACATTCCTGATTATCGAAAATGCGGGGAACAAGAAAATTGGACAAAATCTTGATGAAATAGCCTCAATAGTACGAGATATTGATAATGAACGGCTGAAAGTATGTCTTGATACCTGTCATCTCTTTTCTGCGGGATATGAGCTTTCGACAAAAAAGAAAATGGATACTTTTTTTGATGAGTTTGAAAAGAAAATTGGCTTAAAAAAACTTGTTGTTTTCCATATGAACGATAGCAAAGATCCTTTTGATTCCGGTCGCGATAGACATGAGAACATAGGTCAAGGAACTCTGTCGATGGAGTCCTTTAAGCTTCTTCTGCATGACAAAAGAACAAAAGACCTTCCTTTTATTATGGAAACGCCTGGATTTGATGGCAATGGCCCGGACAAAAAGAATATAGATATCTTGAAAAATTTGGTATTGAAATAACTGTGTAATATATGTCATTCCCGCGAAGGCGGGAATCCAGACTATAAATTTCAATATAAAAAAAGGTTATTATCGACTGGATCCCTGCCTCCGCAGGGATGACTAGTAAAGTATAATTACATTATGTTTGCTCTACCAGCTACAGTTCTTGAGTTTATGAACACAATCCGTGAAAGCGGCTTTGAGGTGTATGTGGTCGGTGGGGCCGTACGAAATCTTATTCTTAATAAACCAGTCACAAACTGGGATTTTACAACGAATGCCACACCAGAAAAAATTCAGAAATTATTTCCCGATAGTTTCTATCACAATACCTACGGAACGGTTACCATAAAAAATGGCAATGACCTTTTTGAAATTACGCCCTTTCGCAAAGAATCAAATTACACAGACAACCGCCACCCAGAAAAAATTGAATGGGCCAAGACAGTGGGAGAAGACCTAGCTCGTCGTGACTTCACTATTAATGCTATGGCTTTTGATGGAGAAAAAATTATTGATATATTTGAAGGAAAGAAACACATCGATGAGAGAAAAATAGTTGCCGTTGGGAATGCGGATACACGATTTCAGGAGGATGCGCTACGTATGATGCGAGGAATTCGATTTGCATCTCAACTGGGATTCTTGATAGATGACGAAACAAGGAATGCAATGACACGCAACTCTAAACTTATCAAAAATATTTCCTGGGAACGCATCCGTGATGAACTATTAAAAATAGTAGGAAGTGACCATTCTGCTGAGGGAGTTCTTTTTCTCAAGAGTACAGGAATATTAAAACATATTCTTCCGGAACTCAATGATTGTTTTGCTATTCCCCAAAAAAGTCCCAACCGTCATCATATATACGATGTAGGAACACATCTTGTCATGTCCCTCAAATCCTGCCCTTCTTCCGATCCTGTTACCCGTCTTGCATCCTTATTGCATGATATCGGGAAGGTTGGGACTTTTCATAAAGATCAAAAAACGCAGATGATAACCTTTTACAATCATGAAGTCATTGGCACAATCCAGGCAAAACAAATCGCTGATAGACTTCGCTTGTCAAACGAACAGAAAACAAAATTTGTTCGTTTGATTGAGTTTCATCAATTCACTGTTACAGAAGATCAAACAGATAAGGCAGTGCGTCGATTCATCAAGGATGTGGGAAAAGAATATATTCAGGATATGTTGGACCTGCGAACTGCCGACAGAGTTGGATCAGGCGCAACGCCAACCTCATGGCGGCTTGATTTATTCAAAAAAAGAATTGTTGAAGTACAAAAAGAACCATTTACCGTTAAAGACCTTAAGGTTGATGGAACTGATGTTATGAAAGTTTTAAATATCAAACCCAGCAAACAAGTAGGGGATATATTGGATAAACTATTTGAACAAGTAGTTGAGAAAAAACTTGAGAATGACCGAGAAATATTACTGAAAAACATTCATGCATAATACCGTAGAGACGCATTGCAATGCGTCTCTACAGAAATTTAAAAACATATTTAGAATCCCAACAAACCGCCTTCCAGGTTGGGATTATTTATCTTCTGGATATTATTTTGTAACAATTTGTACATATAAAAAGAAAGAGTATTTTGGAGAAATTGTAAATGGAAAGATGAATTTATCTGAAATTGGGAAGGTTACTGAAAATGAATTGTTGAAAACAGAACAAATAAGGCAAAATGTGAAAATAGACGAATATGGCATTATGCCAAACCATGTTCATGCGATTATTGTAATTCATAATACGAATGCTGTAGAGACGTCCCGACGGGACGTCTCTACAAATAAATGGCAATTAAGACCAAATTCGTTGGGCTCAATTATTGGTCAATATAAATCTATAGTTACAAAACGAATAAACCGGGAATTAAAAATAAATTTTCATTGGCAGTCCCGCTATTTTGACCACATTATTAGAACAGAGCCATCTTATTTGGAAATCAAACAATATATCCGTAATAATCCTCAAAATTGGAGTGAAGATAAATACAATGGAGCCTTGTAGTATAACTCTTCTATGAAGAGAGAGAGAGATGGAAAAAAAGATACAAAGATACAATAGTAACCTGTGCTTGCAGCACAGATATAGTAACAGAAGCTAGTAGTGCCGGCTTGTTAGTCCAATTTTTAAGAGTTCTCGATCACTTACAAGGCCCACCTCACAATATGGCAAAACCTATTCATACAAGGACTACTCAATCTGGGGCTGAATTATTTACAGATCACTATAATAACAGTCATAGAGTTGTTGTACAAAGAAAGAAATAATTTATATTTGCCCTAATGCGTCTTTTTCTTCCCCAATATACGTACTTTCCCCATGCCCTGGATAGATAGTTGTTTCCTCAGGTAGCGCTAAAATTGTTTTGAGTGAACTCCATAGATCTTTTTTATTGCTGTAGGAAAGATCTGTTCTTCCAATCGCCCCCGCAAATAACGTATCTCCTGTAAAAACAATTTTTTCATCTGGAAAATAGTAACATACACCCCCCGGGGTATGTCCGGGGGTTTCAAGTATTTGTAGCTTTAAACTTTTAACTTTTAACTTTGAGCTTATATATTTCACATTCTTTGGAGGTATTATAATCGGTTTATAGCCCAAAAAATGTTCTGCTGTACTGTCTAGTCGATCTATCAAGAACTGATCTTTTTTATGGAGATATAAGGGAACATCAAGACTCATCTGTATCTCCCCCGCAGCCATACAATGATCAAAGTGTCCATGAGTAAGGAACAACGCTTCCAGTTCGATATTTTTTCTCTGTAATTCCTCCAGAAGAAAGCTCCCCTCATCCGCAGGATCAATCAATATTCCCTTTCCCTCATTCTCTATGAGATAACAAGTTGCCTGTAATTCACCGAGTGGATAGGTATGTATCCTCATCATTTATTTCTTTTTTTAAGCGCTATCAATAATGGTGTCGCTACAAAAGGAGAAGAGTATGCTCCAGTAACGGTTCCTATCCACAAAGCAGCAATAAAGAAACGGATGGTTGCTCCTCCCATAAGGAGTAGCGCTGAAAGCATAAAGAATATCGTCAGGGAATTATTTATGGAACGGACCATTGTCTCGGACACAGCTTTGTCTGTTAAATCTTCTATTCTATATGAAGATCTTGTTTTCGTATACTCCCTAATCTTGTCGAAGATGACAATCGTATCATGTACTGAAAAAGACATTGTTGTAAGAACAGCTGTGACAAACATGAGATCAAACTCGGCTCCAAAAAAGTAGGATAAGAGCGAATAGGTGCCGATAAGAACAAAAAAATCATGGACCATTGCAAGGACTGCCGCAAGGGCAAAATTAAATCCCTTAAATGAAAAACTCATATAGAGTAGTATTCCCAGGACCGCAAGAAGAGAGGCGATGAGGGTCTTTTGACCTGTTTCCTTGCCAAGAGTTGGACCAACCGTCTCATATCGAAGGGTCTGCACTGACCCCCCCATTTTTTTTATTTCTTCTCTGAGTTTTTTTTCTTGACTATCAGTAAGTGGCGCCGTCTGAAATACCATCAGTGGGCCGGTCACCTCTAAATGCACCGTCTTCATTTTAAGTTGGGAAATCGTAAGCTCAACCTTTCTTCTTTCAAGAGGTCGTTGGGTTTTATAATTAACTGTTGTTCCCCCCGTGAAATCAATCGAATATCGATAGCCAAATCGTAACAGGGAAAATAATCCAGCTCCAATGACTATCGTTGATATCGTAATGTATAACCAGGTAAATTTATGAAAGCGAATCATATTTCTTTTCTATAAAATGTTTGTATTAATCGACGTGTAATGACAACTCCCGTAAATAAACTTGTCGCAACCCCAATTCCCAATGTCAGAGCAAATCCCCTCACCATGCCAAACTGTGGTAAAAATTCCCAATTGAGAGGATTGAAAAGAATAAAAGCGACCAGCATTGTCGTAATATTCGCATCCTTGATTGCATCCAGCGCCCGCCCAAATCCCAAACGTATTGCCGTTTTAAAATCCTTTCCCTTTCGTTGTTCTTCTTTAATGCGCTCGAAAATGAGAATGTTGGAATCCACCGCCATACCGATTGACAATATAAACCCTGCAATTCCCGGAAGGGTCAATACGACTGGGATTGCCCTGAATATGGCAAATGAAAGCATTCCATACAGTGCGAGAGCAACGGTGGAAATGACTCCTAATTTGCCATAGTATCCAATCATGAATACACAAACCATGAGTAATCCTATTCCTCCTGCGATAACGCTTTTTTGGACATCCTCTGCGCCAAGACTCGGACCAATATTGCGTTGTTCAATAAGTTGGATGGGGAGTGGCAACGCTCCTGAATTGATGGCTATGGCTAATTTTTTAGCTTCTTCAACTGTAAATGACCCTGATATGACGGCACTTCCACCTATTATTTTTTGTTGTACAACAGGCGCTGAAATGGGGTAATAATCCAAGAATATACCCACCTGTTTTCCAATATTGCGTCCCGTGATTTCCTCAAATAACGTTGCTCCCTTACTGGTAAATGAGAGAGAGACTTGCGGTTTTCCATCCTCTTGATTGAATACGACCGCTGCCTTTTTTATATGCTTACCGTTCATTCCAGTATCCTTATTAAGTTTCTGAAGAAGGGATGCAGTAGATGCTATTTTGGGGTCCAACGGCCCCTCTTCAACAAATCGTAGTTGAGCGGTTTGACCAATCAGTGTCACTGCCTGAGAAACATTTTCCAATCCCGGTAAATCAACTGTTATCCGTTGCTCATTTCCAGATTTAATATTCTGAACAAGAGGTTCCGAAACACCAAAAAAATTGACTCGCTTTTCAATAATATCCCGTGCAGAAGCAAGTGCATCTTTTACATCTTCAGGTTTTATTCCCCTTGTATCAACTTTAAAAACGAGATGGCTCCCGCCTTTTAAATCAAGACCGAGTTTTGTTTTAAATTCCTTTTTGATTGGAATGCCAAATAGGGAGGTATTTATTGAAAGAGGTTGTATAGTGAAATTAATTTTTGATTTATTCACATTGAACTTGATGGGAATATTTTCCGGCAAACAAATCCAAATAAGAACTATCAAGAGGATAATGTATATAAATCTACGGCTCGTCATGAATTATTTCATAAGTTCTTCTTCAGAACCATAAATCATAATTTTTGGGGTACGTAAAAAACGCCATAAGAATGGGTCATTGTTCCTTTTCCTGAATATGAACTCTTCTTCTGTCATAACAGTGTAATCTATCTGCCGTCCGCTTGCCTCTTCCATTCTTTTAATAAAAACCTCTATTTCAGGAATGATGATCATTCCCACAAGGAGAAAGTATACCTCATCTTTTTTGATAGGTACTTGCTTAATAAATTTAATGGATAAAGAAGCAAATTTTATTCTACCAAGCCGCGGGGCATTTTCATGTACCGCTTTGGGGAAAGGACTCATTTTCGCAAAAATCCTCAAAAATTCCTCATAAAAAATATGTGACTTATTGAGTGTATAGAATGACTTGTTTAACCGCTTTTCTTTGAAGAGAATTTTTGCTTTTTCAAGTATATCCAATTCCCGTTTGACTGCATTCACTTCCTCGTCCACGGCCCGAACTATATTTCTCAAATAATAGAGATCCGTGCGATGAGTAAAAAATAACTCAAGAACTTTTCTCCGTGTCTTGGATGGAATAACTGCGGCCAACATAGCGACTATATTAATAGGTAACGGTATTCCCAACTGGTAAAATCTCCACGAATACTTTTCCTCGTACTATTGAGATTTCTTTACCCTTCTCATCATACCATTTCATTCTTGTTTCTGGATCTTCTTTTTGCCACGTTGCTTTTATCGCTTTTCCATTCTGGAAAACAAGCGCATCACCCTCGCCAGTTAATGTATACAGTATATGAGCACCATCATACCCATCATTAGCTGGACTTTCTTTAGAAAATACGATGATAATATTCTTCGCATCGAGAGCCTTTCCGGTATTTTTATCCATATGGGGTTTCCCTCCATTGGTACGGATATAGGTATTTTTTTCTTTGCCGTAATTCCACACAACAGAAAAATCATTCGCAAACGCATTCCAAAAACCCAATTTAATTTTATTTATTGTTCCTCTGTCAGCTATCTCAGAGTCCGCGGCGAACTTCCACGATTCGAATGTTTCATCCCATGAAACTCCCTCCTCATCGACATTGGTCAGAAGACGTTTTGTCTTTGCGTACTCCCATAATTTTATGGTCGAAGAATATACGGTGTGTTCTGTTGCGCGATTGGGAAGTCTATCGTAGTCTCTCCAATAATAGGGAAATGGAACACCGAATTGATTTAAGTCATTATAGGAATCCCACTGTAATTTTCTAATCAAACCGAGGGAATCCGCTTTTGCACCGTTTGCGCAGCCGGATCCGCTTTCCGCATCGCAGTTGGCTCCACCCACATGTCCGTATAGCGGATATTCTCCGTATTCTCGGAGCATCGTCATGAAATGAACTCGCGCGGAGCGTATTGGGCCAATAAATGACGCGTCTTGACAATAATATACCGCTAAAAATCGAGTGATGCCCCCTTCTGCAACGGCCTCATACACGACATCGGCTGATGATAGTCCAGACTGGGGACGAGCATCCACATGATTTTCAATTGCAACGCCAAGTGGTCTTCGTGTTACCCATTTATCTTTTTGGGCTTTCGTCATCATTCGTCCGTTTATGGGGCACTCTTCTGTTCGTGGTTCGCTTGACTCCTCTTCAGCTGGGAGTACTGTTTTTTTTACTATCTCTGCTTTTTTGGTATTTTGCATCATCTGGACAGATCCATACGTAATACCAAAAGATGCGAGAAATAACAAGACAGCCACAGCAATCGTTTTTTTAATATCCATAAGAATATATCGTACTAAATTTTAAATAATATCTATACTGCTTTGGCAATCGCCTCTAATTCTTCCTGTGTCAATTCCAAAGTTTCCCCTTTCCCTTCCTTTATTTTCTTCGTATAGACTCGTACTCCATCGGGAATGTACATAAAATTAATCACCACTCCCGAGTGAAGATTATTCAATAACGCTATGACAAGACTTTTTTCACCCTCCGTTTTTCCCAATGCATGGAAATAAACTATCCCTATTTTACGATACATATGCGAAGATGCAATCTGAAGTTCATTTAATTTTTTTTCGAGGTGTTCTGCCTTGTTTTCCGCTTTTTCCGCCTCTCGGAGCAAAGAATCTAATATACCATCTATGGAGTGAATTCCAGTCCGTTTAGTGAGCCTGCGATAATGGTTTCTCAGCTTCAGGACAATGAAAGTGATAAGAACTAGCCAGCCAAAAAAAAATGCGAGCACGATGTTTACAACCATACCTATCATTTTATCCACTTTACAAAGTGCTGTCAATATGATTACAATTACACCATGCCTAAAAAGACACGCCTGCAGAAGCTCAGAAATCAAGCGCGAAATCTTGATCAATCTGCTGTAGTCCAGACACTTGTGAAAGATGAGGAGTTTTTTTCCGCTGACCCCGTTTTCAAAAAGGATATGGTTAAGAGTATTTTTTTTGCGGTGCTCATAACTGCATTTGAAATCGCATTATATTTTATTTATTATCTGCGTGTATGGGAAAGGAGGTGAAATAAACCTATGAAAACATCAATGTATTGTGTGAAATGTCGAGCGAAGCAAGAAGTTTCAGATCCTGAGAAAGTTACCATGAAAAACGGTAAACCAGCGATGAAGGCAAAATGTCCATCGTGTGGAACAGGAATGTACAAGATCGGATCAAAGTAATTGACCGTATCATCCAAAACAAAAGCCATTCTGTAAAAGGAATGGTTTTTGTTTTTATATGCCTCTCACCTCCCCCAAGCTGAAACAATCAGGAAATGTTTGTCAGGAAATGTTTGTCTAGAAATCCCCCTTCCTTTATAATACCTTTATGCATCAACTTGAAAAAAATAGTATTGAGGAGTTTAGTAAATGGGCCGAAAACTACGATAACCCTCTTACATCTATTACATTTAGGAAGACCAATGAAAAAATAGTTCAGCTCCTTAATCCAAAGAGGAATTCTTCTTTTTTGGATGTTGGTTGTGGATCTGGAATTCTTATAAAAAATCTACTCGCTTTGAACAGTAATATTAAATTATACGGATTAGATATTACTCCAAAAATGGTTGAGGTGGCTAAAAGGAAATTTGGAAATGAACCAAATGTTGAGATTACCTTAGGATCAGCTGTGAAAATGCCCTACCAAGATAACACGTTTGATTATGTAACCTGTGCGAGCTCCTTTCATCATCATCCAGACCCATTACAATCAGCAAAAGAAATGGTTCGGGTATTAAAGCCTGGAGGTAGGCTTCTTATCCTTGATATGTGTATTGAGGGATTATTGAGAAAAATATTGTTTAAAGTGGAAAATGTCTACCATAATGAAGGCAAAGTATATAGATTAACAAATAAGGAAATGTACGACTTATATAAAAAAGTTGGATTAAAAGATATAAAACAATCAACTTTTCTCTATTTCACACTTATTACTGTGGGAATCAAATAAAATAGTAATGAATCTAATCAACCCAATTTTAAATGGTTTATTTATCGGAATAGTTGGTGCTTTTGTGTATGAAAATCTCCCCTTTTCAAAAGTATTCGGAGTAAAAAAGTGGCAGGTACCCTGTAAACTATACGTAAGTGTCTAAAGAATCTCCGTCGAATTTATAAGTTTTTTTACACACGTATGGGTACTCGTACCACAATTCCGAAGGAGATAAAAGAACAAACCCTTGCTCGCATTAAGAACGATGGTATTTCTGTCGCCAAGGCAGCTGAGGAACATGGGATATCCTCAAAGACCATTTACTACTGGTTACGTAAGGGGTCAGTACAGACAACAAGTATTTTGGAAACAGGACGTCTTCGTAAACAAAACAAAGATTTGCTTGATCTCGTAGGTCAACTTACCTATGAAGTATCAAAATTAAAAAAAAATAAGTCTGGTTTCTAATTCAATAATTATTGGACTTATTTTAATAACTTCAACAATCTGTTGGGCAACCATAAAAATCAATATAAATCATAAGTTGATACCAAAAAAAATAATCAGTAGTCCGTTATGGATAAAGGCTTTTATGACGGGTACCGTTATTGGTTTGATTGTTATTATTAGTAAATTAGCTGGACCAAAATGGGGAGGTATATTCGCTACTTTTCCCGCATTAACTATTTCTACGATACTCATTACCGTTAGATCTGGTGGAGTTGAATTTACTCGTTTGATAGCTAAAAATGTTTTAATAAGCACAACAACGACTATCAGTATTTTTGCAATACTATGTTATTTTCTATATCCAATTGCAGGAGTAATTTTAGGAACAATCCTTTCATATTTTGGACTTTTTGTTATTAGTATTCCTCTTTATTTTCTGATCTTTAACAGAATAAAAGAATAGTCAAATAGAATGTTTTGAGGATCTAAACTAACTAACACCTCTAAGGTGTATTTTTTACTGTTATAACAACCTAAAACATATATTTTGTAGCATATAATCCGTTGACATGATTATGCTTTTTCTTCAAAATTACTTCATATGCCAGGTCGTCCTCATCCACTGATAACGGGAAATATTTATCATATCTATAACAAGACTATTGAAAAAAGAGAAGTATTTATTGAACGATATTGTGATGTTTTTATCAAAACAGCTTGCTATTATCGATCTTCTCAATCGATCCTTCGGTTTTCAAACTTGAAAAAGCTCTCTCCAACTCTTTTGGATTACTATGAGAAAAGGGTGCTGGATGAGAGGACTTTTCGAGTGACTATTCTTGCCTACTGTTTAATGCCTACTCACTACCATATACTTATCAGACAAAATCAAGATAAGGGAATATCATTTTTTGTGTCTCAACTGCAAAATTCATTTACAAGATTCTATAATCTTAAATCTCTGAGAACTGGACCGATTTTCCTTGAAAAATTTAAGTCACGGCCAATTGTATCCGAGGAGGTATTGAAGCATGTTTCCCGTTATATTCACCTCAATCCTTACTCCAGTGGTCTTATTCAGAAAACTAACGAAATTGAACGTTATCCATATTCTTCTTTTTTTGAATATGTGGAAGCAAGAGGAAGATCATTATGTGACCCAACTACTGTACTTTCTTTTTTTGATGGTGATAGAAAAAGATATAAAGACTTTGTTTTGGACAACGCCGAGTATCAAAAAACTCTTGAATATTGTAAATACTCAAATCGGTGGTAATGGCCGTCTGGACAGTCAAACTTACACCTCTAAGGTGTAATATATTTGTGTATTTCTTGCTCCCCCAAGCTGAGGCAATAAGAATGTGTTTTGTCTAATAAGAGCTAGATAATCAGTTTTTCAAATTTTTCTTCCTCAATAAGAAGTAGGGGTGTTTGAGCGTCTTTTTCCTTAAGCATATTGATCTTTATTTCTTTATTTTTTTCTACGTTCCAATGACACAGTATATTGTATGGAACCAAACCTAATCCTTCATATACTTCATCCTCTTTTTGATCACTGAGTGGTAGAACATAATGCTTTGCTGCGAGAAAAGAACCCATTGAACTCCCGATGAATATTTTATTATGTAACGCTACTTTTAAAAAACCGAGCTGAGATATGAATGGTCTAAGAAATTCTTCTTCCCCCCCTGAAAAATATAATACATCCGCCTCTTTTAATTGTATTGCTAAAGATTCAATAGTCCCAACAATGTTGATTTCTGCTTTTTTTGTTGACTGTTTGAGAATCTTTGCCTTATCATTTTCAAATAATTCATTCCAAGTCTTCTTTTCTCGTGCCCAATAACACAGTAGGATTTTTACATTATCTTTTTGAACTAAGTCTGTAAATTGTTTGAAAAATAATTCATTATTTGCAGATTCTATTTTATATTTCCCTCCATGAAGAATATATGTGGTCATAATTCAAAAATTATATCAAGAAGTTCGAATTTCGTTTGGGGGAAGATAAAAAATGAGGCTTAATTTGCTAGTTTATGATGAGCCTGTCGAAGCACTCCCCCAAGCTGAGGCAATGAGAGCTGGTATCACTTAAGATGTGATCCGCCGTTCATATAGATAATGTTACCGTTCAAAAACTTTGATTTATCATTTATTATCATGAGGGTCGCATTGGCAATGTCTTCTGGTGTTGAAACACGTCCCATTGGACTATTTTTTGCAAAATTTTCCCACATTTCACTGTTATCACCAAGGTCTTCCCACATCGCAGTTCTTGTTGTCCCGGGACCAATAGCATTTGTCCTAATTCCATACTTCCCTAAAGATAAAGCCATTGCTTTAGTAAATGCGATTGTTCCCGCTGTACCTATACAATAAGCAGGATAATCAGGATCAGGTCTCTCTCCTAGAGATGAAACAATAATAACCAAATTGGCATTATCTTGATGCTTCATTAAAGGGAGAGCATATTTTGTACAAAGAAAGTTACCGTTAATTTTTGTATTAACGACATCTTGCCAATCTTTAAAAGAAGCAGACTCAATACTTTTTGGAATGTCTATTCCTGCATTATTTACTAACACGTTAAGTTGTTTGTAGTCTTCTTCTATCTTTTTAAAAACTTCTTTGGCGCTTTTTTCTGATGTAACATCCATTTGAACTAAAACTGCCTTTCCGCCTTTTTTAGATATTTCTTTTACTGTATTTTCTCCTTTTGATTTACTTTTCAAATAAGTAACGTAAGTAATATATCCGTTTTCCGCTAATTTTACTGCTATCGCTTTGCCAATTCCTTGAGAAGAACCAGTTATAAGTGCAACTTTTTTCATACTAGAGAAATTATATAGTGAAATAAATTGATTTGCAAATAGATTGTTATAACAATCTAAATTGTTTTTGCTCCCCAAGCTGAAGCAATTATAACCTTTTGCTTTGTTATAATTTGATTATGTTTACTATTCGAACTGCAAACAGGAGTGAAGTAAAAGTTCTTCAAGATTTAAATAATGAAGTATTTATTGATAACCAAAAATATGACTCTGATTTAGATATGAGTTGGACACAGTCAAATAAAGGAAAAGCATACTTCACCAAATTACTTAATAATCCTCAGGCTTGCTGTTTCATTGCCGAAGACAATGGGAGAAATGTAGGATATATAGTTGCGGCGCCGAAAATAGTCACATATCGTAAAAGTAGATGCCTAGAAATTGAAAATATGGGTGTCTTACCAGAGTATCGTTCTAAAGGAATTGGGACAATGTTGATCGACAAATGCTTGAAGTGGGCAATGTCTCATGGGTTTCAAAAAACCTACGTTAATTCGTATTTTGAAAATAAAATGGCCGTTGAATTTTATAAAAAAAATGGATTTTCGGAAATAGATATTAGTCTGGAAAAAAACCTCTAAAGTGTAATCAATATGTTTTTAATTGACTTAAACTGTCTGGTAAGTCGTCTATTCCGCTGAATTCTTTAATTGTCACTGAATGTACTCTTGCTTTGGCATCATCCCTCATGTGAGTATACGTCATCTCTTTCTCTCCACCAATACTTTCACAGTCATCTTCAATAAGGATATCCGGCATTAGTTTTTCGGCGACATCTTTATAATCCTCACCTTGTTTGCGATATGATAGATTCTGGCAGTCTGGAAACCTATATGTTTGTAAAACATTCTTTATTGCATTAATTTCTTCTTTAACTTGCCGCGAAGAAAGGTAATAAATAGTCGCTCCTTGTTTTTTCCAACTCGTTAATTTTTCTACAGCACTGCCAATGGGAATATATGACACAAAATCATATACTGCTCCTTTTGGAAGTGATGTTCTTGGTATGGCTATTGCGGCTTTCATATTTTCTAAGATTTTCATGCGGGCAGCTATTTGAGACAAACGTACCACTTTTTCTCTCGGTACATTTTTACCGGACAAAAATACAAGAATCGTTCCTTCCGTGAACACAAGGATTGTCATAAAAATAGTATATA
>Ga0210051_1004144_pt1 | contig 14210 bp, 17 predicted proteins | sample CryGey092014_all_FD_185464 | JGI IMG/M metagenome (GOLD analysis project Ga0210051, IMG submission 185464) | Groundwater microbial communities from aquifer - Crystal Geyser CG23_combo_of_CG06-09_8/20/14_all (SPAdes) (version 2) | ecosystem: Environmental > Aquatic > Deep subsurface > Groundwater...
GAGCTCTTCAAGAAAAGGTTTAACGCTGAAGTTATCATTGAGCGCGAAAAGGGGCACTTTACCACTGATGACGGTGTAGAAAAATTAGAATCCGCCCTGAACGCCATATTGGAAATAAAATAAAATTGGTAATGTACCTCAAACTATGAATCGAGAAAAGTTTGAAAAGATTGTGGAAGAGGGGATAGATGCCATTCCGGAAAAGTTTTTGCGGAAATTGAGCAATGTGGCTATTGTAATTGCAGACAGTCCCACGCCCGAACAGAAAAAGAAATTAAAAATCGGGCGTGGCTGGACATTGTTCGGACTTTACGAGGGTATATCGCAATCCGCGCGGGGCGCCAATTATACCTGGGTATTGCCGGATAAAATAACCATTTTCCAAAAGCCCATAGAGGAAGAGGCGGATAATGACGATGAGATTAGAGAAATAGTAAAAAATACCGTATGGCATGAAATTGCGCATCATTTCGGCATGGATGAATCAAGCGTGCGCGAGGCAGAGAAGAGAAGAAGGGGCAAGCACAATCACTAAAATGCATTTTAAAATTAAAACCCACCCCGGCTCCAAGAAACCGAAAATAATCAAAAAAGCTGAAGATAGTTTTGAGATCTTTGTTAAAGAGAAAGCGGAGAAGGGGTTGGCTAATAAGGCGGTTATAAAAACTCTATCTTCATACCTTAAATTACCGGCAGGGAAGTTGAGATTAATTAAAGGAGCCAAATCAAGGAATAAAATCTTTAAGGTAGAATAAAGTGGTATTATAAGTAAATGACTTCCTATACTCTGAATGCGGAAGGTATAACGGGAGCCCTTTTTACACGGGTTAAAAGGCATCCGGCTCGTATTGCTCTGGATTATTACGGCAGAAAATTTACTTATAAAGAATTAGGGGAAGAGATTTCCCGCTATAGAGCGATGGTTCACCACCTTACTAATGGCGAGGCCGGCGAACGCGTCGCTCTTTTTATGCCTAACATCCCCCAATTTGTTTTTGCTTATTACGGCGCCATAGCCGCGAAGGGGATTGCGGTGCTTATAAACTTCGCTTCAATTGTTAAGGACCTTAAAACCAAGCCGCCCCGGAAAGTAGTAATTACGGACGACCTGAAATCACAGTTTATCGATTCTGACCCGCGCGTAATCCTGGTTGCCGATATTCTTCTACCCGTACTCTTGCAGATGGGGGATGAATTCCTGAATCAAAGAATCGTGCTTGTCGCAGGCGTAGGTGAATACCTGCCTGCCGTTAAAAAGTTGTTATACCCGATAAAAGCCAAGATTGAAGGCAGGTGGGTTTCAATTCCGAAAGAGGGCGGGATTAAAAAACTTAACGAATTTTTGAGACAATTCGAAAATAGTCCCCACGCAGAAATAAAAACAGGTAATTTGGATGGAATCGCCCAAATACTTTACACAACAGGCACCACGGGCGTCCCCAAAGGAATTATGCTTACCCATCAAAATCTCCTTTCCAATTCTTGGCAGTGCCGAGAACACTTGGGTGAAGTGTTTGAAGAAGGAGAAGTTGTCTTAAGCGTATTGCCGCTTTTCCATTCTTATGGCCTTATCGCGTCCCTATACATTTCTCTTATCGAGCTCGGGGGAATACTGGTTTTGCTTCCTTCGTTCACGCCCAAGGATACGATTAGCGCCATAAAAAGATGCCGGATAACGGTTTGCCCCGCGGTCAACAAAATTTTTCAAAAGTTATACGAAGCCGGCATATCAAGAGAAAGCTGTCTGTCGCTCAAGTTTTGGATGTCCGGCGCCGGGCGGCTCGACCCTGAACTTAAAAAAGAATTCGAACAGGCTGCCGGTGTGCCGGTTCTTGAAGGATACGGGCTGAGCGAAACGTCGCCTGTTATTTCTATCACGAGGATTGGCGAGAATAAACCCGGAAGCGTTGGCCAACCGGTGCCGGATACGAGCGTACGCATCGTAAATATAGAAAATGGCGGAGAAGTTAAGACCGGCGAAGAAGGGGAGATTTTGGTGCGCGGGCCGCAGGTTATGGCCGGCTATTACAACAAACCGGAGGAGACTAAAAAAGCGCTTCGTGACGGTTGGCTTTACACCGGCGACATCGGCTATATAGACAAAGATGGATTTATATACATTACTGACCGCAAAAAAGAAATGTCGAGTGTATCCGGGGAAAATGTTTTTTGGCATCAAGTTGAATCGCTCTTGCTTAAACATCCTTCGGTAAAAAAATGCGCCGTAATCGGAGTTCATCATAAAGAGACCGGTGAAGCGATAGTGGCTTTTGTCTTGCTCGATAAAGAAGATTCATTAAAAGATGTTAAGAAATACGCAGGTTCATCGCATAATAAACTTTTGGTTCCGCGTGAAATTATTCAAGTTTCTGAAAAAGTTTTTAGCGACTGGGAAGACGCCTTAGGCAAACTGCAGAAAAGAAAGATTAAAACGTATTATGAGACCGGGAGATATCAAGGACGTCTTATCTCTAACGGGGTATAATAAAAGAACGCTATGGCAAATCCTGTTTTGTCTTCAACTTTATATGTAGTTAAACGCGCAAGGAGCGTTTCCATAAATACAGATAAGATAAACAAGCTGGCGGAAGAGTGGACAAAAATTCGCGTTGTTCCTCCGCTTTGGCCCAAAGATTTTCACTTTGAGACTGGAAATACCAGGCGCTTACTCGACTATGTTTTGATTTTGGATAGTCTTAATTTTTGTTTCTGGTCTAAAGAGGAGTCTCAAAAGTGGCATATTAAATATGATGGCGAAAAATACAGCGGTTACTTCGGGTTAGCCCTGGCTCTAAAAAGGTTTTTTATAGAGGACCCCAAGAGATCCACCTTCGACTACTTGGTTAATATATCTTTTCCGGAGTTTGCGAAAATGTTTGCAGGCGAGGGGAAATTGCTTCTGCTTAAAGATCGATGGGAAATTGCAAGAGCTGTGAGCAGGGTGATGCTTCAAACATACAACGGCAACTCCGAACGCTTGGTGCTCTCTGGGAGCCACCAAGTCTCTAAATTCGTGCCTCTTGTCGCCCGCAGACTGCCTTCGTTCAACGATGAAGCTGAATATGGCGGAAAAAAAGTATATTTTTGGAAACGCGCGCAGATTCTCGCGGGAGATATATACGGAGCTACCGAGGGTCGTGGCGTCGGCTACTTTGAGGACCTTAATTATTTGACGGCTTTCGCTGATTATAAGCTGCCCCAAATTTTAAATTACGCGGGAGTGCTGGAGTATTCACCCAAGCTTTTGAAAAAAATCAGAGAACGAAACTTGATTAAGGCGGGGTCTCGCGAGGAAGTTGAAATTAGAAGCGCTACCGTTTGGGCTGTAGAATACCTAAGGGAAACCCTTTTGAAGTATGGCGGCAGGATGAGATCTTTTGAGATAGATTGGCTATTATGGAACGAGAGTAAACGTATTCAGATGGTGAAACCGCATCATCTCACCCAAACGATTTTTTATTGAAGACCTCTTGTATAATAATTTTCTTAGCGAAATTTTCAGATTTTCGGACGAGGCGAAGTAAAAATTTTGAAGCATATACAAAGTATACGTTGAAAAGTTTTTACAAAGCCGCAGTCAAAATATGAAAATTGCAGCAGAAAGGTTATTATGCAAGAGGTCTTAAGATGAGGGTTCATAGATTCATTATTAACAAAGATTTAAAAAAAGAGCAGCTTGTGCTTGACGATAAGGAGCTGTTTAATCAAGTGCGTAATGTTTTGAGGCTTGATATCGGCAGTAAAGTTGCCGTAGCCGACGGCAGAGGCGGGGAAGGGTTAGCGCAAATCACGAGTCTAAGGAAAGGGTCCGTTGAGCTTCAAATACAAGAGGTGTTTAAAAATGACAAGGAGCCGGCGCGCCATATCATCCTGTACTGCTCGGTTCTCAAGAAAGAAAATTTTGAGTTGGTGGTACAAAAAGCAACGGAAGTCGGAGTTAAAGAAATATTCCCCATTATTACGGAGCGGACGATAAAATTTAATATCAAAATGGATCGTCTCCAAAAGATTGTGAAAGAAGCAGCCGAACAATCCGGGAGAGCCATAGTGCCAAAACTTTATGAACCGATTCGATTTGCTGACGCCGTGAGTCATGCCAAACAAAACGAAACTAATTGGTTTTTTGACTCATCCGGCTTGCCCGTGAAAAAAGAAACCGCCAGCCCTAAAAATCGCCTTGGTATTTTTATCGGTCCCGAAGGAGGTTGGACGGAAGAGGAATTAAAATCCGCTAAAGACAGCAAGTTTAAAACGGTTAGTCTTGGCAAGCTGACTCTTCGCGCGGAGACCGCCGCTATTGTAGCGAGTTATATAGCAGCTAATCTTTAAGTTAATAATGGAATTTAAAGTTCTAAAAAAGTCCAAATTAAGCAAAGCTCGCTTGGGAGTCATTAAAACCGCGCACGGCGAAGTGGAAACTCCCGCTTTGGTGCCCGTAGGAACGCAGGCGGTTATTAAAACTCTGACTTCGGAAGAGGTAGTCCAAACTAAAACCCAGATTCTCATCTCCAATACGTATCATCTCCATCACCGGCCGGGGGAAGAGGTTGTGGCTAAAGCAGGAGGATTGCATAAATTTATGAATTGGCGGCGGCCTTTAATGACCGACTCGGGAGGATTCCAAGTTTTTAGCTTGGGTTTTGGCAGAGATTTTCAGGTGGGCAAGGTTTTAAAATATTTTCCCGGTCGGCATACAACGGTTATTAACAAGAACGATGTTTCGCGCTTTGTGCGCATTACCGATTCCGGTGTCACTTTTCGCGCGCCTAACGGCAGCGAAGAATTTCTGGGGCCCGAAGAGTCCATGGAAATACAGGAAAAACTTGGCGCTGACATAATTTTCGCTTTTGATGAATGCACTGCGCCGCTCGTGAGTTACGAGTATGCGAAGAAAGCATTAGAGAGGACTCATCGCTGGGCCAAGATTTGCGCCAAAATTCATCCTTTAGGGTCCAAACAAGCTCTTTTTGGGATTATACAAGGATCGCGATTTAAAGATTTAAGAGAGGAAAGCGCAAAGTTTATAAATTCGCTCGGGTTTAAAGGATTCGGGATAGGAGGTGATTTAGGAAAGGATAAAACAGAGATGAGGAAAATCATAAGCTGGGTCACGTCTCATCTCGATGAGGCTAAACCCCGCCATCTTTTAGGCATAGGGTATCTGGAGGATATGGAGAGCGTCGTTAAATTAGGCATAGACCTTTTTGATTGCACGGTACCTACTCACTATGCCAGGCGGGGCATCGCTTTTGTTTCCGGTGGCAAGTTGGATATGAACAAAAGCGTGTTTATGAAAGATCAAAAACCGCTGGATAAAAATTGCAGCTGTTTTGTTTGTATGAATTACAAGCGCAACTACCTGGCGCATCTTATCCGCGCCGGAGAAATTACCGGCATGAAGCTTTTAACTTTTCACAATCTTTATTTCTTTAACACTTTCGTGGAAAAAGTGAGAGAGAAGATTAAAAAGGGTAAACTCTAGCGATGAAAAACCGCCCGGTAACGCCACTCGTTAAAGAAACGTTTCTTGCCGCTGTTAAAAACAGCGTCAGAACGAACACCTTCCGCCATCTCTACGCTAAAGTGGGTTCCAAGAAATTAGATATTGCCGAGAATGGGAGATTATCCTGCGCTTTTTTCGTTTCTTCAATCTTAACTATTTTCGGGCTTATAACGTCGGTACATGCTACCGTCGACGGCACTATCAAAGATTTGGGAAAATCCGGATGGAAGAGGACTAAGAAACCCGTAATCGGCAGTGTAATTATTTGGGGGTTGGAAAAATCTAAAGAAGGAGACATACATAGGCACATCGGATTTTACATAGGCAATGGCAAGGTTGTGAGCAATAATTCTGCATTAGGCAGGCCGGCGATTCACGATTGGGCTTTCGGTTCACGCAATGGCATACCGAAAAGGAAAATCGAGGCGATATTTCGGCATCAAAAATTGTCGTGAAAAAAACAATCTCAATCCTAAAAAATGGCGGAGTAGGTGTGCTGCCCACCGATACCCTTTACGGCATTGTTGGATCTGCGCTTTCTAAAAGGGCTGTTCTAAGAATTTATAAACTTCGCCGGCGCGATCCCAAGAAACCGATGATCATCCTTATCGGTTCTTTGGATGATTTGAAATTATTTGGGGTTAAATTGGATAAGGCCGCTAAAAAGTTTTTGCGAGAATTTTGGCCAGGTAAGATAAGCGTAGTATTACCATGCCCTTACGATAAATTTTCTTATCTTCATCGCGGCACAAAAACTTTGGCTTTTCGTTTGCCCAAACCGAAGTGGTTAAGAAATGTCCTTAAAAAAACAGGGCCGCTTGTGGCGCCAAGCGCCAATCAGGAAGGGTTAAAACCTGCCAAGACGGCAAAAGAAGCCAGAGAATATTTCGAAGATGAAGTTGATTTTTATATAAAAAAAGGTAGACTCGTTTCATTACCCTCGACACTCATTGCTTTTAAAAACGGGGAAGCGGTTGTGTTAAGGAGGGGCACGGCGAAAATTAAAGTATAATAAGATTATTAGAAAATATTCATGAAAGACTATGCTAAAGTCGGGAACAAGAGAGGCAGGCCCGCTTACAGGACACAGGCCACTTTCCGGTACCGGAAATATTTGAGTAATATCAAAGCCAAATCAGGCAAGAAAACTATTCCTAAAAGTTAAACTTCGTTAGCATTGACTAGTATACTATAATACTGATCAGCATTATAGTATACCAGGTAGTAGAAACTCGACTTTTGTAATTTACTGCTAGGCAGCAGTCGAGTTTTCACTACCTGGTATACTTTTAGCAACGTATTGAATAAACTTAGTGAAAATGTTTCTCTGTGCTAAAATAGAAATAGCTATGAGAATCAAACTCGCTACAATTTCCAGTCTTCCTAAAAACACGCAATGCCTCGTTGTGGGCATATCCCAAAAAGAAGCTTATAAAAAACACCCCTTTTTATCTCTTGTCCCTGCTTCGGACAGGGATTATCTTCAAGCATCTTTAAACGCGGAAAGCGTTTGGAACGAGAAAAAGGTTTTGATTATCTCGTTACCGTCAGAGCCGTCAAGAAAAATCGTGTTGATGGGCGTTGGAGAAGGAACTTCATGGAACCACCGTCGCCGGCAAGCAAGCATACGCAAAGCGGTGCTTTTAAGCAAAGACTTGAAAGCGAGTAGCGTAGCTTTATATCTAAATGATTTTTCTCTTCCTAATATGTCTCCCGAAGCAGCGGTGCGTACGGCGGCGGAAAATATCCTGATGGCTAACTTTTCTTTTAATAAATATAAAGAAATTCCGCAAGGCGGTTGGCTAGCTATTGAGACAGTGAGTATGGTTGTGAATAAAATAAAGAAATCTTTAGATAAAGCCTTGGACGATGGTGTTATAGTGGGAGAAGAAGTAAATCATTGCCGTGTTTTGTCTAATACACCGGGCGGCGATATGACTCCAAAGAAACTCGCCGCAGCCGCCTTAGAAGACAGTAAAAGAATTAAAACCCTTAAAGTTAAAATTTTAGACGACAAAGAAATAACCAAGCTTGGCATGGGTGGAGTGATTGGTGTGAGCCGCGGTTCTTCAGAGCGGCCGTACTTCATTATTATGGAATATTGGGGCGGAGCGAAAAGTAAAACCCCCTTAGTTTTTGTGGGCAAAGGTGTGACATTCGATACCGGCGGCTTGAATTTAAAACCTACAGACGGGATTTATGAAATGCATCTTGATATGTCCGGAGGTGCCGCGGTAATTAACGCTATATCTGCTATTGCCAGGTTAAAATTGCCAATCAATGTCATTGGCTTGGTGCCTGCCGTTGAAAACATGCCGTCCGGCTCAAGCTATCATCCGGGAGATGTTTTGCGTACCATCACCGGGAAAACTATAGAGGTTTTAAATACCGATGCGGAGGGAAGAATCATTCTTGCCGATGCTTTGGGTTATGCGCATCGTTATAAGCCGCAACTGATTGTCGATGTTGCCACTTTAACAGGGGCTGCTATGGTTGCCTTAGGGCAAAGGGTGAGCGCCTTATTTACTAATGATGGTAAATTGGAAGAAATTGCGAGAGCCGTGGGCGAGAAATCCGGGGATGAAATTTGGCCATTGCCTTTATGGGACGAATATGCCGATGATATCCAAGGCACTTTTGGGGACGTAGCCAATGCCGCTAAAACACGTTACGGCGGCGCAATCTTGGGCGCTATTTTCTTGAAACAATTCGTGGGTGACTATCCTTGGATTCACTTGGACATTGCTCCTACTATGACTACCATCGAGGGTCAGAATCTGGCTAAGGGTGCTTCCGGAGTGGGCGTGAGATTCTTGGTGGAGCTGGCGCGGAAGTATTCAAGGCGTTAAGTTTATTGAGATGGTTAGAGCTCATATAGAAAAAATAAAAAAAGAAGGCGAGGAAATAAAGAAAGAGCTTCAACACAGGATGACCGGTTATATTGTCGGCGCCCTGGGACTGGTAGCCGGTTTGGCTTGGAATGATGCCATTAAGGCTCTTATTGAATATTTATTTCCTTTGGCTAAAAATACTTTACTAGCCAAATTCATATACGCCATATTAATGACGTTTATTATAGGTATTGTTGCCTCTTACCTCATAAGGTTTTTCGATAAAAAAGAAGAGAATAAATAACAATGTTCCCGCCGGATTTTCTTTGGGGCGCAGCTACTTCTGCTTATCAAGTGGAAGGCGGTAATAATAGCGACTGGACTAAGTGGCACAAAGGGGACGCCGGCAGGGCTTGCGACCACTATAACCGCTTCCGGGAAGATTTCAGTATTGCCAAATCACTCGGCCACAACGCTCACCGTTTTTCCATAGAGTGGTCAAGAATTGAACCGGAAGAAGGGTAAGTTTAACGAAAGCGAACTGAATCACTACCGAGAAGTTATACTTGCGCTTAAAGAAAACGGGCTTGAACCATTCATTACTTTGTGGCATTTTACTTTGCCCGTTTGGTTCGCTAAAAAGGGCGGATGGCTGAATAAGGATTCAGTACGTTGCTTTGAAAGATATGTGGCGAAGGTTGTTCAAACTTACCGGCATCTGGGAGTTAAATTTTGGATAACATTAAATGAACCGGATGATATTTATGCTTTTGAAGCATACTCTCGAGGACGATTTCCTCCACAGCAAAAAAGTTTTTTAAAAACCATAAGAGTGCTTAAAAATTTAATCAAAACTCATAAGAGGGCTTACAAAATTATCCATCAATACGATCCAAATTCGCAGGTTGGTTTTGCTAATAATGTTATTTATTTTGAGGCCTACGGGGGCAAGTTTATGAATAGAATTTTGAAATTTTTAGCCAATCGGTATTGGAATTTTTGGTTTTTCAGAAAAACTATGCCTTATCATGATTTTATCGGATGCAATTATTATTATCACAATAGAATAAAATTTAATTGGTTGCATCCTACAAAGTTTTTCAATAGAAACGATAACTGTGAGGTATCAGATATAGGTTTCGAGATTTATCCCGAAGGAATTTATCATGTTTTAAAAAATCTCAAAAATTATAATTTACCGGTCTATATTTTAGAAAACGGGATTGCTGACGCTAAGGATGAAAAGCGAGAAAAATTTATTAAGGACCATCTTTATTGGATATATAAAGCTATTCAGAAAGGAGTTGACGTGCGGGGATATTTTTATTGGTCCTTGCTTGATAATTTTGAATGGGACAAGGGTTTTTGGCCGAGATTTGGCTTGGTGGAAATTGATTACAGAACAATGAAACGCAAAATCAGGCCGAGCGCTTTGGAATATAAAAAGATAATTGAAAATCGTTTAGTCGAAGCATGACTTGGCTATTAGTTGCAGTTGCCGCGCAATTCATCTTAGGCACTTCAGCTGTCTTCGATAAGTCAATTCTTAAGCGCGGGTTTCTTGACCCTTGGGCTTATACTTTCTGGCTTGGCGTTCTGGGGTTTTTCTCTGTTGTGCTTTTACCCTTTGGATTTCAGGCTATTTCTGCCCCGCTCGTACTCCTGTCTTTTGCATCGGGCGCAGTCTTTATTCTCGCCATACTTACAATGTTCCTGTCTCTGCACCGTGGATACGCTTCGGAGACATTGCCCGTTATCGGCGGCTTCTCTCCCGTGTTTACGCTTTTCATAAGCTTTTTACTGCTTAAGGACCAGTTGACCCTTGTAGATTTGGTTGGTTTTGCCTTTCTGGTAGTTGGCGGGCTGCTACTCTTTTTATCGGCGGGTAAGAGAGTCGGCGTAAAATCAATTTCCTTAATAATCCTTTCGGCTGCGCTTTTTGGGCTTTCCAACGTCCTTGCGAAAATAGTTTTTGATAATACCAACTTTATTACAGGCTTTTTCTTTATTAAATTTGGCGCCGCTCTCGCGGTCTTAACATTTCTCTTTTACCCGCGGCTCCGCGTGAGTATCGCTGCTTCAAGAAAAGAATCGGTGCCCAAGAATCAGTTTCTTTATATTACCAACCGCGCTTATGCCGGACTGGGTTCGATTCTCTTATACGTGGCTATATTTTTGGCTCATCCCGCCTTGGTTGATGCCACCCAAAGCTTAAGGTATATAGTTATCTTCTTTGCTTCCTGGTTTTTATTGAAAGAAGTGTCTAAGGGGAAAGCGCTTGCCGGGAAAATTATTGCTACATTTTTAGTAATAGCGGGTTTTCTGTGGCTCGGCGCCATAAGTTATTCGAGAAGCTTGCCGGCGCCGGACCCAAGCCGGCCGATAACTTGGGGAGTGACTTTTTCAGACAAATTTACGAGGGAGCTCGGGCTTGACCCGCGGGAAACTTTTACGGCGATTATGGAAGAACTCAAACCGGCAAATGTGCGTCTTATAGCTTACTGGGACGAGGTAGAAAAGGAGAGAGGAATTTTTGATTTTTCGGAACTGGATAATTTTATGGAGACGGCGAATGGTGGCGGCGTAAAAGTAATTCTCGCGATGGGAATGAAAACGCCCCGCTGGCCGGAGTGCCACGTGCCTTCCTGGACTTCCGGGTTAACGCCCGAAGAGAAAGAGGTCGCCGTGCTGGACTATTTAAAGGCGGTTGTGGAGAGATATCGCGGCAGCGATGCTGTAATTATGTGGCAGGTGGAAAACGAGCCGTTTCTCTTTTTCGGCCGTTGCCCAGGAAGGCCTGACGGTTATTTGGGCGGGGAAGTGGCGCTTGTAAAATCGCTCGATTCCAGGCCGATTATCACTACTGACGGGGGAGAGACGGGCATGTGGTGGCGGACCGCGCCCTACAGCGACATCTTTGGGAGCACTATGTATAGGAGAGTTTATCCGGTTTCGATCGGCAAATATGTGGGAGTGGTTGATTACCCGGTCAGCGCCAATTTTTTCCGCGTCAAAGAAAAATTAACCAGGTTTATCATAGGCGATTACGAAAAACCTTTCATCATCATCGAGCTTCAAGCGGAACCTTGGGGCGAAAAAGGCACGCCGGAACTGACTTACGAAAGGCAGATGGAAATTTTCAGCCTTGATTACTTTAAAGAGACTATTAACTTTGCCAAAGACACTGGCTTCGACGAATACTATCTCTGGGGAGGGGAATGGTGGTACTGGTTAAAAGTGAAACACAACGACGATAGATATTGGAATTACACAAAAGAATTATTTGAAAGCAACTAATTTTCCTGTTAATCTCTGCTTAGCGCTCATCGCTTCGGGCCTATGGTTCAGTGGTAAAACACCTCATTTGCAATGAGGAGTCGGCAGTTCGATTCTGCCTAGGTCCACAACAGGGAAGGCGAAAAAAAATAATATAAGTTATCGTGAATCAGGAAAGATTCGAAAAAATTGTGGTGGAGGGAGTAGAGGCTATCCCGGAAAAGTTTTTGCGGAAGTTGAGCAATGTAGCCGTTGTTATTGAAGACAACCCCACTCCGGAACAAAGAAAGAAACTGAAACTCCGGTACAACTGGACACTGTTCGGCCTTTACGAAGGCATACCGCAATCTGCGCGTCTCGGTAACTATACCGGAGTGTTGCCGGACAAAATAACTATTTTCCAAAAACCCATAGAAGACGAAGCGGAGAGCGAAGAGGAAGTTAAGGAAATAGTAAAGAATACGGTTTGGCACGAAATCGCGCACCATTTCGGCATGGACGAATCCGCTGTGCGTCAAGCCGAAGAGAAAAGGAAAATAAAGCGTTTTTAGCCCTAATGACAAATATCTTGTATTATGATATCATCAAAGCACAATTGAGATGTTCTTTTAATTATCGTAGTGTCTCGATCGGTGGGACGGTTCTGCTTCGTAGCAGAATAAAGATAGGCCTAAGCCTGTCTTATAGCCAAGGATTTGTGGAGAATAGTCCGGAGAATGACCCTGAATAACATTGAAAGGTTGCGTATCTGGATGGCGTATCCACGGAGATATCCCGCTTAGGCTATCGAACTGCCCACCGCTTGGGACATTACATTTTTGAAAGAGACTCGCCCCGGCGTAGTCTCTTTTTTGTTGACTTAAAGCGAGATAATTGGTAAGGTAGCCCCGCTCATTAATAACTTAATTATTAAATACTATGCGCAAACTAATTTTGTTAGCGTCAGTATTATTAATCGCTGTGCCTTTTTTGGCCGATGCCGGGAGATTTCTCGGCTGGTGGAACCTTGTAAACGGCTTCGACATTTTCGCTCACAGCAGTGTGAGTATTGGACTTGCCATTTTGGTAAGTGTGCTTTTGAGGAATGTAGGTGTAATTCCTACTTATCTCAACATCATTATTCCGGTAGTGCTCATTGGAGTACTATGGGAGTTTGGGGAATTAGTCTTAAGCCATGCCTGGTACGTGAGCCATTACGATATGGTTAAGGATGTGGCGGTAGATGTTACAGGAGCCCTAATCGGCGCAACGGCATTCAAAGAGATAAGCCCGCACTAATGTGTGGGCTTATTATGTTTTTCGTACGGTTTCATAACCTTAATTTCCGGCTTCCAATCAACTTTCTCGAAGTATTTTTCTAACTCATCTTTAATTTTATCTTGGTCGTGCCCTAAGGCGATCACTTGGGGTCGGTGATTTTCTAAAACATTCCAACTACCGAGTTCAGCATCTCCAACTATCACGGCATTAACGTGGTCAGCCTTTCTTAAGTGTTCAAACCGCTCCGCTATGGTTAATTTCGGAAATCTACTTTTGAGTTGTTTAACCACCTCATCCGGTGGGAGCACGGCTATGAGATATTCACCGTGACTCTTAGCCTCTTTTAAAAAGGCTTTATGTCCATCGTGTAAGCCGTCAAAAACTCCGAAAACCATCACCTTCTTTCTCATTAGTCTAATTATACTCTTTGTTGTTTTTGAATCTTTGGCTATCGCTTTCGGGATAGTCAGTTTGTTTAGCTACGGCATTAAATTATGTATAATCATTAAGAATGAAAGTGAATTATAAGAAACTTGAAGTATTTTTGGAGTTCCTCATTTTCGGTATAATTATCGGAGTTATTGAAGATTTGATTGCCGTGACTGTTGCTACTGGCGAGCCGATAACTTGGAAGATAATCGGCATCATAGTCATTATTGCCATATCATTCGCCTATTTAGGGGAAGTGGTGGCTGACCAAGTAGATTTTACTAAGTACTTGGAGAAGTGGTTTTCTAAGAAACGCGAAGAAAAGTAAAAAGTATACTATAATACTGATCAGTATTATAGTATACTTTTGCTTATCCACAGATTATTTGACCAACTCCACCTTTCAAGACTATATTTAGAATCAGTATCCTGTAATTCCTGATTTTTCAAAAGATAAGTGCAGCTGACAGTATTTAGACGTCGGTTGGGGAAGTGGGTGACCCGCCCGCTTAGGCGAGGCAGGAATTCCCACACAATGCCGTTACGGTGATCGCGGTACCAAGCACACAAAGCGTTGTGTGCTCGGTTACTTCGTAAGTCCGATGGCCAACCCTGCATCAATTTAATTACCTCGAGCAAGGGCCAATATATTTTTTTGTGATTTTAATCCCGCCTCGAGGCGGGTGTTTTATTTTTAAATAATCGCAAAAACAACAAAAAACAATGAAGAAAAAGTTATTATCAATATCAATCGTTCTTTCGCTCTTTATTTCGGTTTTTTCGGTACAGTTGGCGCACGGAGACGTTAACTCGGCCGTAAGTTACCTTAAAACCAAAACCGTTAATCCGTGGATTACGATGGCTCTGGTTGCTAACGGCGAGTCGCCAAACGTGGATTATTTAAAATCCAC